>Ga0307489_10001632_pt1 | contig 14844 bp, 24 predicted proteins | sample SB12metaG_FD_202247 | JGI IMG/M metagenome (GOLD analysis project Ga0307489, IMG submission 202247) | Sea-ice brine microbial communities from Beaufort Sea near Barrow, Alaska, United States - SB 1.2 | ecosystem: Environmental > Aquatic > Marine > Coastal | place: USA: Alaska | collected... | reverse complement strand
TGCCGACGGCTGTGACGGTGCGGCCCAGGCTCACGGAGTTTCGCACGTGCGTCGAGCGGCTGGCCTGGGCGAGGGCGAGCAGTTGCTGCTGGGGCCTGCCGCACTGGGCCGGGTTGAACAACGCTTGTGCACTCGCCGCTGAGAGCGGGCACCTGGAGGCGCTGCAGTGGGTGCGGGAGCACGGCTGCCCGTGGGATTACACGACGTGTGGCTAACGCCGCTGACGGCGGGGACCTGGCGCTGCATTGGGCGCGGGGGCACAAATGCCCGCGAGAAGGTACCACGTGTTACTTCGCCGCTGTATTGACTGCTGGGAGGGCACCTCTGAGGTGTGCGCGGGAGCATCACTGCCCGTGGGACAAGGGTTGCTTTGAACCCGTCTCCAGGACCCACCCCGAGACTCTGGACGGGTGCGAGCGTAGCCAGAGTAGGACGAACGCCGCACATCATAGGCACGCAAAGTTGCGGCGCGACGCCATGTACATAAACGACGCTACTCCTCATCTTGCAGATAACAAACACGATTTCCATAGACAACTATCCCATAGTTCGACGTGTGTAGCCCCCAACCCCCCCCTGTTGGATCACAAAGATCATAGACACTGCACTTATGTACCCCCCAACACCCCATCTACTTGATCAGAAAGATCCGCCCCCGCCCCCCTCTCTTCTCCTGCCCACTATAACGCAATTGTTGAGAAACATACCTCGCACAGTATATGATGCAAACGAAGTCAACGTCAGGCAGTATCACGAGAGCCCGGCATTCTGCGCGATGGCGAACTTTTTGAGCGCCATCCGGCGGCGCCGCTTCCACGGCGCCTCGAATTCCTTCACGCGCACCGTCCTCCTCACCGAAACGTGGGGTCGAGTATTTAATGCGTGCCACGTCATACAATGGCGTTTGACTCAATACGTGCGAGTTTAAACTCAGCGTCGGGTCTGGTACCGAAGGTGTGGCATCGAATCCCGTTCAACCAATCAGAACTGTCCGTTTCGAAAGTCTCACCGGCCGACTCGCCGACAGTCCGACCGCGTCGCGATCCGTGAGTAAATAGACCCTCGATTTCGAGGAGATAAGAGGGACTAGTCCCTCCTACACTGAGCTTAAAGTGGGCTGCGTCGTTGGGCCGAGTAAACGAGGCTCGCCACGCAATATGATGGCAGTCAACTGAAGAAACGAGGCTTACAGTGGCGTGGACCAGAGGACGATGACGTGGCGAGCATTGCCGTGAAGCCAAGTAAATAATCATACGATCTCTCAACCGCATACATGAGGGTTTGAAATGTGGTGGGTTGGAGTATGATGATGTGGCGTGCATTTTCTTTATTCGGCCCTACATGATCGTGCTCCACCACCGAAATCCGAATGTGCGTTCGCTTCTTGGTGATAATCCCTGAGCGCCCTTTAGCGAGATGCAGGGACACGTTCATAACACCCGCCGCCATGTCATGGCATGTCGTTTTAAGTCACCCGACAAATGACAAATGCGCATGCGCACGCACTCAAGTACGCTCGCAAGCATGCACCCCCAGTCCCACACCCACGCACACACGCTCGTACACCCCCCCCCCCACCCCCTCACCCCCCTCCCCCTTACACCAAGTCACCCAGACACGCGCAAGCACCCACCCACACACACGCTCGCACCCCCCCTCCCCCACCATCCCACCCCCTCACCCCCCCTCACAAGTGCCCGCACACCCATTCACCCACACGCACACGCACACGCACGCGATGGTCCCCACCAGGGGCTTACACTCGTTCACGTCTCAGCTCAACTTGAGCGCTTTTCATGGGATAGGCGCGCGTAGGGATTGTGTAGCCCGTGTTAAGGGGTGTTTAGGGGGTGCTTATGGTGCGTAGGGTGTTTTGTGTGTGTTAGACACGGCTCAAGTTGAGCTGAAAAGTGGACGAGTGTAAGCTCCAGGTCCCCACCCTTGATGTCCACGCGCTTGAGGTACTGCCCCTTGCCCACAATGGCCTCCGCGATGACCAGGCGGCAGGGGCTTACACTCGTCCACATTTCAGCTCAACTTCAGCGCTTTGTATGGGATAGGGGGTGCGCATAGGGGTTGTGTAGCCCGCGTTAAGGGGGTGTTGGGGGGTGTTTAGGGTGTGTAGGGTATGTTCTTGTGTCAGACACGGCTCAAGTTGAGCTGAGAAGTGGACGAGTGTAAGCCCATGCCAGGCGGCTTTTATCCAGCCCGTGGTTGTTCACCGCGTTGTTCATCGCCGCATAGATCACTTGCATAGTCACCTTGGAGCAGGGCCTTACAATGCACGAGTGCACTCTTTAAATCATGTTCCGTACCAACCCAAGAACCTGGAAATGAGGTGTGTTTTGGGATCGTACCTACGTTAAATTCGCCCAAAATTGAACAAAAGCGCCGAAAATCGCCGAAAATCGCCTCGTACGAGTCCCGGAACGTCCGCAGCAACTAGGGTGCGTACCTGGCTCGGAACATTATTGAAAGAGTGCACTCGCACGGGGGAGGGTCATTACAATCGTCAATTTACATCGAGTACCGGTACTCTGCGCGGAGCCACGGCCTCACATAAGGATGTTGGTCAAATGGAACTTGAATGCAGAGCCAGAGCGTCTTGTCGTGGTTAGTTTCCATGCGGCTGGTCGCAATGAAGACGTGGTTCCAAGGAATGACAAGCAGTTATTAGACTCTAACGCTGAGCTGGAAAAATAATGCGTAATGAGTGAGTAAGGACACATTCACGCACGTATTTGCAAGGACAGTTGGTGGTGTCCACGCTCCACCAATCAGAGAACCCGGTTTGACTCTCTACGGCCTTGCAGTGAGAGGTCCGCTGTGTGCTGGGAGAAGAACAAGGAACGTAAATCGTCCAGATTTCAGCTCAACTTGAGCGCTTTGTATGGGATGGGGGGTGCGCGTAGGGGTTGTGTAGCCCGTGTTAAGGGGGTGCTAGCGGGTGTTTAGGGTGTGCAGAGTGTTTTTTTGTGTCAGGCACGGCTCAAGTTGAACTGAAAAGGGGACGAGTGAGAGCCCCTGGTAAGGACCTGCCGTAGCGAATTTCTGTTTTGGGCTGAGCTCGCATTGGATTATGGCGTCGCCCACCCTCAGGCCGCGGATGACGCGGAGCACCTCGTTGAACTTTTTGGGCGAACCCTTCTGGCCTGCGGGTGTATTAGGGGTATGTTAGGGGTATGTTAGGGGTATATTAGGGTTGTATCAGGAATATATCAGGGGTGTAGTAGGGGTGTAGTAGGGGTATGCAGGGGTGTATAATGGGCGTTATGAGGGGTGGGTGTATGAGGGGTGTCTGAGGGGTGTATTGTCAGCGTGGGGGGGGGGGGGGTATAGCAGGGGTGAGCGGGATTGGTCCGAAGCATTCGGGAGTGGGTGAGCGGGTTGGGGTGATGAGAGAACGGCACTTCCGGGTTTAGGTTTGATTTCGCGATACTTCCAGTGCCGTTCATCGTTCACCCCCGCGCGCGCACCTTTGAATGTGGCCCGCACGCGCACTTTGTCCTTGCTCTGCAACTCCTTCAGCTGCTTCCTCCAGTACTTGGGATCTACAGTCGGCTTCCACCAGCTCCGCGGCGGTGGCAGCGGGTAAGTCTTCCCGCCGACCACCGCGTATGGCACCCGCGCAGTCACCTCCCTCTCAGGCACCCTAAACCCCCTCTCATCCACCACAAACCCCCTCCCGCCGCTCACACTCACCTTACCACCACCAGCCCCCGCCCGGGCGGGCGCGTCAGCCGCCGCCGGGCCGACCCATACGATATCGCTCGCGAACCCCCGCCACACGCCGCCGCCCACCGCTGGCGCCGCCCACGACCGGGTGAATGACCGCGCGGCGGTCACCACCGACCAGGGGCTTACACTCCCACGTCTCAGCTCAACTTGAGCGCTTTTAATGGGATAGGGGGTGCGCGTAAGGGTTGGGTAGCCCGTGTCAAGGTGGTGTTTAGGGGGTGTAGGGTGTTTTTGTGTGTCAGACACGGCTCAAGTTGAGCTGAAAAGTGAACGGGTGTACGCCCCTGCCGCCGACGCCTCGGCGCCCCCCACCGCACCCCTCCCCCCCATCATGGATATCACACGACCTCCTACCACCACCACACCGTTCGCTCCCATGCTAACCGAGGAAACCGGGGCAGGGGCGGCGGCATAGGCCACCCTCCTGATGCAGCGTCCCAAGGCGCCGAGCCCAGCCATATCTGCGCGTGGGAAAACACGCAACGAACAGAGCGCCGCAGGAGCGCGCTCGTGTGTATGATGGGAACCTGGCAATGGCGTCTGACGAGGACTGGAGGACGCCGATATTTTCCTGGGAATGGCTTTTCCCGATTCGGTGGATTAATTCGGATTCGGTCGGCGGTCCCGACCCTGCACTCGGGTGGTTCTTACAGTCAAGTCAAACAGTGCACGGGGTGCCGTTCCCTTGCACCGCCATGGAGGATGATGAGTGCGATGGGGGCGCCGTGTCCGCGCCAGGGGCGGGACTGGTCTTCCACCTGGACCGCGGCGCCGCACCCCAGGCAGAGGGCCCTAACGCTGGGCCTGGGATGCCGTTCCCGCAACACGACGAAGATGATGACGACCTTGAGTTCGACTTCGGTGAGGAGGAGGCAGGGGCTTACACTCGTCCACTTCTCAGCTCAACTTGAGCCGTGTCTGTCACAAGCAAACACCCTACACACCCTCAACATCCCCCAATACCCCCTCAAACCGTCTACACAACCCCTCCGCGCACCCCCTATCCCATACAAAGCGCTCAAGTTGAGCTGAAAAGTGGACGAGTGTAAGCCCCTGGGAGGAGGGCGACGCCGGGACGGCAGCGGCAGAGGACATGGCCGTCGCGGTGGATGACGGGGAGCCAGTGGACGAGGACGTGGACGAGGAAGTGGACGATGATGCGGAGGTGGCGGCGCGGGGGGAGCTGGCGACAGCTGCCGGTATCAGTTGGAGGGAGGATCGGGGGGGCGGAGACCACCCGATGGCTGAAGACTTCGATCCCTCGGGGGTGAACCTGCACGCCCCGGGCCCCGGGCCGTCCTCCGCCGCCGCTGCCGCATCCGAGAACGTCGACCGCGCGCTCAAGCTCGACTTCAAGTCCAAGCACTTCGACCCCTTACTGGCGGGGCCTGGAAGATATCGCTATTGCTCTCCACGTCACAGGATGCAATTCAAACAAACAAACGAGGGTCAAAATGCATGTCGAAGACCATGACCAGGCGAACAACATCTGCCAGATCCTACCTGGTGGCGTTGTACGAGGCCGGGTTCCAGCCCCCGCGCCCCAAGGTAGGGCGGTGCAGGTTGACCCTATCAAACCTTTCTTGAAACCGCCTGGAACTAAGCACTTGAAATTGAAGTGTTGATGTACTGGTTTCAACTTCTGCCTTCACATTCAACTTGCGCCGCTTCACCAAGGTCCGCCCGCTGGACAACGTCGGCGCCTTCCGCGTGCTGCTGCCAAAGTGGGACGAATCCTGGATCGATCCGGTGGGGCACTTTTACCTCAACACACGAGTCCCATGTTCAGCTCAACGTCAGTGTGTGGTGTGTGAGTGTGTGTATGTGACTTTCAAAGTAGACTTGGCTAATCCGCTTTCGACCCAACCACCTGGACCACATCCACAGAACAGCTTTTAGTGCTCAACGTGAGCCGTTTTGTCCCTGGAACCACTCGAGAAAGTGAGCCATCCCAAATTCCCGACGTGATGGAGTATCCCAGCTTCAAAAATCCCTCGAGTTGAGCTGACATCTGAACGAGTGAGATGCGACTCTGCGGGGCGGACCGGCGCCTGCACCGCCGCTCCGAGGCAGGGCCCCACGCTAGGTCCGAGCAAGGGCCGGTAGAGTGACCCTAGATTTTGCCGGTTAAGAGGGGTATACTTCGATTTTAGGGGGTCATTAGGGGGGTATTAGGGGGGTCGTATCGTGACGATAATCCCCTAAGACCTAAATCCTAAACCCTAAAGTAGTTTTACAGTCTGTCAACTCGTAAATTCCAGGGTCACTTTACTGGCCCTTGCTCGGACCTACATGCGGCGTCCCCTTTCAAAGCTCAACTTGAGCCGTCACAGCTGTGGACCCGTGACCACTCATGTGACGACACCTTATCACCTCGAAGGTGCTCCAGTGCAGATGTGAAACGAGCGGCGTGTGAGGTGTGAGGCCCTTCAGCCGTGACAGCTGTGGTCCTATGGTTGCGTCCCTGAAACGATACGTGCTATCGCTCCGTAACACCTGCCCAAGTTGAGCTGAAGGGGGAACGAGCGTAAGGCCCACCTTGAACCCTCAAACCTAAATCCTAAACCCCAAACCCTAAACCCCTAGGCCCTTCACGTTGGCCTCCTACGCCGCCGCCGCCATCGCGAAGGAACGTGCGCTGAAGTTCACAAAACAGAGCGAAGACTTCGTGAAGCAGAGCGAGGAGCACGGCAGGGGCTTACACTCGTCCACCTTTCCAGTCAACCTGAGCCACTTCTGACACAAAATACACCCTACAGACCCCCTCATACCCCTCAACACCCCCTGCATAACCCCTCCATAACGCCTGCACAACCCCTAAATGCACCCCCTGTCACACGGAAAGCGCTTACGTTGAGCTGAAAAGTGAACGAGTGTAAGCCCCTGGAACACGGCGTGTTGCAGACGATGGCGGACGCGTCCAAGGAGCGCGGCGGGCCGCTGGCAGGGGCTTACACTCGTTCACGTCGGAGCTCAACTTGAGCAACTCCAGGACACGTTCGTGAGCTAAGTCGGGTCATACGGTGGACAGAAGAGCTCAAGTTGAGCTGAATTGGGAACGAGTATAAGCCCCTGGCCGCTGACCGTCCTCGTGCGCGCCTTCGAAGACAAGCTGCAGGCACGGCCCGGCACTTCCTCGCTTATCAGCTTGAGCTTGAGCTCAACTAGGTCCGAGCAAGGGCCGGTAAAATGACCCCAGAGTTTCCCAGTCAAGAGTGGTATATTTTGATTTTCAGGGGGGTATTAGGGGGATCGTCTCGTGAAGAAAAAACCCAAGACCTAAACCCTTAACCCTAAAGTACTTTTACAGTCCGTTAACTGGTAATTTCCGGGGTCACTCTTCCGGACCTTGTTCGGACCTATCATATCAGTACAGTATCGGAGTGGACTGTCCCTTTGAGTTTGCATGCCTTGATCGGTCCAGAAACAGTTGCGAAAGGAGTGTGCGGCCCTGGGTAGGGGTGCGGGTGGTGACGCGGCACGCATCGGGCGTGCGGGGCACCGCCGTGGCGTACGTCAAAGCCTTCGACCGCTTCTTCAACCTCATCCTGCAGGTGCGTGCACGGGACTTCAAGTGCTTTCCGAGAGAGCTATTCAGAGGGGTCACACTCCAGCAATCCTAATAAACCCAAAACCCAAAACCTTAAACCCTAACCCTATACCCTATACCCTATACCCTATACCCTAAACCCCAATCCAGCATGTGCCGGTTCCTTCCGCCCTGACACAACCTCACGCACACACCAATACACACGAGCACTGACCCACCCTGGGACCCTGGCACCACCACCCTGCCCTGAGCCCCAAACCCTAAACCCTAAGCCCTAAATCTCTAAGCCCCAAACCCTGAACCCTACACCGTAACCCTAAACCCACCGCGCAGGACGTGACTGAGACGTACACGGTGCGGCTGCGGCACACCGTGCCCGTCACCACCCCGGGCAAGGAGGGCAAGACGCGCGTCAAGCCCACCGTGGTAGGGCGGTGCAGGCTGACCCTATGGAACCCAAGTTAAAAACCGCCGAAAACTAAGCCCTTGAAACTTAAATATGATAAATTGCTTTCCAAATTTGCTTCAAATTTGCTTGCAATTTCAACTTGCGCCACTACACTGTGGAGACCCGCAAGCGACACATCCAGCAGGTGTTCCTCCGGGGCGAGCAGGTCGTGCTGCTGTCCATTCCGCCCACCGCTGCCGCCGAGGTAGCCGCCGCAGCCGCCGCCGCCGGCGCCGGCGGCGTCTCGATACCGCCGCCGCCGATGCCAAAAGGGCTGCCGCTAGCACGGCCAGTAGCACCACAAGTAGCACAGGCACACGCACCGCCTTTAGCGCCCCCACAAGCACCGCCTGGGCGGCCGCCGCCGCCGCAAGCACCTCTTGGCAGGCCGCCTCCCCCACGGGCACCGCCTGGTAGGCCGCCTGGGATGGGTATCCCTGGCAGGGCGGTGCAGGTTGACCCTATGAAACCCAAGTTGAAACCGCCTGGAACTGAGCGCTTGAAACCAAATTGTGATATACTGCTTTCAACTTCTGCTTTGAAATTCAACTTGCACCACTACACCCTGGCGCGGTTGCGGCCACGGCGGCGACGGCAGCGACGACGGGGGGGGCGGTGGCGCAGACGGTAGCGCCGGCGCCGGCGCTGTTTGGTGCGGCGGTGCCGGTGAAACCGGGGCGGTGGGGGCAGGGCCTCATGCGCAGTCTGCCGCCGCCGCCACCGCCTCCGACGTAGATTAGCTCCGGCGTAGACTAGCAGTATTGTAATACAATGGATAGTTCTCGGCACTGCGCAACGCACCACACAACACTTCCACTAGCGTTCATCGAGCCCCAACGCTCAAATGCTCTCACTTCGTGAGCTAAACCAAGCGCGTGCCATCTGCCATTTCGAGCCACGTTTCACATTCGAATGAGAGGACTGTCTTCAATTCAATCGTTTTCCAAAAGCGATAGGGCGTTATGGTCCGCGCGTCGGCCGCTGGCGTCTCGGCGCGCTCGCCCAGTCGAGTGAAGGGGCGTTGGCTACGCGTCTGAGTGAATTTCGTATTACCTGTTAGTGTGTGTGATTCGTCGTCATGCGCTGCTTTGATTAGCCCTCGTCACTGGGGCCAGGGTGAGAGCTTGGTGCCTCCTCATGCACGCTGGAGCGACTCTATCTCTCCCCTACTAAGCGAACTATCCCGGGGCATCTATATACACGCGGACTCATATCTCTGTGTCCCTCGCAAACGTGAAACAGTATCCATGTCGACTCTCAGAGAGTGCCTCCTCCTCCTCCTCTTCCTCCTCCTTGTCGTCACCGGCGTGCCAATCATGAGGCCGCCTCCGTCGCTTTGCGCACCCATCAGCCAATTACAAGGCGGCATCCTTCTCCCTGGGCACTAATCATCCAATCAGGCAGCACCTTGAGCACCCATCAGCCAATAAGCCAACACCTTGCGCACCTATCAGACAAACGCGACGATGCCGACGCCGTCAAAAGCCGTCGCTGTCGCTTCCCTCGCTCTCGCTCTCGATGTCGGATTCATCCACAATTTCGGACGGGCACCCGTTGGCCCGCACGTATTCGATTATCTCCGCACATCCGCTTTCTTGGGCGGCCTTGATGTAGCGGCGCAACTTGAAATCGAAAGCAAAGGTTGAAAGGAGCATATGATATTATGGTTTCAAGCGCTGAGATCATAGGCGCTTTCAACACGGGTTTTGATAGAATCGACCTGCACCGCCCTGCTCGAATGGTTCGTCCGTCCCACTCGCAGCCGTTCTCCCGCGCCCACCGCAGAATCTCCAGGTGTCCGCCCTCGCAGGAGGGCCATTGACAACACGCACCAGACTGAGGTCGGAACATGACTTACCGTGAGTGCAAATGCTCACACGGACGCGCGAAGGATGAGACGGATATTCAACGTCGGTCGAGTGCATGTTCTCAAGACCCCCCTTGCCTCGGCGGCGTACTCGCACGTCTTCTCATCCCACGGGCAGGGGCTTACACTCGTCCACTTTTCAGCTCAACCTGAGCCGTTATTGACAAGAAATGCACCCTCGACACCCCCTCGTGCCCCCTGAACACCCCCTAGATAACCTCAAAATGCAACCCCTATCACACAACGAAGCGCTTATATTGAGCCGAGTAGTAGATGAGTGTGAGCCCCTACCCACGGACAGTCCTGCTGGCGCGCCCACTGCAGCACCTCCAGGTGACCGCCCCCATCGCCCCCAGCAGCGTATTGGCACGTCAACTCATCCCACGGGCAGCCGTGCTCCCGCGCCCACTGCAGCGCCTCGAGCTAGGGCCTGGCAGATATTGCTCGCCACGTCATTGTATGCCTTCGAACTCAGACAATTTTTAAGTTTCAGGGTTTAGGGTTGGGGGTTTAGGGTTAAAGGATTAGGGACGAGGGATTAGGGTTGAGGGACAGGCAGAGGGGGACGCTTCCGCGTGTATGAGGAGGCACCAGCCCCCCGTGCCATCCAACTCAGGAAACGAGGTTCAAGATGCGTGTTGATGACGTGGCGAGCAACAGCTGCTTGTCCCTACCTCGAGCTGTCCCTCCCCCGCGGCCCGTGCCTTAGGGGTGCAACTTCAAATTGAACGCAAAGCTTGAAACCGGTCCATCTTTCAATCGTGTTATAGCTTCAGGCGCTAAAACCAAGCGAGGGGTTTAGGGTACAGGGTTCAGCAGGTAGGGCTTAAGGTCCAGGGTTTAGGGTTTATGGTTTAGGATTTTGGGTTAGGGTGAACCTGTATATGTGCAGCGCCTTACCGCGCGCAGGTGTCACTGTCCCACTCGCAGTGGTGCTCCCGCGCCCATCGCAGCACTGCCACCTGCCCCATCAGCAGGGTCATTGAGGGTTTGGGGTTTAGGGCTTAGGGCTTGGGGTTGGGGTTTCGGGTTTAGGCTTTAGGGTTTAGGGTTTAGGGTTTAGGGTTTCGGGTTTAGGGTTTAGTGTTTAAGGTTTAGGGTTCCAGCCAATATCGGAACGGTGCCCGCATGACTAACCTTCGGGGTGAATGCTCATACTGACGTGCGGAGGAGGAGGAGGAGGAGGAGACACAATGTCGGTCGAGTGCTTGTTCTCAATGACCCCCCTGCCGTACATGGCCGCCAGCGTGCACGTCATCGTGCACCATTCGCACCCGTGTGCCCGAGCCCAATGTTAAGGACTGGCGAATATTGCCCGAAACATTTGTCTTTCTTCAATAGGCCAATTTCGGTATATCGCTCCCCGCGCCGAGCGCTGACGCTTTGCCCGCAACTCTGTATACCGTAGGCATTCAACCTGACGCCCGCTTTCCCGCGCGGAGCGCTGACGCTTTGTCCGCAACTGTTTATGGGCATTTCACTCAGGCGATATACCGAAATCGGCCTGCTACAAAGCCGGGAGGTCTTCGGCTCCGCGCATTGGCATCGACTCGCACTTTGGATCCGAGTGACTTGCGATACATGGCATTCTATGACGTGGCGAGCAATAGCTGACAGTTTATAGAAGAGTAAATTGGAATGTGAAACTGCCAGGCCTCACCCACTGCAGCACCTCCAGGTGCCCGCCCGATGCGGCGAAAGAGCATGTGCCCGCATCCCACGGGCAGTCGTGCTGCCGCGCCCACTTCAGCATCTCCAGGTTTCCACCTCTAGCGGCCTCCTTGCACACCTGGGCGCTCCACAGGCAGAGCCTAAAACGCGTTCCCTTTCCAGGTCAACCTGACTATCTGCGCATGGCGTACTGGTGTACCGGTTCACACTCGCCGCATGATCCTCCTGGGCCTGGCCACTCGTGGGACAGGTTGAGCTGAAAAGGGAACGAGTGGCCATGACGTGGAGGAGGAGGCAACGGGTGTGTACGCGAACACTGGTACAATATGACTAGACAGGCAGGTAGCCCGGTAAAGGGAACGAGTCGGGAGTGGCCATGCCCACGGGCGGTTGTGCTCCCGCGCCCACTGCAGCAGGTTTAGGGTTTAGGGTTTAGGGTTTAGGATTAAGGGTGTAGGTAGGGTTTAGGGTGGGAGTGGCCATGCCCACGGGCAGTTGTGCTTCCGCGCCCACTGCAGCACCTCCAGGCTCCCGCCCCGCGCGGCGTACTCACACACCGTAAAGGAGGGTCATTAAAAACAAGGACTCAAACCGAGATCGGAGCATGACTTACCTTCAGGGTGAATTCTCATACAGACGCGCGGACTTAGATCGTCGATTCAGCGTCAGTCGAGTGCACGTTCTCAATAAACCCCCTAATAAATATAAAGGCCCCAACTCATAACAAGAGAAGCGGAGTGTGGGTATGGGCAAATGGGATGAACGGCCCTGGGTATACAGAGCCGAACTCATGACAAGTTGTATGAGCATATCCCCCCTGCCATATCATCCTTCCACAACCTCCACCCTCCGTTCCACCTCTTCGCATCCCACGGGCAGCCGTGCGCGGCCGCCCACGAGGGGCTTACACTCGTTCCCACATTTGGAGCTCAACTTGAGGCTTTCTGTGCACCGTTAAACCCAACTTACATCATAAACGTGTCCTGGAGTTGCTCAAGTTGAGCTCTAATGGGAACGAGTGTAGGACCCTGCCGCCCACGCCAGCACCTCCAGGTTCCCACCCCATGCGGCCCACGCCAGCGTCCACGCGTCCCACCCGCACCCCTGCGCCCGCGCCAACTGCAACGCCTCCAGGCGGGAGGGCATTCAACGCAAGCACTCGAACCGAGTTCGGCGCATGACTCACCATCAGCTACTCGGGGTGATTGCTTACACCAGTACCGATGCGCGGGCTCGTTTCGCAGATTCAACATTGGTCGAGTGTTTGTTCTCAACACCCCCCCTGCCAGATTGCCACCCCGGGCGGCAGTAGCGCACACCGGCCCCGCGTTCCACCCGCACTCCCGCGGGCATCCGTTGGCGAAGGCCTTTGAGATGTAGGTTTTAGGGTTCAGGGTTTAGGGTTTCCAATCAGTCCATTTTTCAGTCGGCAGTGGAAACCCGTTCTGAGTGGTTTCAGGCGAAGCAAAGAAAATAATTGGCAGCGGCTCAAGTTGAGCTCACCAGGGGACGAGTCTTCCATTCGGTCCGTTTCACAGAGCACCTCTGAGTGGTCCCTGGTGAAGGTATCTCAGGGACAAAACGGTGACGGCTCAAGTTGAGGTGAAAATATAAGGAGGGGGCACTTGAAAGGGCCTGCTGTGGTTGGCGAGGGCCCACGCCAGGCGCGCGGCGGACCCCACGAAGTCCTTGAGCTTGATGTAGCGGCGCAATTTAAAATTGAAAGCAAGGTTTGAAAGCAGTTCGTCACATTTTGGTTTCACGGGCTCAGCTCCAGGCGCTTTCATCGTGGGTTTGATAGGGTCAACCTGCACCGCACTACCTTGAGCGGCAGCTGCCGGGACCGCCCCGCGCGCGGGGTCTCCGCCGACGTCACCGCCTTCACCGCCGCCATAAACCCTTTGCCCACCTGCGCCACCACGGCGCGGTCCGTCACGTAGGGGCGCAAGCTGAAATTGAAAACCCACCACTTTGAAGCAATGTATCGTATTTTGGCTTCAGCGCTAAATCCTTGCACTCTCACCACTGGCCTCAATGGTTGGAACTTGCACCGCCCTACCGTGGGATCGCACCACTTGTTGAGCACCTCCTGGCGGAAGAGGTCGGGCCACGCCTCCATCAGCGGTCCGAGGAGCAGGGCCGGACGACGCAACCCGAGTGGTCGGTCGGTCATGTGCCCAGGCCTTTCAGGCACCTGTACACGCGCCCCTGCACATACAAACACCCGCAGCTACAATTGCGGGAAAGGCGTGTTTGACGGAATGCCTGTGTGTACTATACCGGTACACGGGATACGGGTTGTAGGTTTGGGGGGAGGCACACATGAGGGAGTGACCACCAAGGGACGTGGTGGGGATGGGTGAGTCACTGGTGGGATTGGGTGAGTCACGTGTGCCAGTGTTCTCGTACCCACTCACCGCATCCTCCTCCCTGGCCTGACACATCGGTCCTCTTTGTTGTAACTCTGTGCTCGCGTGTGTGTGTATGGGTGTGTGTTCAGGGAGGCAACTCGGTGCAGACAGTCCCCACGCCGCCCCCCTACCCAGCAACTCCGCGGGAGGATCTACATCTTCTCCTGCGGATCCAACGGGTGTCGGCTCGCAGGCGTCCGCGACGGCGACGGCAGCGGCGGCGGAGGCGGGCGGCGCGGTCAGCGCACTGACTACGGAGGCGGCGGCAGAGGCGCGCTGCTGCTCGGGGGTTAGCCCGGGGGATTGGCGCCTCGGGGGGGACGCCGCCGGCTCCTTGGGGGTGACTGCTTCTCTCCCTCCCCGTTTCATCCTCACCCCAGGGTGTTCTTCACCCTTTTTGCTGCTGAGGAATTTGGCGATGTGTCACTGGGCGTTTCGTGCGCGTGGTACCGCCGGCGTCGGAGGGGGAGGAAGCAAAGGAAGCGGATACTCGATACGGCGCGCGGTTCGGGCGTAACTTTACTTGTTTTGAGGCAAGCTCAGCGCGGAAGAGAATGAGCGGAACCACGGCCAGAAATGGCGGAGCTAGCTAGCTACGAGTACGAGTATCGGACAGAACCCGTTTACAGAAACTATTTATTTCCGTAAATACTCCGTTTACGAGGGGTTTTTGGGCGAAAATACCCGTTTACGAGAGTTGCGCCGTAGGCGCGATTTTGGGCGATTTTGGGCAGTTGTGGGCAATTTTGGGCTTTTCAGGACTGTTTTTGCATAATCGTAGGGTGCCGTTTTCTTAGACTGTTGTTTGGGGAACCGTTGGTTAGTTGGCCGTTATGAATACAAATCCTCGCACCCCTCTGCGGCCGAGCGGCCATGCCGCGGCCGGCGCAACCGGATTCGTCGCGGCTCTTCCCGCCCCCGCCTGACACCGCGGTGGTCGCGGCGTCGGTGGTTGCGGCGCTGCGGACTGCGGCCCGCGGCCGCCGCAAGGTACACCAACGCCCCCACGACGTCCTGAATAATGCCTTCGACGGCATTTGTGCGCAGCACGGCGACGGCGACGGCCGCGTGAGCCCCGCAGAATTCTGCGCCGCGGCGCTCAAGCTCGGCCTCGTCGTCCCTCTCGCCGATGCCGACGCGGTGTTCATCACCGCCGGCG
>Ga0307489_10001631_pt1 | contig 14845 bp, 25 predicted proteins | sample SB12metaG_FD_202247 | JGI IMG/M metagenome (GOLD analysis project Ga0307489, IMG submission 202247) | Sea-ice brine microbial communities from Beaufort Sea near Barrow, Alaska, United States - SB 1.2 | ecosystem: Environmental > Aquatic > Marine > Coastal | place: USA: Alaska | collected... | reverse complement strand
GCTCCTCCTCCTCCTCCTCATACTCCTCCTCCTCCTCCTCCTCCTCCTCCTCCTCTTCCTCCTCCTCCTCCTCCTCCTGCTCCTCCTCCTCCTCCTCCTCCTCATGCTGCTCCTGTTCCTCCTCCTCCTGCTCCTCTTCCTTCGTCTCCTCCGCCTCCTCCTTATCCTCCTCCTCCTCCTCCTGTTCTTTTCTGTTCTTGCTCCTCCTCCCCCTCCTCATCCTCCTCCTCCTCATTTTCCTCCTCCTCCACCTCCCCCGCCTCCTCCTCCTCCACCACCTTCTCCACCTCCCTTGTACCGTGATTCTCGAGTTGATTGGCAACACATGACGTGGTGAGCGATATATGCCAGGCTCTAGTTGCTGGACGGCACACAGCGCACATCCTCGGTCGAGGCCACGTCGGAGGTGCTGCACGTCACTGTCATCAAGAAGGCCGACATCTCCGCGTTCTTCAAACGGGTAGGGGCCGGCCAGATAATGAAATCCTCCGCTACATTGAAATCCTCGTGTAACATATGTGTATCGATGCACGCCCAAGTCATTCACCGTATTGGAAATTATTGTGATCACCGGGTGCGCCGATGCCCGCCACAGCACCACACGCATTGTGAAACTTCAGACCTGACTTCCCATTATATGGCGAGAAAGAATCTACCTGACCTTCGGAGCGGGACCCCCAGGCGGCGGCGCGGGTAAGGGAGGAGGCGCTCCAGAGGCAGCAACAGCGACGAGATGTGGCACACGCGCTCAAGGATCAGCTGGAGCTGATGCTCGGCATGGGTCTGTCTCAGCTCCCGACGTTGACCGAGCAGCTGCCCGTGCGCGTGTGCGCGGCGGGGCCTCACACCGCAAAACTATTGCCACATCCTCCTCCCCGGTCTAGCCTTTACCAGGTCACGTAATCCCTGACTGTGTGCGCATATTGCACATGTACACATCTGTCGCATCCCCCCCCCTTTAGTGGGTTTTCCCGCTGGTACACTATGGCACATCCCAAGACGAACCCTAAACCCTAAAACCTAAACCCTAAACCATAAGACCTAAGCCCTAAACCCTAAACTGCACAAGGGTATAATGTGGCCCTGGAGCGAGGCGGGCAGCGTGATCACCTCGCAGGGCGACGCCGGTGACACCGTGTGGTTCATCAAGCGCGGCGCCGCAAAACTGGTGTACAATGTGCCGGGGCGGGACCTCAAAGACGCGATCCATTTGGGTACGGCCGGCGCAGGTTGAACCCTAAACCTTAAACTCTAAACCCTGAAGCCTAAACCCTTAACCCTTAACCTTTAACCCTTAACCCTACACCCTTTGCGCCAGGAACTAAGCGCTTGACGCTGAAACGTGTTTGTCCGCTTTCAACCTTTGCTGTTAAACTCAACTTGCGCCGCTACGTCTGGGCGACAGAAAGGCGGGCGAGTTCATCGGCGAGTTGGCTATCATGCTGGACGAAACGAACAGGCTGATGTCGTCGGTGGGGTGGTGCAGGTGAAAGTGCCTGGTTTCAGTGCTTGAAACTGACATACGAACAACTGCTCAGTGAATGAAGTCCGTGTCGAAGGCACGGCGCCTGTTTTCAGCTCTTGAAACCGCTATTGAAACGCGGGTAACTGCTTTCAATTTTTGCTCTCGCTTTCAACTCGCGCTCCTACACCTGGGTGGCCACAGCGCACACCGAGTTGTTCGGGATCCGCAAGCCGCTGTTTCTACAACTGGTGGGGCGGTGCAGGGCGATCCCGGGTTGATCGCGTTTGGCTTCAATGCTTGAAGCTTAAATACGATGTATCGGTTTCAAACACTGCTTTCAAATTCAACTCGTGGCTCTACAAGCTGGTGGGTGGAAATGTGGTGGTGATGGAGAAGATGCGAGAGCGGGCGGCCACCATGAAGGCAGAGCCCGGCATATTTCACTCGACACGCCAATTAACTCGAGAGACGAGGGTTCAATGTGAGTGGGATGACATGGCGAGCCATGTATGCATGGCGAGCCATGTATGCCAGGCCCTGTCATCCAACGCATTGAAAACCCTGGTTCCTTGAGTTTTATAGCAATCCTGTGAAGTGGCGAGCAACGTATGCCAGACCCTGGATGAAGGCGGCGCGGAAGGAGCTCATCAACTCCAAACTCGACAAGCTTGGGCTTTTGCGGACTCTGAGCGTCGCACGAACGATTCGGATGTCACAGGCAGGGGCTTAAACTCGTCCACTTTTCCGCTCAACTTGATCCATTTATGTCACTGACTCCATAGCGCATCGGACAAAATGTGACTAACGTTGAGCCGAAAAGTGGACGAGTGTCAGCCCCTGGTCACAGGACAACAAGCTCGACAAGCTCGACAACGTGTAATTTTGAAGGGGTTCATTTCATGATTAAACATTAGGGTAGTCAGATTGGATCTAGCGGGCGATAGTGTGTATTCTTGTCCAAGTTGTACTCGTATAGATCATGATTCAGTTTAATTATTCTCGGACCGATGTCGCGCGGAACTGGGAAGCCCGATGGCGCGCGAAACGGCGGAAATCGTTTCTCTGCATACTGCAACCATTCTTAAATCGCCTGAGTCTAGCTGGAGATTATGCAGAGCGTGCGCGTCACACGAACGCTGATGCTGTCACAGGGTGGCATTCGGTAGTCTGTATTTTCAAGAAAGTCTCAGAGATAAGTTTTATTGTAATCATTCGCCAACTAATGTTGTGTGGGACGTTGAGGCGACGGGGCGCCGAAATCGTATCTCCCAACACTCTAACCATTCCACAACCCCCACGATTATGGAATCACGTCCGGTACAGTGAAGTGACCGGGCGCGGAAACCGTTTCTCCCAGTACTCCAACCATTCCTGGACCCCCACGGTCTTCGAGTCAGCCGCCCCATCCTTTCCCCCTCGATAATCGTCGTACGATAACCAGGGCCACACCATCGCCATTTCAGCTCAATTGCAACACCTTCGAGGCAGCATTTAATTTGGGTTGAAGGTCACATTCGTCACAACGCTAATCCAATGCAGTGTAATGCGCGTTAGAAATGAGCTGTGGCTCCACGCAGGGTGTTCGATTCAGACTGGATTTTGTATTCAAGAAAGAGGAAATGATTGACAGCAAGGCCCCGCCGTAAAGTTGCGGTACTGCGCAATGTTCCGGTAGCCCCATCTCTTTTTGTTGCGAGGGAACACCTCCACCAAGCTGGACCCCGCCTCCATGAACAGCGCGTGCACCCATCCGCAGGGTCGCACACACCCCAAATCCTAAACCATAAACGCTAAAGTGGCCAGATGTAGGCATCTTCTAGGACTCACATACGGTGGACAGGGCGAAACATTGATGGCTCCGGTTGAACAAATGAACGCCTCTCTCTCAAGGTTTCACTGTGGTAAACATTTGCTGAATGAAAAAATGATAAGTCCCTGCCAGGCCCGCGCCATGCATGCCCACCATGATATCTGTCGTTCGGTCAATGTGCATCTGCTTCTCGAACGGCATGTCCTCGTAGTACTCCAACCGCCAGGGCCTCACATGGACATATGAATCAACACCGTGTGTATTGTGGCTGAAGGCTTGGTTCGCGTACCGGACAATAGACTCCAACCCCCACAGATGGGTAAGTGTGTTTCTTGGTCAGAAGTGGAGTGGCGCTTTCACGGCTTTGGGAATGCTAGAATTGGTACTAGTAAGCCGGAGGACGCGCTAGCGTGCAAAGGTAGACTAGTGAATTTTAGGTAAACAGTTGTAGGGGAGCAATCAATCAGGTAACTTGTGTATGACCACGCCAGGCGCACGTGCAGGTCAGGGCGCGCGGCGCGCATGGCGTGGACGATCTCCCGCTCGTTGGTCCACAGCCTCCGCAGCGCAGGGCCCGGCGGACAGTGCTTGTCACGTCATCCAACGCATTTGAACCCCCGGTTATTATTGAAAGTAGCTTCCTATAGGTCTGACCAAGGGCCGGTAAAGTGACCCCAGAATTTACCAGTTAACAGAGTGTAAAAGTACTTGAGGGTTTCAGGTTTTGGTCTTACGGTTTCATTTTCACGAGACGACCCCCTGCATACTCCCCTAATACGCCCCTAAAATCACAATATACCCCTGTTCACTGGTGGTGAATTCTGGGGTCACTTTACCGGCCCTTGCTCGGACCTATCCTAGCATGTTGCGGGTATCCTAGCAATGGGTGGCAGGACCTACCCCATCGCACTTCGGTGGTTGTGGTGCTTGCGCCCCACGAACGTCACCGTCGTCCGCAGGTCCTCACACACGTTCGCGGGGTACACGGCGTGCACCTCCCGCACAAAGTCCTCGACCAGCTGACTCGCCCCACAGACTAGGGCCATGCATGAGTACGATCGTTTGCTCTTGTGATCTCCGTCACACAGTTTCCTCAATTCCACTTATGTTGTGTTCCTGCCGCAACGTTATAACTCCCTCACAGGTGCGCAAGTTGAGTTGAAAAGCCGGGAGGATGATGCGGCAGGTTTGTTCGCGTAGACCGGTGACTACGAGCGAATAGTCAGGTTGATGTGGAAAGGAACATAGAGACAGGCCCTGCCACATTCCTGCTTGTCGTTGAGGTGCATCATCAGCGGCCCAGTGTACTCGCTCGGAACCGTCCACAGCGGTGCCTCAGAGCAGAGACGTTACCTTGTTTCCTTTCCAAGTGAAGCGTGTATATGGAGGCACCAGGTTTTCGCATCAGCCCCGTGTCTTGAGTGACATTACGAATATACCGGCTTCAATCAATCAGGCTGATTAGGGGCATGAGTGCCAGTCCTAGCCTCAAAGCACCAGGTCTGCTCCTTCATTTGGTTGGCGTACCAGATGTCCTGATTCGGCGACAGCATCTTCCGAAACAGGTTGTCAATCGGGAACGGCCCCCCGTCGTCGAACATGATGAGCTGAAGGTTTTGCTTGCCCATTAGCCCGGGCCCAACACTCCTTCCAGTATTTACATGGAATACATGGAAAAAACATGAATGTAAGAATGGCAAAATATAGGATTGGCACCCCTGGAATGAGCTCGGCTCGAGCAGCTTCAAGGTATCAAGTGGGGAGGATCGCCAGTGTCTCGGGGACAACGCCACCCGTGCCGCAGCTGTGTTAGCCGAAGTTGAGCGGAAATGAGCACAAGTAGCATCATGGTCACGATGGGAGGATGCGACGAGTGTAATTACCTGCTAGAATGTGAGCAGACTATCAGGAAATGCGTGGCCACCGCCCCCCCTGCCATGAACCACATGTTGAGCACGAGGCTGATCATGAAGAATGGGTTGTGGTCATCCCGCCGCATCACCAGCGCAGTCTCGTCGTGGAACGTCTGCCCGCACGTCTGGGCCGGCACGCCACAGGTGAATGTAGCTTTGCCGTCATCCACAACCGCTGCCGCCTCTGCAACGCCGCCACCAGCACCGCTTCCACCACCACTGCCGCCGCCGCCACTGTCGCCGCCGATGCCACCGCCGATGCCGCCACCACCACCGCTACCGCCGCCGCCGCCGCCGATGTTACTACACGCGTACGATACAGTTCGCGGCAACAGCGTGTACCGCGGGTCGTCTGTCGTTGATTTGCCGTGAGTTAGATGATCGCGGCGCCGCAGACCGTGCGCGTGGACCTGAACCCCCGGGGGAAACACGCAGTGCTCCAAGTCTTAAGGCCCGGTTGACAATCATCTCAAATGTCGTCAACCGGGGGCGGGGGCGAGGCGTAGGGGCGGCGGGGGGGACGTTGTCAGTGGCTGCGGCGGCAGGAGCGGTGGCGGCGGCAGTGTCGATGGTGGAGCCGGAGACGCTGGTGGCGGTGGAGGAGGAGGGATGGAGCCAACGGCGATGCTGGTGTTGGCTGGTGTTGGGGGCATTGGTGGTGGTGGTGGGGGAGGCGGCGGCGGGGGTGGAGGCGGACATTGCGAAAACAGCCACAACCAGCAACATCGATCCCTACCATGTGTTCGCGGTGCAGCGAGTGCGGCGCCGCAGACGTTGCGCACAGCCGCGTTCCGGCGGTCGGCATCGGCAGCGGCCGGCGCAGGCCCCAGTCGAGGGCCGCGGAGATATCGCTCGCCACGTCACGGGTTGCCAATGAATTCAAGCAACGACGCCCAGGCAGCTGTTGCCCACCACGTGGTGAGTCGCATTAAACTCAATAAACGAGGGTTGAATGCGTTGGGTGACGTTCCGAGCAATATATGCTGGGACGTAAGGAGGGGCGGAGAGGGAGGTAAAGGACATATAGGAGCGGGATGAGAGGGAGGAGTGAGAGGATAGGGGGGAGCTGGCGTGGGAGGCGATGATGTGATGGAGGATGGACGAGGAGAGACCCTGCCCCAGTCTACCTCCCCCCAGCAGTGCTCGCTCTGCCCCACCGCCCGCGTGTGGTTGCCTAGTACCAGGGGCTTACACTCGTTCACGTCTCAGCTCAACTTGAGCGGTTTATATGGGATACGGGGTACGCATAGGGCTTGTGTAGCTTGTGTCAAGGAGGTGTTATGGGGTATTCAGGGTGTGTAGAGTGTTTCGTGTGTGTCAGACATGGCTCAAGTTGAGCTGAAAAGTGAACGAGTGCAAGCCCCTGCCTAGCACCGTGGCGCGGCGCGAAGGCGGACGAGGAGGTGAAGGAGGAGGAGAATCCATCATCAGGGTCACAGCCGCCCTCGACCAGGGGCTTACACTCCTCCACTTCTCACCTCAACTTGAGCCGTGTCTGACACACAAAACCACCCTACACACCCTAAACACCCCCTAAAACCCCCTTAACATGGGCTACACAGCCCCTTACGTACACCCCCTATCCCATAGAAAGCGCTCAAGTTGAGCTGAGAAGTGGTCGAGTGGAAGCCCCTGCCCTCGACGCCGCGGCGTGCACGGGGTTCTTCCGCGCTGTAGCGGTGCAGGTTGAAATTGAAAGCAAAGTTTGAAAGCAGTTCATCACACTTGAGTTGCAAGAGCTGATATCCAGGCGTTTTCAACGTGGGTCTCATCGGGGCACCCTGCACCGCCCTACCGCGCCCACTTCAAAGCCTCCGCGTGCCCATGTGCCTCCAGTCGATCCTGCAGCTGCCAAAGAGTCTCCTCCCCCTCCCCCTCCACCTCCCGTTCCCCCTCCCCCTCACCCATCCCCTCCCCCTCCCCCTCCACCTCCCCCGCCTCATCCCCCTTCCCCTCCCCCTTCCCCTCCCCCTTCCCCTTCCCCTTCCCCTTCTGCTCCCCCTTCACCTCCCCCTCCCCCTCCCCCTTTCCCTGCCCCTTCGCCTCCTCCTCCTTCTGCAAGGGTTGGGAAGCGCCGGGCCGCGGCGGCCACGACAGCCGCACAGGCTGGGACAGCTGCGCAATCACGGCGTCGGCGTCAGCCACGGCGGCGGCGGCAAGGTCCTCGGTCGGCGCACCCGCGGAGAACACGGCACCCAGCATATACCCCGTCGACACCACCGACGCCGCGAGCGTGACCACGAGCGCCGTTCCGACTACCAGAACTACGCTACGATAATAACGTGCTATGACCGCTCCCCCCCGCCGGAGGCTGGGAGTCATACCAGCAGAGGCAGTTGCGCGCTGTCGCAGCGCGGACGTGCGGGCTCGGAAGGAGACGCGGAGATGAGACGCTATGTGGAGGCACCAGGCGTTATCCTTGGCCCCCTTGCGAGGGTGAGGTGCATGCGGGAGAGAGGCGCTCAGCGCGTCAGGATGAGGACAGAGCTGCTTAGAAAAGGGAACGTGGGAACTCCCCAGTAGCTTTAGTTCTCTTGGTGTGGACCAGAAGCTGACGGTTCACATCCCATACGTCAGTAACGAGGCTAAAAACACACGTTCCATGTGAGTGCGTCCAGTTCGACATCCGTAACCCCAGAAAAAATAAGATGAGAGGCTGGCATTTCAGCACCATTTCAGATCCATAATTTCTTTTGGGGTTACGGATGTCGATAGACCCCAAGAAGCGTTTGAATTTTCCTTGGTCTAATAACTCAAGGAACTCGTCGACTCACACCCGACTTATCACATGCCAACACTCTTTCAAGGGGCACATGGAACAAGATCAAACAGTCGGATCGCGTAACCTGGAATTTTCGAGGTCTAATAACTTAAGGGGAAGTCCGTTACTGACGTGCGTTCACATCCCCAACGTGATTCACCTCCCCGACCCTCGATCGTGACCCTCGTTCGTGACCCTCGTTTTTCCAGGATGGTCACGCAGTCACGCGGTGCCCAGCGAGTCGTATGATAGATTCAGAGATGATATGCTGTGCCCCCGGACGACCTTCTCCGCGCCTCGACTCACTCCCCCGCGCCCCGCCGCGCGCCCATACTGATATCAATGGCTGGACATAATTCAGACATAACATAACATCATGACCCATGCTCCGCCCCCGACGCAGTGCCTGCTGTCCATTTGTTATGAGATATACAATGTTGCCTCTCTTTCTTCTGCTAGAAATGGTTGGAAATCACGCGCTCAATCGACGTTGATATCGAGTCGTTTCCAATCTTTACTGTGTGTGTCCTTGAGTCCCGTCACTCGGGCCGGGTCATATCCCAGCTCCGCGAAGTCTGCCGCGAACACCCGCCGCCAAGGCCCGACCGACCGATAGCGGAGACATTCAAGGATGTTGGAGGGGTATTCAATGGACAGGAAGGAGGCCTTTGGTCGGTATGTGTGCAGAGGGTGTTCGGGGGTTATGTGGTGGTGTGTGGGGGTTCATTAGGGAGCAGCGTATGCAGCATTCTATGATGTCTGACCTCGTGGATGATGCCGTTTGTTCGCGGGGGGTATGCGATAGATAATAATGAAAACAGCGATGAACGTGAATGACGTTGTGGACCCCACCTGCCGCATCACCACCCTGGCCTCCTCCATCGCCGCCGCCGCCGCCGCGCCCTCCGCCCAAGGGCGTACACTCGTCCACCATCCAGCTCGACCCGAGCCGCTTTGATCACGTGACTGCGCCCAGCGTATCCCACGCAAAGCGTATAATGTCGGGCCGTAGAATGGACGAGTGTAAGTCCCTGCCTCCTCTGTCACCGCCGCCGACACCGCGTCCCAACAGTCGTTCAGCCCACTCTCCTCCTCGTTGGATTCCTTCTTGTTGACGTGCACCGGCTGCACCCCGGGCGCCACCCGCCGCTGCATGAATGGCACCTCGCATTAGGGACCGTACGGCGGAGTTTTCAGATCGGATATAATTTGGATTGGATATTTTGGAAATTCCCCGCCCATCCCAGAATCCTGGATTTTGGGAGTGCAGGTCCAAACCGTGTGGTCCACGTGATTAACCAGTGAAACCACGAAACTCTCCGCGATTCCCTGATCGATTATCTGAAGTCCATGTACACGAGTCGACATGGGTCGACTCCAATCATGCTTATATCCGAGGGGGAAAACGGCGTAGACCCTACCACCTCTTCGTCGAAGCGCTCAAAGCTAAGCACGTTCGCACACCGTGAGGTGTACAGCGTCTGCGGTAGAGTGTGGCAGTCGTCGATCGCAGGTTGCGGCGTGTACTTCCCCAACGTTTCGTTAGCATCGCAAAGCGCGCTTGAACGGTTGCGCATCGCCTCTTTGTAGAGGCGCAAGTTGATAATGAAAGCACGATTTCAAAGCGGTTCAGCATAATTTAGGTGGTGCATGCGCTGGAATCAAACGTGGTCAGAGAGAGAGAGAGAGACAGAAAAGCCGTGTTCGTAGGTTTAAGGTGGCACCAGGCTGTCGCCCGGGCCCACGTGCTGAAATCAAGCGTGGCCAAGAGGGGTCAACCTGCCCCGCCCCACCTCAGGGCTCATCAGACACCGGATCAGCGGGTGCGCCTCAATGGCGGTGAGTGTGGACGTGATCCACGCCCCGAGCTTGGCGCACTGGGCGCCGGTCTGCGGCTTGGTGCCTTTGGCCTGGCAGGAGGGGCATTGGGAACAAGCGCCCCTTAAACCTAATCATACGAATAATCGCATATGGTTGACGTCTAGTGCGGTCAGATTCATAGCGGCTGACAGCACGCCATGCGAGGCGTCTTGTTGGTTGTTTGATTATTGGGAACAAGCACCTGAACCGAGTTTGGACGTGCCCGCACGACATATTACCTGTTGGGTAAATGCGCATACAGACAAACGGAGGAGGAGAAGGATTCGACGTCGGAAGAGTGCGCGTTCGCAATAACCCCCTGCCAGGCGCTGCTGCAGCTGCTGATACGTGTACTCGCTGGTCATGCGGGTGAACGGGTTGCGCGCGATGCAGAACGAGCCAGGCAATAGGGACTAATGGATAGTGCTCGCCACGTCATCAAACGCATCGTGGACCCTCGTTCCTTGAATTCAATAGAAGCCTATGACGTGGCGCAGACTATCCATCAGTCCCTGCCGGGCACGAAGGCGGCGGGGGGGCGGTGCCACTTGCTGCACCAGATGCGCCTCGATACCCAGGGCCAGATCAACGACTCCTTTAAGTCATCGGGTACCAGTCAACTCATCGAACGAGGGTTGGGAAGTATGGTGGATGACGCGGCGGGCGTGGGAGCCAAAGGTTCAAGACTCAATGATTACCTCCACATTATTATCAGCGCCGCCGCGGATCGGGTTTAGGGTTTAGGGTTTAGCACGGATGACGTTGAGGGCAATCGTTTATCATGCCTACCGTGAGAGGGTAGCTGAAGTTGTTATTTGTTCTGTCGTCTGTGTAGTCCACGGCTACTAGGTTGCGACCCAGCTTGACGCCCATATGTAGAGCCAAACGGATGACTCACGTCAAATTGTACGGCGTCATATAATTCGGGAAATAAGGGCTCCCAACCGGCAGATGACATTGCGAGCAACCCCGTGATTCGTGCCATAGGAAATCTGGGCTCTCGAGACAAGGGTTCACAACGTGGCAGGTGACGTGGCCTATGATGTGGCAGGTAACGTGGCAGATGACGTGGCAGGTGACGTGTCAAACTCTGTACAGCCTTACCAGCCTCGAACGCCATGGCTTCCACAGAGGAGCCGCCATTTTTTGGGATGTGGACGTGGCAGGATAGAATGACGTGATAGGCTGACTGTCAAGATGTGGCGGGAGAGACTGTCGTGATTGGCTGACTATCCCTGTTGTGGCGGGAGGGACTGACGTCATTGGCTGACAGATATTGACGTGGCGGGAGGAACTGAGGTGATTGGCTGATTGTCACTCTTGTCAGTCCCTGCCCGCTTCAAATGCCATCGCTTCCACGGAGGAGCCTCCGTTCTTCGGGATGTGGATGAATGCCGCTGATGCCGCGAACCGTTCATCGGCGGGAACGACCTTCATCTCCGTGCGTCGTTTGCCGGTCGCTGTGACATACATGGGCAGCCACTTCAGTTCCGCCGCCACCGTCGCCACCACCTTATTCACCCCCGCCGCCGCCGAGCCCGGCACCGCTTTCACCGCCGCCTGCTTCCCCGGTGCTTTCTTACCGGTGCTTCTTTGGGGCTTGTAACTGTTGCATAGGTTGGGGAACTGCTGTATCGCGGCAACCTCGCATCAGGGTCATCGACAACAAGCACTCCAACCAAGCTCGAGCATGATTCGCTTTGCGGGCGAAACGTTTGTACATACGCACGGACTGAGAAATGCTTCCGCGTGTATAAGGCGTGTATAAGGCATTTATGAGTAAGGAGGCACCTGGCTCTCGCTCTTGCCCCTGAGCAGACGAGCGGAGGAGGAGGAGTCGGTTTAATGTTGGATGAACGAGTCTTCTGGTTAACCCCCCTGCCTCAGCATCTGTCAGCAATTTGCAGCACTGCTCTTTGTCGACCTCGCTTGCCTTCCCATTCGCGCGGATGCGCACAAAGCCCATGCGGAAGAGGAAGATGCGTACTCGAATCTTCACCGAGAGCGCGTACACAAATGCCTCCTCATTGAAGAGGCGCAACTTGAATTTGTGTTTATTTAGAGATGAACGATTGAATGTAAAACTCAAGTGCAGTTTAGCGTATTATAATGTGAAGCACAGGGACCTGGAGCTCTCAACACGGCTTTAACTTGCAGCACCCACCTTTTGCATCCGCGACACCTGCACGTATTCCGACATGGAAAGTAGCATTTGCCCGTATTGTCGCATCGCTGAATACGTGCCAAACGCCAACCGGTCATTGATGCCGCCCTAATCGTGGTGACGCAAGTTTCATTCGAAAGGAAACTTTGAAAGCAGTTCCGCATATGTCAGGTTCAAGCGCTGACACCAGGCGCGGTCGACCCGGGGTAAACATGGGGCAAACATGGGGTCAACCCGGGCTCAAACTTGGGACAAACCTGGGGTGGGTCAACCCGGGCTGAGCCGGGATTCAACCCGGGCTCAACCCAGGGTCAAAATGAGGTCATACTGGGGTTATCCCAGGACAGGGTCAACCTGGGCTCAATCCGTGGTCATCCTGGAGTCAACCCGGGGTCAACCTGGGGTCAACCTGGGGTCAACCTGGGATCGACCTGGGTCAACATGGGATTTACCAGGGGTCAACCTGCACCGCCCTGCCCAATGTCCGAAGTTGGGCACGTACCACGCGTCCGTCGGCATGTCGCACTGCAGCAGCAGCCACGTGCCAGGGGCTTACACTGGTACACGTTTCAGCTCAATGTCAGCACTTTCCGTGGGATATGTCTTATCGTGGGACGCCTTGGGGATCAGGTGCCCATTATGAAGGGCTCAGATGCCCAATATAGGGGGATCAAAGGCCCATACAAGGGGGTAAAGGTGCCCATTACAGGGGCGATTTCATTGACGAAAGCGGCGCAGTTGAAACGAGAGGTGGACGAGTGTAAGTCCCTGCCGCGTGCTGACGTGGTTCAGAAACAGTACGTCCGGCCGGGCGAAGAGCACACGCGTGCACCCGTGGCCCTCCATCAGGTCCGTCACCGAGATGTAGCAGCGTAAGTTGAAATTGAAAGCAGAGTTTGAAAGCGCGCTTCATCATAGTGTAGCCATAAGCGCTGAAACCAAGCACTTTCAACCTGGGGTAAACCTGCACCCCCTCACCGAAAGCAGTGAGTACCCCTGGCGCCCGATGTTCATCATGCTAGCGGGGGTCATGACGGGTTTGCCCTGTGAGGTCGGAAATGCCCGCGTCAGGGCGTCTCCAACCCCTAGGGACCGACACATTACATCCTTTAAGTGATATCGCTTGGAAAGTGCGCGTCGTTGTTGAAGGTGACTGGTAGCTGTGCACTTGATGCTAACCGTGAAAATGGGCGTTTGCTGATTTTTACCAATTGACTCAAGTCATATGCTGTTTGAATGTGTAGGATGACGTGGCGACTGATGTATTCTAGGCCCTACCGACCCCTCCCCACGGGACCAGCTTCCCGCCCAACGGCACTTCCGCATCCGTGAGGCAGGGTCTCAAAATGTACAGGGGGGGTTAGGTGCCAAATATAGGGACGTAAGGTGCCTTTATAAAGGGTGGTCAGGTGCCCGTTATAAGGGGGGACTGGTACCCATTGAAGGGGGGTCAGGTGCCCATATAGGGGGTTCAGGTGCCCAGTATAGGGAGGTCAGGTGCCCAGTATAGGGGGGGCAGGTGCTTTTTATCGTGGGGTAAGGTGCTCATAGACCCTGCCGTGAGGGTGGCGTCCACCGTGGCCTGATCGTCAAACGCAGTGACATCCGGCTTCAGCAACCTCCACTGCTCCAAAATGTAGCGGCGCAAGTTGAAACTATATGAAAGCGGAGTTTGTAGGCCATTCATCATATCATATTTTCAAGCGCTTCGTTCCAGGCGCTTTCAACATGGGTTGCATCCGTTCAACCTGCACCGCCCTACCATATCCAGCTTCACGTTATACTCCTGTGATCGATTGTTGTTCGCGTGCGTGAGGTTGTACGTGTGCAGGAACACCCGCACCTCGGCGCCCACAACCAGGGTCAGCCCAGCGGCTAGCTGCGTGACCAGATGGGGGAAGTCTGGTGCCTCCTCATACACGCGGAAGCGTCACTCTCCTTTCCTGTGTTACCAAACCACAGTGTTGTGTGAATGGATTCATTAATTTCTTCACTGCATACGTGGATCCATTAATCCCATCACTACCACACTGAGATTGATTCATCACGTTGCTATCATAATGAGCATTGTCACCGGAAATGGATTAACGTTGGGTGCAAATGCAAACACGAGTAAGATTTGGTTCATCGAGCGTCGTTGCCCTGCCTGCGGCGCGGATTGGATCCAGTATATTGGCAATGGCACTGCCGGCGACGAGGCGCGTCGCACGGTGCATGCCGAAGAATCCGTCGCTAGGGCCTGGCAGATATTGCCCACCACGTCATGCAACGCATATTAATCCCTCGCGAATGCTACGCTAGAGCGTGGCAGATATTGCCCGACAAGTCATGCAACGCATATGAATCCCTCGCTAACGCTACGCTAGCGCCTGGCAGACATTGCCCGCCACGTTACGCAACTTCATGTGAACGCTCGTTACTCAAGTGAAGTGGCATCGTATGATGTGGCAAGCGATGTCTACCAGGCCTCACCCGACGCACACCCTCTGCTGCGCGGCGCATTTGGAGTGCCCGCCTACCCCCTCGCCACAGGGCCAGCAGGTTGTGATGGCATCGTCACATGGTGTGGTGTCACCTGCTCATGTTGGTCTTTGACCAATCGATGGTTTCAAAATGGATGATGGACGCGCCAAGCGCACGCTAATACTTGCTGAGCGTTAGGCCCCGCCTCGGCACCGGTGCCGTCACCATCTTTGCTGCTCCTCCCGGTGACTACCTTGACGTTTTTGTACCCCCCGACGCGTGCAGTGCGCCAATCGGGGATGCGCCAATCGGGGATGGGGGCGGCACGGGCGGCGGGGGCTGCCGGGGTGGCGGCGGCGGCGGGGGCGGCTGCGGCGGCGGGGGCGGCGGCGGCGGTGGTGGCGGCGGC
>Ga0307489_10001630_pt1 | contig 14846 bp, 22 predicted proteins | sample SB12metaG_FD_202247 | JGI IMG/M metagenome (GOLD analysis project Ga0307489, IMG submission 202247) | Sea-ice brine microbial communities from Beaufort Sea near Barrow, Alaska, United States - SB 1.2 | ecosystem: Environmental > Aquatic > Marine > Coastal | place: USA: Alaska | collected... | reverse complement strand
CAGCGGCTACTCGGCAGGGGCTTACACTAGTTCCCGTTTCCGCTCAACTTGAGCTCACTTCCCCCTTCCGCTCAACTTAAGCTTACTGTGTCCCCCATATAACCCAAATGAACCCGTGGATGTGGCCCGAAGGTGCTCAAGTTGAGCTCTAACGTGAGTGATGTGCCCCGAAGGTCCTCAAGTAGAGCTCTGGAGTGAGCAAGTGTAAGCCCCTGGTACTCGGCGCGGTCCGCTGCCGAGCTGCCGGTGCTCACGCGGTGGTTTCCCGCCGACCAGGTAGGGTAGTGCAGGTTGACCCTATGAAACCCAAGTTGAAACCGCCTGCAACTAAGCGCTTGAAACAGGAATATGATGGACTGCTTTCAAACTTTGGTTTCAAATTCAACTTGCGCCGCTGCAACCAGGTGGCCATCCCCGACGCCGCGTTCCTCGACGTCATCCTGGTAGGGCGGTGCAGGTTGACCCTATGAAACCCACGTTGAAAGCGCTTGGAACTAAGCCCTTTGAAACTCAATTATGATGAACTGCTTTCAATATTTGCTTTCAAACTCAACTTGCGCCGCTACATCCTGTACAGCCGCGACCAGCTGGTGCTGGGCAGGGGCTTACACTCGTCCACTTTTCAGCTCAACTTGAGCGCTTTGTATGGGATGGGGGGTGCGCGTAGGGGTTGTGTAGCCCGTGTTAAGGGGGTGTTAGGGGGTGATTACGGTGTGTAGGGTGTTTAATTGTGACAGACACGGCTCAAGTTGAGCTGAGAAGTGGACGAGTGTCAGCCCCTGGTGCTGGAGCGCAGCGCCATGGCATCCAAGGCAGGGGCTTACACTCGTTCACTTCTCAGCTCAACCTGACCCGTTTCTGACACAAAACACACCCTGAACGCCCCCTGATGCTCCTTAATACCCCATGACACCTCCTAAACACCCCCTAAACAACCACTGATCGCACCCCTTTCCCATAGAATGCGCTTAAGTTGAGCCGAACTGTCGACGAGTGTAAGCCCCTGGTCCAAGGAAGAGCGCCCCCCGCTGCCGCACGCGCCCTGGGTAGGGCGGTGCAGGTTTACCCCATCAAACCCACGTTGAATGCGCCTGTATCTAAGAGTTCTAAACTAAAACATGATGAACTGCTTTCAAATGTTGCTTTCAAATTCAACTTGCGCCACTACACCTGGGGCATCATCAGCGTCAAGGGCCAGGACGTGGTAGGTCGCCACACTATACCTTTCAAGCAACGTTTCTTGCGCTCAGTGGCGTCCGGTAACTTCCCAGCGAGCTTCACACGGACTTTGTGTCAGATTCATCATATCCTAAACCCTTGCTACCTGAGTTGAATGCTATCCTGTGATGCATCGTATTCATCTCGTTATCAACCCTCGCTACTTGAGTTAAACGCCATCCTGCATCACACACTGGGCCTAGTATCGAGGACTCAACTGGTTATCAACCCTCGCTACTTGAGTTAAACGCCATCCTGCATCATTCACACGGCCTTGTATCGAGGACTATGAGTGCCCGATGACGCCAATCACGATGATGCGCAACACGATGATATCGGAGGCAGGGGCTTACACTCGTCCACTTATCAGCTCAACTTGAGCCGTTTCCGACACAAAACATACCCTACATACGCCCTAATACCCCCGGACACGTGCCAAACACCCCCTAAATAGCCCCTTAATGCACCCCCTATCCCACAGAAAGTGCTTACGTTGAGCCGGAAAGTGGACGAGTGTAAGCCCCTGATCGGAGGGCGGCAGCGGGGTGGAGATCGACCGCGAGCAGTACGCGGCGGCCGTGGTAGGGCGGAGCAGGTTGGCCCTATGAAACCTATGTTGAGACCGCCTGGATCTAAGCGCTTGAAACTAAACGTGATGTACTGTCTTCAACTTTGTGTTTCAAAATCAACTTGCGCCGGTACACCGTGGCATACCACCAGAACCACGCGCCGCTCGTCGCCACCGCCACGCCCAACGGCGAGTGAATCGCACCACACACGCTTCCGCGTGTATGAGCGCTTGAAACTGCGGCCGAGGTTGGTTAATGTCGCCATGTCAGCGCCCTGGGGCTCGATGAACGTTAGTTGACAAAATCAAATCAGCGTGTATGAAAGGAGGCACCAAGGTTTTGCCCTGCCCCCCTTAGATCGAATAGCACAAGTATAGAATTTGCCTCCCGCCAGGGAGCCTGTAGGCTTATATTAAACCCGGAATATTAAACCGGATCTCCGTCTATCTGTTCATCGATAGTTTCCCCAATCCCCACCCACCGCACCCCTAACAAGCCCCCACCAACCAAAAGCCACCAAGTACACGCTGTTTCTCGTCACAAACGCACTACGAAAGCGCGCGAATCACTTCGCCGCCGCCTGGAGCCAGGGGCTTACACTCGTCCACTTCTCAGCTCAACCTGAGCCGTTTCTGACCCAACAGACACCCTGAACACCCCTTGCTACTCCTTAACACCCCCTGACACCTCCTAAACACCCCCTAAACAACCTCAAAAACACCCCTTCCCACAGAATGCGCTTAAGTTGAGCCGGAAAGTGGACGAGTGTAAGCCCCTGCCAGGAGCATCTTCTCCACCTCCTGCTTTTTCTGCGCGTTGTTCTTCCCCGCCAGCATGAGCGGCGTGTTGCCCTCCAGGTCCGTCGCGTACCGCCGACTGATTCATACTCGCCACGTCATGTCATGGCGTTGAAACTCAGTGTCGGGTCTGGTATCGAAGATATGGTAACGAATCCCGCACGACCAATCATAACTCTCCATTTCGAGAATCCCCCCGACCGCTCCCCAAAAGTCCGACCTGGTTGCGATTCCTCAGTAGATAGACCCTCGGTTTCGAGGATCTCAGCGTGACGCGTCACGCCGACACTGAGTTCAAGTGAAACAACAAGCGTCGAGAACGTGGTGCATGACCTGGCAGCGACGTCTTCACTCAGCCCCACAGTGACGACACCAATGAATTTCACCGCGTCGTACGACTGCGTGAAACTCAAGAGACGAGGGTGGATTGGCAAACGCAGTGAATCACGTGGCAACGGGGAGTGTTGACGGCGCCCCGCCGTGATGGCAACGTCGGCGCCCGCCTCGAGGATCTCCTCAATCTTGGACGTGTCGCCCTCCGCCGCTCAGGGTCATACCTGCCGAACTAGGCTACTTCTCGTGAGGGGGAAGGGTAGGCTACCCTATATTTAGCTAGTTTGAGGGTTAGTGCGTAGTGGTCTTACCTCAAGAATGCCAATTTCACACTGAGACTGAGCGGAGGGGGGGTTGTAATTCCCTAGTTTAAGCGTTTTTAAGGGTTAGCGCGTAGTGGGGTAATTTACCCGCGACAGGTATACTCAGGGAACGAGCAACCAGTCAGGGAACGAGGGGCCAGGTCAGGGGGGAGAATGCAGCAAGTGTGCACAGGTACACTGGTACAATATGAGCAAACAGTCAATTTGAGCTGACCCCAGGACGCCGCGTAAGGCCAGGAAGGAGGATGCGGCAAGCGTGTCCAGGTACACTGGTGCGCTATGAGGAACCAGTCAGAACCCCACCTGCGCCGCGAAGATCAGAATGATGTCGATTGGGTGCTTGCCAGACTTCACCAAAGCTATCATGCTTTCCTCTGACCCCTGTGCGGAGGGAGCAAATCATTAACGTTGAGCTTCTCAAATATGGAACTACGATTCCATTGCGGATGTCAAACGGAGGGATCAAAGGTGAGATGATCATACGTATCCTGTAGTGGTATCATGTCCGGTGAAGTGACCGTCTACGCGGTCGGCGTCCCTCTACTTTAAGAAACTGGAGGGTTCAATGGTGAACTATCGGATTCTGGGACTACGACCGACACCCCCGGCTAACCGGTTTCAGTGCCGCCTCGAGTTATTAAACCCCCAACTGTAGATCAGTGTGATTTCACCCTCCAGTTTCTTAAAGTAGAGGGGATCGTACAGCGTAGGTACCAAGGCTGAGGTACATCAGATGGAGCGCTTTGGAGACGATTGTACTGGCTAACTGGGTGGTTTTTGTTGTTGTGTTTACGAGTATATTGCAACGACCATACTGACGTGGGTATACATACCTTGCCTTCTCTTGGTAAAATGTGAAATGACTGCGGCGAGTGGTTTTGAGAAAAGCGGGATGACCTTCTACAGGACCCCTAACAATGTGTTATAAGAATATGACCCGTTGTGATACTTCACACGTGCGAGACGCTTTTGAAAACGCCTGCCGTACGGCGACCAACCGACCAAGTGGCTCAAGTTCAGGGCCGGCAGACCCTCAGGTTGAGTCCATTCAGTGAGTTGAGGGCTGGTAAACCCTCAAGTTGAGTCAATTCAGTGAGCAGTATGGCCAAACGCCCTCAGATTCTTAGACCACGGGTTGAGGGGTCCTGCAGTTGGAGGCGAGAGATGTCTGGCCTTACCTCCACCGCCAGGATGCCCATGTAGTTGAAGTAATACGACACGTCCTCCTTCTCGTAGTCGTCCCGGCCCGGGCAGCAGGGTCACTGAGAAGGGGTGGGATTTTTATCAAAAGGTGGTAAAGGGGTCTAATGATTGAAGCTAATCGGTACTAATAATTTAAGTCAGGGCTCTGATGCCATTCTCTCTCAATTTAAACTGGGAGAGACGGGCGGCAGCGTTGTGACGCGGGACTGTGGCGTTGGCAGTTGCCTCGGCCGCAGCGCCCCGGAGTCTGTCTGCGTTGGTTTTGAGAACAAGCACTCGAACCGAGAACAGAGAGCATCACTACACTCACCTTAATTCAGAAGCGCGGATTGGACTCGTCGGAACACAACATCCGTGACGAGTGCTTTGTGCTTGCTCTGAATACCCCCTGCCTGGGAGCCCACGACGCCGGCCTTGGCCGAGTCCTGGGCGAACGGGTTCCAGGCCATGACGGTGACTGACCTGCAGCCAGGGGCTTACACTCGTCCACTTTTCAGCTCAACTTGAGCCGCGTCTGACACACACAAAACACCCTAGACACCCTAGACACCCTAGACACCCCCTTAACACGGGCTACACAACCCCTCACGCGCACCCCCTATCCCATACGAAGCACTCAAGTTGAGCTGAAAAGTGGACGAGTGTCAGCCCCTGCCTGCAGCTCTTCTTCGCCTTGCTGCTGTTGGGGGCCGCGGCCCGGGCGACCGCCCGCCCGCCCGCCACCGCCTGCACGGTCGTAGCTCGCTTGCCGCGGAACGCGCTGTTCACGTTGACGCGGCTCACGGCCTGGAGCGAAGGCCAGGGAGGAGGACGCGGCGAGTCCGCACGGGTACACTGGTACACTATGAGCACACAGTCAGGTTGACGCAACCCACAGCCATCAGTAAGGTGCCGTAATATTCCAACCTAATCCTGTGAAACAAAGAAGTTGTGAACAATCAAATCAGTTCTCGTTGGGCTCGACTTGATGAGACGGGGGCTGTCGGGCACCCGACAGCGGCGCCGTTTAAAGCGCGACATCGGAAGGGAGCGGCGCCGGCTGTCAGGTGAGAGGGGGCCGGGTGTATTGCCCCCGGCAAAGTGTCTCTCAAGGGCTGGGGTTTTTTGGTTCCGGAGGAATGAATGGATGCCAAAACGCTGGTTGGGTTCGCAGACAGGCCCCACCGACTGGGCGACGGCACTCATGTTGTGAAGGGCGGGAGGTTGGCGGGGCAACGGGTCGAATATACAACACCGCTACGCGAGCAGGGCGCCGGGAGTAATGCGGGCGTCGCTGCACTCGATCCTCGCCCTCGAGAGGTGACGAAGCACAAACCGTTCACCTCCGATTGGCTCAAACCTTTTGACGGGGGATAAGACTAATTCGCCAGCTTGGCTTATTTTGGACAAAAAAGAAAACCCTAAACCCTAACCCCATGCTTCTCCCGAAGGTCCCGATCCTATGAAAAACGTGACACTTGGCGTCCAACAGGCACTTGCCGCCACGTGTTGATTTTATGTAAAGTGCGAACACTTTGAAACGCTCTGTACAGCCTCTCTGAGCGCCGCCGACGCCATTCTCGAGTGGCGTCTTCAGCGCCCCACCGACTACACGCTCGGCCGCTTGCACCATCACCTGGCATACATCTTCACCCTCCTCCCCAACAGGGCGCATACCACAAACACGCATCAAAACACGGACCAAAACAAACAGGACCAGCACGTTTCTCCTGCAACCGACATTGCCACGTGACATTGCTATACAACCCCACGCGGATAGATGGGGGGCACCGGGAAGGTGCGCCGGGCGAAGGGCGACAAGGCGGCGCCGGCGGTGACGCGTACATGCCGCGCGTGCTCGGACGCCGTCCTCGTCAGCTCCATCAGCAAGGCCACCAAGGTCTGCGCCACGTGCATGCGCGCCGACCGCCTGGTGGGGGGTTAATGCTGACGATGCTCATATCGACGCGCGGACTCGGCTCGTGGTGGCCAGGGGCTTACACTCGTCCCCTTTCCAGCTCAACTTGAGCGCTTTGGATGGGATAGGGAGTGCGCGGAGGGGATGTGTAGCCCGTGTTAAGGGTGTGTTAGGGGGTGTTGATGGTGTGTAGGGTGTTTTTGTGTGTCAGACACGGCTCAAGTTGAGCTGTAAAGTGGACGAGTGTAAGCCCCTGGTGGTGGCCAGACCGTCGTACAGGCTGTGTGAGCACGTACCCTCGGCCCCATTGCGGTTTTTCGTCCATGTTTATAAACGACGGTCGAGTCGTTGTTCTCAATGACCCTGCCGCCTGGACACACTCGACGGAACACAAGTACGATTTTGCTACGGGCACCGCACACTGGAGGCTGTGGCAGGGGAGATATCTAGAACAACGACTCGAATGCAGAACTAAAGAACGAGCTTACCCCGCAGGCGCTCACAATTGATGCACGCATTCCGACGTACGTGGATCGGCTCGCGATATGAGTTCGGCTCTGTATACCCAGGGCCGTTCATCCCATTTGCTCATACCCACACTCCGCTTATGAGTTCGGCCCTGTATACCCAGGGCCGTTCATCCCATTTGCCCATACCCACACTCCGCTTCTCTTGTGATGAGTTGGGGCCTTTATTGAGTACTCGTACTCCAGACCGTCGTCTGATCATGTTCCCTCACGTAGGGAGGGAGCCCGAGTGTGATGTGATTTTTGGTTGTTCGTCCATTCAATGTCGAGCTGAGGTGTGTGTCACAGCGACCCTCTTGCGTGGAGCGGTTCGACGGGCAGCACACGCGCTGCCGTAGCGCACTGGCGCGGCTCAAGGAGTGCCGCAAGGTCAGGCCTGGCGGGCATTGCTCGCCACGTTATCCAACGCACTTTGAACCCTCGTCTCTTGACGTCTTGACACAGCTGGCACCCTGTGACGTGGCTAGCAATATCCGCCAGGCCCTAGCCTTAGACAAGGGCCAAGGCGGAGGGGGGCGCGGGTGCGGGCAGGGGCAAGGGCAAGGACAATGGCATGGGCAGCCTTGATTTCCTCGAGGGCGACGACGGCGAGCCGGCATCGTATCACGCGTTTTGTGGGGATCTGACGAATTGGGTTTCTGAGGTAGGGCATGGCAGATATTGCTAACGCTCGCCACGGCATAGGATGCTGTTCAACCATAGAGACGAGAGTTCAAATGCGTGTCGACTGCGTGGCGTGTAATATCTGAAACAGGGCCCGGCATGTATTCCTCGCCACGTCACAAGATGCCATTTGATGAGGTTTGATGCAAGTAGCGAGGATTCTAAATGCGTCAGATGACGTGGCGAGTAATATCTGCCAGGCCCTATTTTGAGGAGCGCGGTGGTCAACCCTCTGGCGCGTCATCCGAGACCACCCGGAGCAATGCCACCGAAGCGGCGTCGTCGCAACGGGGAGGTACTCTCATTGATGCATCCTCCGTGCGATCCCTGCTGTCCGGCGGCGCTGGCACGCGCAGCTCTAATATCCAAGAGAACTTCTCAGGCAACTTCGGCTGGTCCCATGTCATCTCGGCTGTCAGCGGCGAAAACTCCAGAGCACTGCACCACCAGCACCACCAACATCACCACCACCAGCAGCAGCAGCACCAGCAGCCTCAGATGGGGGGGTACGGCCTGACAGATATTGCTCACCACGTCACACGTTTTAGACCCTGCTTTCTTCAGGTAATAAGTGGCCTCACATGACGCGACGAGCATGCTCTGCCTGGCCCTATGGAGGGGCACCCTGGGATGCAGCGTCATATGGGGGAAATGCAACCTCACATGGGGGGTTACGGGCAGCAGTACCGGCAGCAGTACCACCAGCAACAACAGCAGGAATATGAGGAGCACCGTCAGCACTACCGTCAGCACCACCAGCAACAACAGCATGACGCACCAGTACAGCATCAGCACCACCATCAGCAGCAGCAGCAGCAGGAGCCGATGACGTTCGCTCGCTTGGCGCGCGTCTCCGAGATGAGCACGCCGGAGGAGCCGCCCCACATGATGCTACCCCGCAGCTCCTCGACCGGGATGAACCCACGCGCCGCGCAGACATTCTTCAGTGACGTTGCGCGGTTGATGATGCCATCGCCCGCATCAATGAACCCGCAGCAGCAGCACCAGCACCAGCACCAGCAACAGCAGCAGCAGTGCCAGGCAGGGGCTCACACTCGTCCTCTTTTCAGCTCAACCTGAGCTGTTTCTCACACAAAATACACCCCCTGACACCCCCAAACCCCCTAAACAACCCCTAAACAGTCCCTAAATGCACCCCCTATGCCACAGAAAGCGCTCACGTTGAGCAGGAAAGTGAACGAGTGTAAGTCCCTGGTGCCAGGTGCAGTTCGAACCACGGCGGCACAGTGCACCGGACGTCCTCGACGGCAACAGCAGCGGCAGCAGCAGTGGCACGAGCACTACCACCAGGCAGGGGCTTACACTCGTCCACTTTATGGTTCAACCTGAGCCCTTTCTGACACAAAGCACACCCCAAACACCCCCTGATATCCGCTGCCACCTGCTGAAGACCCCTTAAACAACTCCTAAATGCACCCCCTATCTCACAGAAAGCGCTTACGTTGAGCCGAAAAATGGACGAGTGTAAGTCCCTGCCACCAGGGTGCGGCATAGTGCACCAGCCTCAGCCTCAGTGTCCTCCGCCGCGCCGCGTCAGCAATCCGCTCACGGCTACCCGGAGGAGTCCCGCGCGCTGTTTGTCGCGCGCGAGGAGAAGGACACCACGCTCAAGGCAGGGTCTCACACTCGTCCACTCTTCAGCTCAACTTGAGCGCTTTGTATGGGATAGGGGGTGCGCGTAGGGGCTGTTTAGCCCGTGTTAAGGGGGTGTTAGGGGATGCTCAGGGTTTGTAGGGTGTTTCTGTGTGTCTGACACGGTTCAAGTTGAGCTGAAAAGTGAACGAGTGTAAGCCCCTGGCTCAAGGTGCCCGGCGCTCTGTCGCGGGCAGGGGCTTACACTCGTCCACTTTTCGGCTCAACGTAAGCACAGTTTGTTGGATACGTTGGGTGCATGATTTTCCCCCAGTCTATTAGACAGGTAGACACGGGGAGGTGTGACCAAAACGGCTTAGATTGAGCTGGGAAGTGAACGAGTGTAAGCCCCTGGTCGCGGGAGCTGGTGGAGGAGATGATGCTACAGATGAATCGAGACAGTGCGCGCGACGAGGCGCTGAGGGCGGCGCAGAGGGCGGCGCAGAGGGCAGGGACTTACACTCGTTCCCATCTCCACTCAACTTGAGCTTACTTTGCCGCATTCCGCTCAACTTAAGCTCACTTTGTCCCCCATCTAACCCAGATTAACCCGTGGACGTGGCCCGAAGGTGCTCAAGTTGAGCGCTAACGGGAGCGATGTGTTCCCGAAGGTCCTCAAGTTGAGCTTGAAAGGGAGCAAGTGTAAGCCCCTGGCAGAGGGCGCAGGAGATGCACCAAAACTCCGCGCAGGACATGCAGGCGACGGACATGTCGATGTGGTCGGACATGTGGCTGACGCCCGGCTCGGTCATCCTGCACAAATCCGCCCTGCGCCCCGCCGCGCACGGTAGGGCGGTGCAGGTTGACAGTGTCGAAACCTGTGTTGAAAGCGCCTATGGTTTCAGTGCTTGAAGCTACAACATGATGAACAGCTTTCAAACTTTGCTTTCAATTTCAACTCGCGCCGCTGCAACACGGCGCCGACGCGGCCGCTGCGCCGCGCGCCAACGACGGCATCGGCGCCATAGCCAGGCAGGGTGGCTCTGTTTCTGCAAGCACTCGACCGACGTTGAATCGACCACTCCTCCGCGCGTCTGTATGCGCCTGCCTGCACCCCGAAGGTCAGTCATGCGCCGATGTCAGTTTCCGAGAGCTTGTTCTCATTGACCATCCGGGCAGGCACATCGCGGCGAGCAGGCTGTTCGCTATGTGTGACGCGCAAGCTGCGCGGGATGGGTCACTCGCCTCGCTCGGCGTGGAGCCCCCCGTGTTCCTGTCGCGCAACGGCGTCACCGTCCGCGGTAGGGTTTAAAAACCCTAAACCATGAACCCTAAACCCTAAACCCTCAACCCTGAACAGTAAACCCTTTGGGCGATGCACGGCGCTGCACGGCGCTCGCAAAGTTCGTATAGCTCCCTTACAGTATAAGCCGTTTAGTTCCCTAAAGTCGTTTGCTTCCCTTGTACAGGATAGGCGATTCAGTTTCATTGAGTCGTTTTGTGCCGGGTACACTGGGCACACTATGAGCAAACAGTCAGGGACAAGTGGCCAGGCACGGGAGGAGGATGCGGCGAGTGTGCACCGGTACACTGGTACACTATGAGCAAACAGTGAGAGGACAAGTGCACGGCCCTGCCCCCGGTGCACCGCGACGGCTCCACCCGCCTGGCAGGGGGGTCATTGAGAACTATACTTGTCGCCCCTAAACTAGCCCACTAAGCACTAGCTAAACTAGCTTCAACTAGCTTAGTTTGAACCCCCCTAATTTACTGACCCACTGTAGTCGCCAATACTAACCCACTAACCCACTAACCACTAGCCCCTAAACTAGCTTAATCTAGCTTAGTTTGACCCTCCCCCCTCGCCAGCACTAACTCAGTTCGACAAGTATACCGACATGGAATCTCCTTCTCCCCATCTCCGCGCTTCAGTATGAGCATTCAACCTGAGACAAAGTCATGCGAGCACGTCCGATATCGGCTGGAGTGCCTGTTGTCTACGACCCTACCGCCTGGTCCGCCAGGTCCAGTGCAGGTTCCGCCAACAGGCGCTGACAACGTGCCACGTGGCGGCATCCTCGCCAGCTCAGCGGTGGGCCGACGTGGTGATCCCGCGCGTGCCCCCGGGGATCATGTTCGAGGTGCACTTCCACGGCAGGGGCTTACACTCGTCCACTTTTCAGCTCATCCTGAGCCTTTTCTGACACCAGATACCCCCTAAAACACCCCCTGATGACCCCTGACACCCCCTGATGACCCCCTCAACCACTCCTTCATGCAACCCCTATCCCACAGAAAACGCTTAAATTGAGCCAAAAAGTGGGCGAGTGTAAGCGCCTGCCTCAAGGCGGCACGCTGCTGCACGTGCTAGAGTGGCGGCGTGCCTCGGCACCCCCCTCGCCGCTCGAGGTAGGGTGGTGCAGGTTGACCCTATCAAACCCACGTTAGAAGCGCCTGAAATTAATCTTTTGACACTAAAATATGATGACCCGCTTTCAACTTTTGCTTTCAAAATCAACTTGCGCCTCTACATCGAGGGGGTTCCACCGGGGTCCGCGCTCGGGGCCGGGGACGACGATATGGAGGACGTGCAAATGAGGGTGTTTCTTCCGAGCTACCCCGTGGGTGTGGCGCGCGTGGAGGCGGTGTGGTCGGACGGTCCGTGCCGCGGCATGGCGGCCGGCGCGGGCATACCGCTGCTGCTGCTGCCGGACGAGGTGAGGCGGTGCAGGTTGACCCTATCAAGCCGACGTTGAAAGCGCCTGGAATCAAGCACTTGACGTTGGAATACGATAAACTGCTTTACAACTTTGGTGTCATATTCAGCTTGCGCCGCTACAACGAGGACGTCGCGGCGGAGGTGCGGCAGTACGTGCTGCGGTCCGGGGGGGACGAGTGGGGCGGAGGGGACGAGTGGGGCGGGGTGGACGAGTGGGGCGGGGGGGACGAGTGGTTGCACGGCGGCAGCGGCGGCGGTGGTGGGGGTGGCGGAGGCGGGGGCGAGGCGGACGAGTGGTCAGGCGGGGGCAGGGGAGGGGGCGGCGGCGGCGGCGGGGGCGGGGGCGGGGACGGCGCGTCAGCCCAGTTGGCGCACCTGATGACCCCGGGCGAGAAGCGCGGATTCATCCAGCACGTGGGGCACGCGCTGTACGCCGCGCTCAACGCGGAACAACAGGCAGGGCCCGGCGCCCGGCGCCCGGCGCCCAACCCCATCCCCCGGGGGACGGGGGGACCCACCCTCCCGACCTCGCCGCCACATCAACATATCATACAGTTGTCTAAACCCTAAACCCTAAACCGAAGAGGTGATAAACCCTAATCCCTAAACCCTATACCCTAATCCCTAATCCCTAATCCTTCGGTGCATGGGACCATGGCGGGCGGCGGCAGCGGAGCTCCAGCACCTGTTCTTCGCCGCCAAGGCGCTACACCTCCCGCGCCTGTGTCACCTCATCACCACGGCAGGGGCTTACACTCGTCCACTTTTCACCTCAACCTGAGCCGTTTATGGCGCACCTCCCCCTGTCTACCTGTGGCCCTGTCTAATAGACTGGGGGGAAACCATGCACCAAACGTATCCCTCAGAATGTGCCTACGTTGAGCCGAAAAGTGGACTAGTTTAAGCCCCTGCACCACGGCGCTGGACAGCTTGGACGTGGAGATGGAGACACTGGAGACACTGGACATGGATGAGGAGACACTTGAGATGGATGAGACACTGGGTGTGGAGACACTGGCGGCGCCGCGGCCGGCGCGGGAGTCCTCGTGCGAGACCGCCTGGAGCGCCGTGTGCGAGCCGTCAGCGGCAGGGAGGCCGAGGGGGGGGGGGGGGGGCGCGGCGTGGAGGACGAGACGGGCATGGGCTTACACTCGTTCACTTATCAGCTCAACTTGAGCCGTGTCTTACACACAAAACGACCCTACACACCCCCTAACACCCCCTTAACACGGGCTACACAACCCCTGCGCGCACCCCCTATCCCACAAAAAGCGCTCAAGTTGAGCCGAAAAGTGGACGAGTGTAAGCCCCTGGCAGGGGGGGGGCGTCAACAACACGCGGGTGTCGGATGCGATGATCGCGGTGTACGAGTACTTGATGTACACGCGGGCGGGGCTCGTGCTGGTCTGCGTCTTCATGTTCCGCGCTGGGGTCAGCCTGCTCCACCTGGCAGGGCTTGGCAGATGTTGTTTCTCGCCACATCATAGGAAGTCATTCAACTCAATGAACGAGGGTCACATTGCATGTCGGTGAGAGAGACGCTTCCGCATGTATAAGGGGGCACCAGGCTTTCGCCCTCGCTGACTGTCGTTTGACGTGTGTCGATGACCCTTAAACCCTAAACGCTAAACCCTAAACCCTGAACCCAAACCCTGAACCCCAAACCAGAGCCCTAAACCCTAAACCCTAAACATTAAATCTGACACGTGGCAGGCCCTACACGCAGGCGCTGTACACCGCCGCCATGTCCGGCCTGGACGCCGCCGTGCTCCCGTCGTACGGCGCCACCCGCGCCACGTATTTGCAGTCGGTCTTCGACGTGGTAGGGCCTGGCGTATGAGCATTTAGACTGATTCGAAACTCGGACGATCCGGTGAAGGGTTGGATTCGGTCCGAATCGCCCTGATTCCTGTACCCTCGTAAACGAATCCCCGAACCCAGGTCCTTGCCATGTCACCCATCGCGTTTCTTGAGTGAACTGGCATCCTATGACATGGCGAGCAACGTTGGCCAGGCTCGTTTCCCGCCACGTCATCGACAGGCGTTTCGGACCCTGATTCAATGAATTAAATGGCAGCCTATGACGTGGCGAGCAAAACCGGCAAGGCCCTACAGCGCGGCCCCATTGAGCTCGGAGAACCGGAAGGCGTACCTTGCGTGCACATTTATCATGTCGCAAATCGCGATCTGGCTTTGCGTGCCCGACTACTGCTTTACCCTCCCAGGTGTGACTGGTAGAAATGGTACATGGTAACCGAGCCTGATTACATGGCACCCGAGCCAGGTGACAGGAACCGTGTGACTGGAACCGCGAGTCAATCATGATTTAGCCCGTCTGAGATCAACAATGGCGAAATCCCATAAACACGGTTTTACACTGTTTGCGCACAAAAATCGCGAACACGCCTCAACTTCAAAATTGTCGCAAAATTTCTAGCTTTAATATTATGAATATCGTTAATATCGTTCATATCGAAAGCCCGGCGCCTCCTCATACACGCAGAACACCTCTCACTCGCTCTCTAATGAAGCCTGCCGCGTCATCATCCACTGTTTAGACCCTGCTTGATGAAGTTGAGCGCCACCCTGTGACGCGATGAGCCTTGTGGGTCACAACACGTCATTCACCACATTTAAACCCTGGTTTATTGTGATAAGTGCCATGCGTCACGGTGTGACGCGGCTAGGACTTGAGGGTGCAATGCGATGTTTTCATTTGTCCAAAGTAACCAGATTTTATGCGTCATCAGATGATATCTGGAAAATCGGATATGTGTACCCGGTACATGGCCTTGAGCCATACGTAACACACTACAAACCGCACTTATGGTCACCTCTGCTTCGCATGATTTTGGGATTGATTATCTGTACACATGACCCGAAATATTCCCGTCTTCTCCGATCGCGCTTCTTTGAAAAGGGGCTGAATTCGGAGTGGCCGTTGGTTCGTACTCGTAACTCATACTTGGCGAACGGCAAACGGTCAGTTGCGCTGGATGGGTGG
>Ga0307489_10001629_pt1 | contig 14846 bp, 15 predicted proteins | sample SB12metaG_FD_202247 | JGI IMG/M metagenome (GOLD analysis project Ga0307489, IMG submission 202247) | Sea-ice brine microbial communities from Beaufort Sea near Barrow, Alaska, United States - SB 1.2 | ecosystem: Environmental > Aquatic > Marine > Coastal | place: USA: Alaska | collected... | reverse complement strand
GGGCGGCGGCGGCGGTGTTGGCGGCGGCGGCGGCGGCGGCGGCGGCGGGTGGGCACCACCAAACCCTGCCAGGCCTCCCGCGTCGAACCTCATGAACGACATCCTCAACGGCATGAGGAAGAAATGAGGAAGAACCGACAAGTAGACGCGAATCACTTTGTCTTTCGTCCGAGTAGCTCTAGCTCCATGCCCCATTAGTTAAGTGCAGAATTATCAGAGCGTGTCCCACGATGTTAGTTTAGTGTTTGTTCTAGTAGAGTGCGACGAATCCTAGACTACTGTGCATAAGTGTACAATAAGGTGCATCAAAGCGCCCGCTCGACTTCAGTGCCACGCCCGTCAGCATCAATATCCGCGCGAGTAACAAGTGTCCAAGAGACGGGGAGACATGTGCCGTCTTCATCTCTCGGCCTGCGCCCGGCCGCCCGCCGCCGCCGCCACGAGCAACGTGTGAGTGATGAAAGCAGTGGTGTGGCTTGGAAGTCTCGTGGACGGGAGGAAGCCGTCTCTTTGAACCCGCGAACAATAAAAACCGTGGAAATACGGGCGGGACCTCGAGTTTGTCCCAGGTAAGTGCGGCGCGGTGTCGCGGTGTTCAGTCTTCAGGCTGTCAGTAAGACGATTGGTCTTCTATAGAGGGTCGACGTAGACGCCGGCCGTTCGGTGTCCAGCCAGCACACTCGTAGCTACCGGCTCGTTTCATCGGCAGTATGACAAAGTGCGTGAAACCACTTAGACACTTAGGAACAAGTAGTACTAAGACGTCCAAATGGAGCGTTCTGATTGGTCGAGCGGGACGACTTAGCACTAAGTCTCACTAAGTGTCTAAGTGGTTTCACGCACTTTATCATACTAGTGCAGCCTGTATCCAGATCGGAGCAATGCTCCGGTCTGCTACTCACTCTTCCCACCCCGCGCTTCGCGCGCCCACCCTCGTGTGTGGCACAGACGCCTCTCTTCTCTTTTGTTCCCTTTTGGTGCTCCCGACGAGCGACAGCTTCTTCGTATAAATACTCGCACCTTTTGCACGTGTCCAGCACACGTGTTCTCCAGAGTCTTAGCGTTGTAATACATCCATCGACACGTGACGACTGTATGGCCTGGAATCCCGCCCGTCCGCGAATACGAATCCCACGCCAACGCCATCACACTACACAACGCGCACCGCACGCACGTGGCACGCAACTGACACAACGATACCACGCAAGTAGGAGGCGCCCGCGCTCGCGCCGTCGGCGACGCGCCGTCAATAGCATGAGCACCTCCCGCGCCGGCCGAGGCTCCCTCCGCCGCCTCGCCGTCCCCCCAGGTGGGCACCCTCCGAAGGAAGATGGCGGGAGAGCGGTCGGCGACGACGGCGACCCCGTGGCGGAGCTGGAAGGAGCCCTGGTTGAGTTAGAAGGCGTAGTCGGGCTTGGGCGCGAGGCGTGCGCCGCGATGCTGAGCCGCGCGGGGGGCGACGTAAGCGTGGCCGTCAACCGCCACTTCGCCGCTTATGATGTCGCTGCTAACAACAACAAGTTGGAGGAGGATCCGCCCGGAAGAGCAGGAGGAGGAGGAGGAGGAGGAGGAGGAGGAGGAGGAGGCGGAGCAGGAAGAGGAGGAGGAGGAGCAGGAGAAGAGGGGGGAGGAGGAGGAGGAGGGGGCGAGGGCGGGGGCGGAGGAGGAGGAGCCCGCAAGAGGAAGCATCCGAGGAAAGACGAGGACGAGGTGCAGCGCACGCTAGCGCAGACGGGCTTCACCCCGCTTGTCTTGGGCGCATTGGCGCCAAACTGTCCACCTCCACCCCCGCCCCCCGACCCGCCGCTGTTCCGGCCGCCGCCGCTCGCGCCGCGCAGGCGAGTACCGATTGCGTCGTGGTAGGGCGGTGCAGTCTGACAGCATCAAACCCCATGTTGAAAGCGCCTTTGGTGTCTGCAATCAGCGCTTGAAACTAAAATGTGATGAACCTCTTTTAAGCTCTGCTTTCAAATTCAACTTGCGCCACTGCGGAGCGCGGGGAGCGGTGGCGGTTGGTGCCCAACACCTGCACTGACGGCGGCGAACATCGAGCGCTAATGCCGGTGGTGCCCGACGACGCCCATGATTCAAAAGAAAGAGCCGGCGGCGGTGACGGCGATGCTGCGGCGGTGGCGGCGGCAGCGGCCTCGGCCGACCCCTTTACGGCGCCGTTGCGTGGGCGTGCCGTTCGAGGCCGAACGTGCGCGGCGGCTCCCGCGGCGGGGACCTGGGTGGCGGTCGAGCGCGAGGCGGGCAACCCCGCGGACCCCCGAGCGATCAGTTGCGTTCTCATGACGCCCGCTCTGGAGTGCAAACACGACGGCGACGGCGACGGCGACGCGGCGACCCGCTTCCTCGGGTACCTCCCGCGCAGTGTCAGCTGCCACCTGTCCCCGTGGATCGACTCGGGAGTGATCCGTGTGTCTGCACGCACGACGGCTGCGGTCGTTCTCGTGGACGGCAGTGCGGCGGCGGCGGAGGAGGAGGACGCCTTGACGGTCCAGCTCGTCGCTGCCGTCACGACTGACGACGGCGACGCGACAGCTGCCGATGGAGAGGCCGCGGCCGCGTCGACCGCCGGCGGGTGGGGCGCCGGGTGGGCCGCCGCTGCCGCCGCCGCCGCGGAGCAGGCGGCCGGTGGGGGGCGCCTCCCGGAGCTCACGCGCAAACGGATGTGGCACGCGGTGAAGCAAGTGCGCGCGTCGAGTGATGGAGGTTTACTCGCCGTTGACGAGTCAGCTGCGCTGGACCGGCTCCATGCCGTGGACGACGACGCGCAGGTGAGAACAAGTGTGTGACGTTGTGCCGGAAACTGGACGACTGTAAGTCCCTGGTCACAGTTAGTGTACTTGGGTCCGTGCAAGGCCCGATAAACGGTGCCCGGATAATACCACTAAACCATGAACGTTACAGTGACGCATAAGCGACACTGAATCGCTCAGGCTAGTTGCTCTTAGTGTACCTCCTCACTCATACAGACACTGACTCGCGCAGTGAGTGACACAGGCCCTGGCAGTGCGGCTGCTACAGCGCAAGACGGTGTGGATCCGCACGGCGGGGCTGGCGGGGCGGTACCGCGAGGTGCCGGACGCGGCGGCGGCGGCGCAGGCTCTCCACGCCGCGGGGTTGGTCCTGAGCGCCTGCGACGGCGACGGGGGTGGGGGGGGCGGCGACGGCGGCGGCGGCGGGGGCGAGGGCGGGGGCTGTGGTTGGGGCGGGGAGCAGGATGATATGGCGGATCGGCTGGGTGCGCTGACGCGGGAAGAGCTGGGGGCAGTGGCGCGTGCGGAGGGTTTGTCCGGCCGAGGGCGACGACCCGACGTCACCACGGCGTTGCTCTCCGCTCCTCGCCAGCGTGTACTCGCCGCGTGGCGTGCCGCGATGCAGGGCGACGAGGGCTCCGGCGGCGGCGGCGGATCCCCCGGGCGTGGGGAGGCGGAGCTGGGCGGCGCCCTCCGCCTGGCGGCTGACCTGGTGCGCGCCGTGCGCCTCGTGCTGTTCCTCACCTTTCTCGACTTCCCCGCCGCCACCCTGCAGTCCCTGGTGCTGCAGGACGTCGGCGCGGTCCGCTTCCCCATGCGGGCCGACGATGAGGACGCGGCGGCGCCGGCGGAGGAGGGTGCAGGGGCGCCGGCCGTGTTCTCCTCTCGCCAGGCTTTGGACGAGTACGTTGGGGAGGCGGAGGCGGCGGGCGTGGTGGACGCCGCGCTGGAGGCGGGCGACGAGGGCGAGGCGCTCCGCCTGCTGGGCCCCGTGCTGGCGCCGCTGCTGGCGCTCGGCCGTGGGCTCGAACGCGGAGCAGCCCGAGGAGGCGAGCAGCCCGTTGCCTCGGAGGTCTCGGAGGCCGCCGCGCCCGCCGCATCCCGCGAGCTGTTTGCGCGGTTCGATCCTCAGTGGTTGCGGTGCGCGCTGGCCACGGTGGGCGTCGGCCTCCTGGAGCGACGCGGGCGGCACGCCGATGCCACCCACGTGCTGCTGGCACTCCTCAGCGGGTGTGCGGCGCCGGACAGGCGCGGGGGCTGGCACGTGCGCGCCGTCACCAACCTGGGCTCACACCTGGGGAGGGCCAACGCCGCCCTACGCGTCGCCGAGACGGGTTTGGCGGACACGTGGGTGCGGTGCGGGCACAGGCTGGGGCTGCAGCGGCGGGCGCTGCGGCTCGGCAAGCGGTGCAAGCGGTGGGCGGTAGCGGCGGCGCCGTGGCGGGCGGACGCCGAGTGGGAGGCTAGGCCCGCCGCGCGACGCCCCTCTTCACATCTGCTCGAGCCGCTTCGTCCATGAAACCACTCACATTAATTCAACGCCCTTTTTCACATCAGCTCCAGCCGTTTCGTCCCTGAAACCACTCACGTTAATTCAATGCCCTTTTCCACATCAGCTCCAGCCGCTTCGTCCGGGATTCGCTCACGTTAATTCAACTCGTTACCTCGAAGCTGGTTGACTCGATGTACCTGGGGAAGTGGTGGTTGGCCCTGGCGAGCGGCGCCGGTGGAGCGGGTGCGCGGGGCGGCGCTCAACCAGACTCTGCCGGAGAAGAATCGCTATCTCTTAATCGGCGCCGGCGGAGGAGGAGGCGGGGATGAGGGCGATGGCGGGGGCAGGGGCGGGTACGGGGGCGGGGGCGGGGATGGGGGCGGGGACGGGGGCGGGGGCAGCAATGGGGAGGGGGATGACGAGTGCACGCGCGCGGACTGCGTCACGGTGGTGTCTGTGGAACAGCTGGCGTTGGTGCACTACGCCTCGGTGGAGGGCGGCGGGTGGCGCGGCGTGCACTCCGAGGGGGCGGTGTGGAGGACCCTATTCGGACTGCTCTTCGCTGACGTGTTGCTCGAAGCTCCGCGGGGCGTTCCCACGCGAGCGGTGTTTCGCAGTCCGTTCCAATCGGGGCCGCTGGACCTGTGTACGGCCGACTTTCTGCCGCGGAGGCGGCGAGCCGTGACGTCTCGCCTGGCCGACATACGCGGCGGCGCGGCGAGCGGGCTGCTGACCAACGCGTGGACGGCGCACTACGGGTCGGCGCTGCGGGGCGTGCATTGGACGCTGTTGACGCTGGAGGAGGTGCGCGACGTGGCCGCGGGACTCGGTGGCGCGGCGCTGGCGGACGTGTGCGCGCTCATGGTGAGGCGGTGCAGGTTGAACCGATGAAATCCAAGTCGAAAGCGCCTGGAACTGAGCGCTTGAAACTAAAGTGTGATATACTGCTTTCAACTGTTGAAACCGACTGTAACTAGAGCCTAAGCGCTTGAAAGTAAAGTGTGATATACTGCTTTCAACTTCTGCTTTCAAATTCAAGTCACGTCGCTACATCATGGCGGAGGACTACGGGGGCTGGTGCGGCGGGGCGCCGGACCTGCTGCTGTGGCGACCGACCACAGCGGCGGCGGCGGCGGCGGTGAAGGCCGTCGAGGTGAAGAGTCGCAACGACTCGCTGAGCGATGAGCAGCGGGCGTGGCTCCTGGTGCTGCGCGACGCGGGCGTGGCGGCAGGGGCGCCGCCGCACACACGCCATTGCAACCCACGCCATCCACCGCATTTCACTGAGAGAGAGAGAGGGAGATGCTTCCGCGTGTACCAGGAGGAACCAGGCTTTCGCTTTGGCCCCCGTTTCGTCGAGCCTTATCTATTGAATTACACTTCACCCTGTATGATGACGCAGCGAGCAGTATCATGTACCTGGCCCTACGTGACGGTGGCTGTGTGCAAGGTGGAATGATTGAAAATGGAAACAACTGACGGATGATGGAAACAACTGATGACGGATGGAAACAATAATAACGGATGACGGATGATGGAAACAAGTGATTGATGATGGAAACAATACGACGTGATCCTTTGCTAGAGAGCTGCTATAGCTAGGTAGCCCCGCGAGCTAGCCCGGCGAGCTAGCCCCTGCATCCTAATGAAACGTCGTAATACAAACTGTCTTCAACGCTTTGCAGCCGCACAGCGCACGTGTGAGGTTGTGAGGTCACGGTCGTAGCCTGTGCTCCAAGTTACTTTGTACTGAACACGTGCCGAACGTTTGTTCCCTCTGGAAACACTGTTGTTGCTGTGGGCGAGGTAGAGGGGGGGGTATACCAGAGGGAGGGGGTCCATTCAAATTAGGTGTTCGAGGGGCTACAGTCCACGGGCTACATTACATCCGCGGGTGTTTGGGATGGTTTCAATATTGCCGTTGCAAATCTACGGAATGTGTAGTTTTTGGGGGGGGGTCCGGATGCTACCCGGGGCGGAGGTGGGGGACGGCGTTCGACGAGTGCCTACCGTACCATGCTGCTGTAATCTTGAAGCCTCGCTCGGGGCGACATTGCTCACGCCCACATGAAACGACCGCCTTGTCTACTAGGCCAAGCCGAGGCACCGGGTGCCGGCGGTGGCGCCTTACATCAGCATCCTACATGTATTGGGGCGCCACGGACATGTGCTGGGGGCGGCGGCGGTGGGTGGGGTGCACTGGGTTTTTTTTTTGTGAAGTCGGTGAAAATCTTTAATACAAGTTGAAAATTCATATCGACAAGAAGAGCCCACATCAGTTGTATGGTGAGCAACATCACAACGTTGTGCACGGGATAGCTTTCTATGGTTTCGCACCTGACAAATGGCGGACAGTGAGGTGCCGGGACAGTGCACTCCCTTCCCGCGAGTCTACTTACGGCTCCCACTGTGGCGCCCAGAGCGCACTTCCTTCCCGCTCCGTCACACACTTTCCGAAGCACTGCGAGACGCGGCTGTGCATGTTGACTGAATGACGCGAAGTTGCATACTCCTGTCTGGTCTTAGGCTAGCATGTGGCGCTACTGTGACGTATTTCCCGCCACGTTGCTGAGTTTCACTTGCCGAAACGCTGCGAGACACGGCTGTACTTGACCAGGATGTCGCGCAGCCCCTTGCGGTTGAAGCGCCGCAGGCTGGGCACCTGGTAGATCTCACTCTTATGAAGCTGCCATGCCGGGTAACCCGCCAGGTGGAAGTTGCGCCCGAACACCACGGTGACCTCCGTGTTGGGGAGCATGCTGCCGTGCGCGTCCATCCACGCCTCGAGCGCCGCCGGGCTGGTCGCCCCCGTCGCCACGTCGCCCGCCTCGCCGCTCGCCCAGCTCCTGGCGGCGGACAACAGCGCCGCGCTGCCATCGCCGCCGCCCAGCAGGTCCACAACCGTCGTCCGCATCGCCGCTCTCGTCTCCTCCACCCCGCCCCCGGTGCTACCCCCGCCGCCGCCCCCGCCGCTACTCCCACCACTACCACCGCTACCTCCTCCGCCACTGTCGACGCTACCACCACCACCACCGCCACAGCCGCCGCCGCCGCCACTACTACCACCGCCACCGCTGCTACTGCCCCCGCCGCTGCCGCCACCGCTACCGCCGCCGCCGCCGCCGCCGCCGCTGACGCTGCCCACCTCGCCGGCCTTCTTGAGCCGCTTCGTGGCTTCCCCGCCGCAGATGAAGCGCTCCACGGTCTTCAGCCGCCCGTCTGGCATCGCGTTGCGCAGCTCGTACGTGCACGGTGGTGGCCGGCCGGTCGAAGCCACCGTGGCCTTGACCACCAGCTCCGCCAACTTGCTCGCCGACGCCTTGATGATGCCGTCCTGGTCATACAGTGACACGTGTTTGATGCCCTCCTCGGTGACCCACGTGAGCAACGCGGCGAGCGCGGACAGCGTGGAGCGCCGCGCCGCCTCGCCCGGCTCGTTGACGATCACCGCCAGCGTACGCGGCGGCGGCGGCGCCTCCCCCGCCGCGCGCGAGAACAAGAACACCGCCCCCATGCGCAGCTCCAAGAGGCGCTGCAGCTTCCTGCCCGCGTATGTGAGCCCGCGGCGCGGCTCCAGGAACGCGAGGCCCGCGAGGTGGAACGCGCCGTCCACCGCCGCGCGCCCCGCGGACCGCGCCAGGAAGAAGCAGTGCAGTACCACCCACAGCATCGTCTCGAGGTACCTGCGCGCCGCCGCCGCCGTCGCCGCCGCCGGCGGGCGCACGGGGTGGGAAACCTCGGACATCGGGAGGAACCCGGGGTCGACGGCGAGCGGCGGCCGTGCGTAAGGAGGTTCCGGGGTGTGAGATGCCCGCGTCAGTAATGGCGACGGGCGGTCTGACACGCGAAGACTGGCGCACACGGTAGGGATTTCGTCGAGGAGGGTGCGTCACGGTGGCGACACGGAGGCGCGCGCGACCAAATGCTCGGGGCGGTTTGGTCAGCCCTTCTTGTCGTCGTAGTTGGAATCAGGGGGGGACGGGGGTGCCGACTCCGTTGTACCTTTATTGGCCACGCTCCAACTGCGATCAGCATTCCGCATTCCCCCAGCACGTGGGCGCGCGACAAGACGATCGCGACCCGCGCGCGATACATCGTCCCCTAGATCCACGGACGGCCGCTGAAGGCAGTCAGCTGCGGCCGCCCACGCGTGTCCTGTCGCGCGGAGGCTCGTGGGATCCTGGAAAAAACCTTCCCCACTTAGTCAGTGCGAGTTGAGAGTGAGGTTCGTTGCTGGGAAACCGCCCTCTGAAACCGTCCCCGGTCGCCGCGCCGGCATCGGAACCACCCGCGCGCTCATTACCGCGGGGCGGGCGAGTTCAGATGAGCAGCGGCGTCGTTGACGAAGGGAGGTGGCGCGGAGGGACGCTCGATCCGCCGCCCGCGGGATGGATGCACGCCGTATGCCTCGCGGCGCAGGTTCCCAAGGCTGCGGTGGCGGTGGTGGACAGTGCCGGCCTGCGATGGGCGCAGGTGGGTGGTGATGTTGATGATAGTGTTATGAATGAGTTGGGTGAGGGGGTGGTGGTGGGGGATGTGGCGGGTGCGGCGGCGGGGGGGGCGGCGCCCGAAACCGCCGTGTTCGAGGCGTGCTCGCTCTCCAAGGCGCCCTTCGTGCTCGCCGTGGCGTCGCTCGCCATGGACGGCACCCTGTCGCTGGACGAGCGGCTGGGGCCCATGCTGGGCAGGGGCTCACACTCGTCCACTTCTCAGCTCAACTTGAGCCGTGTCTGGCACAAGAAAACACCCTACACACCCTGAACACCCCCTAACACCCCCTCAACACGGGACACACAACCCCTACGCGCACCCCCTCTCCCATACAAAGCGCTCAGGTTGAGCTGAAAAGTGGACGAGTGTAAGCCCCTGATGCTGGGCGCGGAGGAGCTGGCCGCCGCGGTGGCGGCGGAGCACGGCCCGCTGGTGGCGGCGCTCACGCTGTGGGACGTGGTAGGGCAGTGCAGGTTGACAGTATCAAAACCCGTGTTGAAAGCGCCTGTGGTTTCAGCGCTTGCAACCATAACATTGTAACAGTGCTTTTAACGTTTGCTTTCAATTTTACCGTGTGGCGCTACAACGTGGTTCTGCATGTCACCGCACTACCCAACTGGCGGGGCCGCGCGCTGGGCCGTACCACTTGTCACCTGCGCGGGCCCACGCGTTCGTTCTTCTCGTACTCGGCGGAGGCGTTCACGCTGCTGCAGCTGGCGGTGCAGCGCCGCACTGGGATGGACCTGGATAGTTTGGTGCGCGCGCGCGTCTTCGCTCCGCTGGGGATGAACGCGACGTCGTACGTGTGGCGCGACGCGTACGAGGCCGGGGGTGCGACGCCCTCGGCGCCCGGCCACGCGTGGGGCGGCGAATGCATGGGCAGCTGGCGGCCGGCGGGCGCGCTAGCGTCGAGCAGCCTCCACTCCACCGTGGTTGACCTGGGGCGCCTGGCCTCGCACTTGCTCCGGGTGCGCGGGGGCGCGGCGGTGGCGCCCGGCGCGCCCCTGGCCGGGGCGGGAGGTGCCGCCATGCTGGAGCGTCTGCTGGCGCCCGGCCCGCCCTTGGTTCCGGGCGGCGCCGTGTCGTGGTGCGCGCTGGGCGGCCTCGAACGCAGCGGCGGCGGCGGCGGCGGCGGCGGCGGCGGCGGAGGAGGAGAAAGACGTGTGTTGTGGTTATGGGGGCAGACCGAGTATCACCGCGCCTGGGCTCACATCTCGCTCGGCGGCGGCGGCGACGGGGGGAGTCCGCCATACGCGGCCGTCGTACTCACGGCGTCGTCGAGGGGCGCGCGGGTCGCCGACGCCGTCGTGCGGCGGCTTGAGGGCGGCGGCGACAGCGAAGGAGGCGGGGGAGGAGGACAGGACGGCGGAGACGAGAGCGGCGGCGCGTGGGGACCGGCGCTGCGTCACACGGAGTGGCTACTCCGCAACCCGAACGGGTTGTGCCGGTTCTGGTCCCCCCCGGACCCCGATGACCAGTGGATCGCGTCTGACCGCCGGCGGGCCGCGGACGACATGCGGCGGCGCCAGCACGAGGGGTGGGCGCCTGGGCTGGGCGGCGCCGCCGACCGCGGCGCCCTTGACTCGCTGTATGGGCAAACAGTCGAGGGCGGCTCCGGCAGCTCCGGCCAGGCAGGTGAGCGGACCACGGCGGAGGGGCAGGCTGAGGTGGAGCGTGAAGAAGGGGCGGATGGCTCGCCAGTCTCACCAACCTCCCCAAGCTCCCCAAGCTCCCCCTGGTATCGGGAACCGCGGGTGGCGCGGTTGCGGGACGAGTGGGAGTGGGCCCGCACGCGGCTGGGCACCGGGGGGCTGGCCGGGCGCCTGGCGCTAGCGGCGGCGGCGCGCGGCGCCCAGCCCTGGCGGGTAGGGTAAAGCCGAATTTGTTTTTTTCTTTGCCCAAATTCCCTATGCTGAATTCCCCAAATTCAGCCTATTATGCCCGGATTATGCCAAAGGTAATGCCGGCATATTCGGCTTTGACCCCACTGGCGGGTAGCCATCGCCGGCGTCGCCCTGGAGGCCAACCGCTTCGCGCCGCCGACCGCCCTTGCCGACTTCACCGCCCTGCGCGGCGCCGCCCTCATGCGCGCCGCGCGCGATACCACCGCCCAGGTCAACTTCGTGGCCGGCTTTGTCGGGGTGCTGGTAGGACATGGCGGATATTGCGCACCACGCAATGGGATGTTGCGCGCCACGCAATGGGGTTCCATCCATCTCAAGAAACGAGGGCTCAAAACACGTGTTGATTACGTGGCGGGCAATATCTGATTGTCCTTGGGTGCCGGACGCCGCGCTTGGGGGTAGGGCCGGGCAGATATTGCCCGCCACTTCGTCGACACGCATTTGTACATTCGTTTGCTGAGTTTAATGGCATCCTATGACTTGGCGGGCAGTATCTGGCAGGCCCTATCCCGCGAATGCGGATGGGAGGCGGCGGCGGTGGGGGTGTGGGAGGCGCCCCCGGGCGGACCCCCGGCGGTGGCCGACGCGCGGCGCCTGGCGGAGGAGGCGTGGGCCGGGCTGGCGGCGGCGGTAGTGCCCTAACAGACATTGCTTGCCATGTCATCCAATGCTTTTGAATCCTCGTTTCATGAAGTAATTGGCATTCTTTGATGTGACGAGCAAGATGTGGCAGGCCCTGAGCTGCGGGCCCGCTGGACGCCGTGTACTGCCCGCTGCACGGCGGGATGTGCGCAGGCGGTCCCTCCGACCCTTCCACTGATTCCTGCGCCGGCGCCGCCGACGGCGGTGGCCCGAGTGACGCAAGCGGCGGCGGCGGCGACGGCACGCACGATGGAGGTGAGAGCCAATCGGACTGGCGCAACGACCCGGACGGCATGTTCCTCGCCGGGGTGCGGGCCGCCCTGGACGCAGCCCCAGCGGGCGCCTCCGGCCTCGGCCCCGATGGCCCCAGCCCCGGAAGGGTCGCGCTTGCGGCGACTCGGGTCGTGGCAACTCTTGACCTTCACAGCAACATTTCACTGCGCATGTTGGCAGCTACCGACGTGTTGGTGCCGCAGCGCACCAACCCGCACGTGGACGACACGCAGCGCGGCGAAGAGGCCGCCGTCATTCTCTTGGAGCTCCTCGCCTCGTCGACCACATCGGCGTCGTCATCCAGCTCGGCCATGGCGGGCGACGCGCCGTTCACGGCGGCGGCGAGACTGCCGCTGGTCACGCCCGCCGTGCGTCAGCTCACCGCGATGGGTGAGCCGTACGGGGACGTCATGCGCCTCGGCCAATCCCTCCTCTCCACAGCAAACGCCACCGCCGCCGGGGGCGCGGAAGGTGGCGACGGCGGCGGGGACGGGGAGGCTCCGGCGTCGCCGCCGCCGGTGCTGCTGCTGCACGCGGGCGTCGCGGCCGGGTTCGCGTGGTGCGACACGGACAAGAACGGCATGACCATCCTGGTAGGGCGGTGCAGGTTGACCCTATGCAACCCATGTTGAAACAGCCTGGAACTAAGCACTTGAAACTAAACTGTGACATGCTGCTTTCAAGTTTTGCTTTCAAATTCAACTTGCGCCGCTACATCCTGGTGACGGCGCGCGACGGCTCCGACGCCGCCGCCCGCGCTGCAGCCCGCGCCGCCGCCGCCGAGCTCGCCGCCGCCGCGTGGGCCCTCCGCGACCGCTTCGACGTCTCCCTGACACCGCTGCGCGAGGCGGTGGCGGCGGCGCCGGCGACGGGGCGCCCCGGGGCGCCGGTGGTGCTGTGCGACTGCGGCGATAACCCCGGTAGTGCGGTGCAGGTTGAACCTATCAGACCCACATCGAAAGCGCTTGAAAATGAAGTATGATAACTGCTTTCAAGTTTTGCTTTAAAATTCAACTTGCGACGTTATAACCCGGGGCCGGCGCGCGGGGCAACACGCTGCACGTGCTCAAGGCGCTACTGGCGCACCGCCCCGCCATCCGCGGCGCCGCCGTCGGGTGCCTGGTGGACCCGCACCTCGCGGCGCAGGCGCTGGCCGCCGGCACGGCCGTAACACACATACGTTTCAAAGCGCAATATACGCAACTTTGAGGTACCAGGTGGGTAACTAAAGTGTGTGGTGGTTTCAGGGACAGACGTTGTGGCTCGTGGGTAATGAGTTCAGTACCTGAGGGGTGTGAGGCGAGAAACTTTGGGGCACCCTCACTAGCTGGTCAGCAGAGTCATGGATGATTCAAATGGTGGTTTCAGGGAGTTGAGCTGTGAAATTTAGCAATGTAAGGCCCTGGGCGGCGGCGAGGGCGCGGAGATCGCAGCGGCGGCGTTCAATCACGACGAGGCGTCGGCGCTGTCGGGGCGGCTCACGGCGCGCGTCAGGGTGCTCCGCGCGTCGGCTGCCGGCGTATTCACGGGCACGCGGGGCATGGCAGGGGGGTCATTCAGAGCAGGCAATCGACCGATGTTGGATTGCCTCCTTCTCCTCCGCGCTTCTGGATGGGCATTCACCCTGAAGGTAAGTCACAGGGGCAGGGCAAAATCCTGGTGCCTTCGGATACACGCGAAAGTGTCTCTTCATCTCTCTCTCTCTGAAGATAAGTCATGCTCTCATCTCGGTTCGAGCGCATGTTTCCAATGACCCTGTTCCGCGGCTCTGGGGCAGCGCACGGAGCTCGGGGCGTCCGCGCTACTGCAGGTGGCCAGCGAGGACGGCGCCGCGCGTGTGCTGGTGGCGGTCATCACGCGCCGCATCCAGGTCCTCTCCACCGACTACTTCGCCTTCTGGGGGTTGGACCTGCACGGCGGGCCCAACCTGGCCGCGGCGGCGCCCGACGACCCCGGCGACACGGGCGCCATCCGGGTCATCTCCGTGAAGAGCCGGGGCCATTTCCGCGCGGGATTCCAGCACCTGGTGCCGGCGGAGCGCGTCATCGAGGTAGACGCCCCGGGGCTGTCGTGTCAGAACCTGTCGCGCTTCGAGTGGAGCCACCTGCCCCGCCCGTGCTGGCCGCTCGACCGCGCCGACCCCGCCTTCGCCGCCGCCCGCTCCCCCGCTCCCCCCTGCTCCGCCGCTCCACCCCGCGCCGCCTCGCCTCACTTCGCCGGCAGATCCTGCCCACTCGTCCCCTGTCTGCATGCTTATAGTGTGCCGGTGTACCCGTACACCCCCGCCGCATCCTCTTCCTTGGCCTGACAATCGTCCCGTTTTGCAGCTCAATTCGAGCCAATTTATCCCCCTTGCTTGACCCCCTTGAATCATGGCAATAATCCCTCGAAAGTTTTGAACGCTCTCGTGACTAGTATGCATCACCCTAATCCATGAATATCACAAGTGGACACAAAGGCATCTTTTGGCGAGCAGTGCCATGGCATTTAGGGTCATGATGGCACTTCTACTTCAAAGGTGCGGCTGCGGTTGAGCTCAAACGGGATTGAGTGTGAGGCCCTGCTGGGCGGCGAGGAAGGAAGTCAGGTCAGTCAAGTGAGACAGGTGGATGAAGGGGGACTCACCCTGGGACTGCTGCTGCGCGGGGACGGGGCGGAGGACGACGGGTCGGCCGGGTCGGTCGGGTCGGCCGGGTCGGAGCGGTCGGGCGGCGGCGCGCGGTGGGCGGCGGCGGACGGCAGCCGCTCCGGCGTGCTTCAAGTGACGTGGCGGCCGCGTTCCAACGGCGTCCTCACGCCGTCGCTAGAGGCGCAGGCGGCAGGATGATTAGTATTAGTAGCTCTAGTGCCTAGTCTGTGAAGCGTACTAGTACTAGTATCTTAGTACTTACGTTTGGCGAGCGACTCGCCAAACGTAAGTACTAAAGTACTAGGATACTAGAGCTTTACAGACTAGGCACTAGGTCTGATACCAGCGCATCGTTCAGATACCAGTAGCTCCAGGTCATAGGTTCTTTAATTCTTTTTAGGGGTCTGTGCAGCATTAATTCATGAGCCGCGCCCCGCAACAGAGGGGTATTCTCCGTACGAAGGGGTATTTACAAGCCCCAGGGCGGGGCGGGGGGGTCCTCATTGTCTATTGAGCTCGAGCTTGCTTCCTCGTTGAACTCGGGGGAGTCTTGGCAGCTTGGGGGCGATTCCAGTTGCTGAGTTGTCGTTGTTGGTCCGAGTACTGTACTGTTACTGGCATCAGGTCATCAGAGTCACCGCCAGTACTGATGA
>Ga0307489_10001628_pt1 | contig 14849 bp, 27 predicted proteins | sample SB12metaG_FD_202247 | JGI IMG/M metagenome (GOLD analysis project Ga0307489, IMG submission 202247) | Sea-ice brine microbial communities from Beaufort Sea near Barrow, Alaska, United States - SB 1.2 | ecosystem: Environmental > Aquatic > Marine > Coastal | place: USA: Alaska | collected... | reverse complement strand
ATGCCCGCCGCCGGTTCCACGAATCCCATGCCCCCGCTGTAGCGCCGCAAGTTGAGCTCAAAGCAAACGAACATCGCAGTGTATCATATGTTAGTTTCAAACCTAAACGCAGGCGCTCTCAACACGGGTTGCACACACCCTCTCAAGGTTGAGGGTTGAAGGTTAAGGCTTTTGAGTTTGGGCTTTGAGTGTTTGAGGATTTAGGATTTAGGATTTATTAGGATTTAGGATTTAGGATTTAGGATTTAGGATTAAGGATTTAATATTTATGGTTTAGGGTTTAGGGGTGGATCAGACGCCACCCTGCCTGGCGCTTCCACATGGTTTCGAACGGCGTTCCGAGGCGCGCCGCCATGCCCTCGCTCGCCCAAGTGCCCCACTGCACCGCCAGAGCGTGCACGGGCAACCGCCCAAAGACGCTCAATGCATCACCGCCGGTTTGGGTGAGCTGGTGCGCATTCGCCTTCTGAATCGCGGCGCAGAGCCCGGATTGGAACGCGTTGCCCGCGGTGTAGGGGCGCGAGTCGAAATTGAAAGCAAAACTTGAAACCGTTCGACGCCATTTATCATATGTATGTTTCAAGGGTTGGAACCAGGCGCGTTTGAACGCCCAAGGGTTCAGGGTTTAAGACTTACGGTTGAGTCATTCGGTTTTTAGGTTTTAAGGTTTCATAGTGTAGGGTTTAGGGTGAAGGCATGCTTCAACTGAGACGTAGAGCTTTACTATTGACTGGAGACGCGCCACGTGAGCACACGGGGTACACGTGAGATGGGGGGAATATTGACACCTGCGAAAGGGGATGGGGATGAGGACACGTGTGTTGAACTTGCACCACCCTACCGCGGCGTAACTGGCCAGGCGCGGGTTGCCCAGGCATGCGTAGATGCTCGAAGACATCACCAGAGTCGTCGCCGCCGCCGCCGGCACTCCCATTGGCTGGTCTCCTTTACGCTGGCCCCTGATTGGCTGGTCTCCTTCGCTGCCACCGCTGATTGGCTGGTCTCCTTCGCCGCCGCCGCTGATTGGCCGGTATCCGCGGATGTCCCTGTCCGCCGCCGCCTCTTGCTGACTACCCAATCCGCCGATGTCGCAAACAGCCTTCAACACATTGAGGCTGCCGGCAATCTTAGGCGCGGTGACCGAGCGAAACATCTCGCGGGTTAACTCCCCAACCGGCAGGGGCTTTACACTCGCCCACCTGTCGGCTCAACATAGGCATATTTTCTTGGAAACGTTGGGTGTTTCAGTTGACGTCAGTGACCAGACCGGCTCAGGTTGAGCTTAAGTGGACGAGTATAAGCCCCTGCCAACCGGGGGTTCGTCCACGAGCACCCCCGACAGGTGAAAGACGGCTGCGATTGGGCCGAGCTCCCGGCGAGCCAGTGAGAACGCGGCACGTGTCGCCGCTTCATCTGCGATGTCTGCGTGGTAGATCACGAGCTCCAGGTCAGCACCGTGCTGCCTGACAGGAGGGTCATAGCGAAAAAGGATGAAACAAACTATCTGAGCTCGGAGCATGACTTGCCACCAAGGTGAGTCCTCATACAGAGAGAGCCGCGTCAGCGTGTATGATGAGGCACCAGGCGTCCGCTCACACAGAAGTGCTCGTACAGAAGTGCGGGCTCGGTTGTTCGGTTCAATGTGGGCCGAGTGCTTAAACTCAACATACTCCCTGCCTCAAAAGCTGCAAGATTCCCTCCGGGACCTTGCTGCCACCACGTCCCGCGCCGCCGCGGTCTAGCGGCGGAACTTGAATATGGAAGCAAAGTTTGAAAGTGGTTCATGGTATTATAGTTTCGAGCGCTGAAACTGTAGCCGATACCAGTCAACCTGCATCTCCTTACCGCGGCTGAGGAGCGCAATGCGGCGGCACTCTGTGTTCTCCACGATCCACCGCGCGTGCAACACCCCCAACCCACCGGTTCCGCCCGTGATGACGCAACATGCGCCTTTGGGAAACACGCTGTCCACAATCTGCGGGGAGGCGGAGTCCAGCGTGAAGCGGAGGAGGCGGGGGACGTAGACACAGTTATCCGCGCGCACGGTCACCTCGCAGCAGGGTCATGAGAATAAGCGCTTCAACCGATATCGGACGCGACCGAATGACTTGCAGGGGCCAAGGCGGAAGCCTGGTGCCTCCTCATACACGCTGATGCGTCTCTCTCTTAAACACCGGGCACATTACTTTCAGGATTAATGCGCACATAGAAGCGCAGGCTCGGTTGGTGGGTTAAAACCCCGTGCCTCGTCATCCCGGGTGTCAGCATCGGCGGCGCCGCGGTAGAGGGTAGACAGCGCCTCCGGAGGGATGTCCGCGCTTCCAGGCTGCACGTCCAGTAGCGCGCAGCGCAGCCGCTTGGGGTGGTCTGAGCTAGCGGCGCGACACAGTGCGGCCAGTGGCGAGTGAGATACCAGGAAATCACAAGCCGGGAATTCCGATGCGTCACCGGCCGCGGCTGGGGTGTTGGCAGCGTTGTATGCTCCAACATGGAGGGGCGCTATTTGAGATAGAAAATGAGTTGTGAAAGTGGTTTCTGATATTCTAGCTTCATGCACTGAAACCAGGCACTTTGAGCAAGGATTTGAACTGGGTCCAACTTGCACCGCCCTACCACTGGAAAACACCAGCAGCTGAATCACCCTCCCGGCAGCCCCGATTCTGTCGGCGGCGGCTCCTGTATCGGTGCCGAGCATGGCCTGGACGGTCGATATGACTAGCTGCGCTGACCGATCCGTGGCAGCACCGACGCGCGCCGCCGCGCCGCCTGCACGAGGGAGCGATTCCGTGCCGCCGGCGAGCGCCGCGGGCATGAGCGACTCTGCAAACTCGAGAGTTTCGCACAGCGCCACCCCGTCCCATAGCGCCGTCCCGCTCTGCACCGCCGCTTCGATCCACGCCGTGGAGGGGGCGTCTGTGCTGGGGGATGGCGCCGATGCTGAAGGTCAGACATATATTGCCTGTCACGTCACAGGATGTTATGACACTCAAGAAGCCAGAGTTGAAAACGCGTTGGGCCAGGGCGACAATGATCGCCACGTCAGAGATCGACAAAATCGAATCCAAGAAACGAGAGCTCAAATGCGTTGGATGACGTGGCAGGTAATATCTGGCAGGCCCGACCGCTACCACTGTCACCGCCGCGCCGCAGCGCTCGAGCGCCCCCTGAACCCTCACATCCGCGCCAATCACGAGCCAGCGCTGCGGCGTACCGCCCGCGTCAGCCAATAGCAGCGACGGTTGCGCCGCCACGGCACCGGGGGAGTCATAGGGCGCTACCTGCAGCTCCAGGCGGTACAGCCCGGTGGCCCGGAGCCGCGCGTCCGGCCGTGATTTAGGGACATCAACACATTGCCCGCCACGTAACCCAACGCGATGTGAACCATCCTGTCTTTCAGTCAGATGGATCCTGTGACGTTGCTAGTACTATCAGCTAGCCACCGGCAGACAGAAGGCCCGGAAAGGCGCAGGGAAAATGTGTGGTAACTGAGAGAGTGGACCAACTACACCGCGTAGACGTATACCTCCATCTACCCTCATATGAAAAACAGGGCCAAGGGCAAAAGCCTGGTGCCTCCTTGTACACACGGGCACGTCTCTCTTCATCTCTATTTATCTCATCCCTTAGTATGGATATGGGAAACTGGACCTACCCCTCGGCCTCGGCGTTGTCAGTCGCACTGTCCTCGTCGAAGATGATGCTCTGGCTGAACTGCCGCGTGAAGGTCCGGGTCAGTCCCGACCCGCCGCTGCCGCCTCCGCCGCCGCCGCTGCCGCGGGGACCAGAGCTGAGCTGCGCAAGCAGGTTTGCCTCCGACCTCGTGCGCGCGAGGGTGCCGTCGACGCACTGCTCGCGGAGCTTCCGCTTGAGAATCTTGCCGGACGCGTTGGTGGGAAGCTCGGCCATGACATTCACGCTGACGGGCACCTTGCTATATGGCCACGAGCTGACATTGAAAGCAACAAATGAAAAACCATCATCGTATTTTACTTTCGTGCGTTTGAAACCAAAACCAAAATCTACCTCGACAGCTATCGTTTTCGACAGCAGTGCATGAAACAGGTCATTGTATGTTAATGTGAATCGGGCGAAGACGATGGGTGTTTCAGATATCTCAACTGAATCGAACCTACCTTGTAACCCGACAGCTTGCGGCGGCAGTGCTCGATGATAGTGCGGCTCACGGCGCCGTCGACGTCCTGGCCGGCTTGCAGCGTCACCACGGCTTGAACCACCTCGCCCATAACAGGGTGCGGCGTGCCGAACACCGCCGCCTGCTTCACCGCTGGGTAGAGTCGTGACATCAAAAACAATTCAAGTGTTTGTTGGCCCCGTGACCACATCGGTTCGGGTATGGTTAGAACGAGACCAATACATTGAGAGAGAGGATGAGTCGCTTCCACTTGTATGAGGAGGCACCAGGCATTTGCCCTGCCCCCCGTTCCAATACATTAAGTGAGTGGGGTGGGTGACAATGCAACCCGGTGGACCTGGTTGGCACGAGACCGATACATTGAGATAGGGGGGTGTGTGACAATCCAACCCTGTGGACCTGGTTGGAACAAGATGAATACACTGAGTGAGGGGGGAGACAAATTCAACCCATGTGGACCTGGTTGGTATGAGACCCATGCACAAAGTGAGTTGGTTGGGTGACAATCCAACCCTGCCGCCGGGTGCGAGTGCAACACGCTCTCCACCTCCGCGGTGTACACGTTCTCGCCGCCGCACAGGATCATGTCCTTCTTGCGGTCGACCAGGCAGATGTAGCCGTCCGACCGCACCGTGGCCAGATCCCCCGTGCTGAACCAACCGTCGGCCGAGAAGGCCTCCGCGGTGGCGTCCGGGCTGTTCCAGTACCCCGTGAAGCAGAGGCGTACACTCGTTCACTTTTATCAGAAGCGCTTTGGTCTGTAAATTACGCCAATTTGTCACTGTGTTTCAGTGACAAAAACGGCTCAGGTCGATCTTAAAAGTGGACGAGTGTAAGCCCTTGCCGTAAACAGCGTAGGTCCCTTCACCCATACCTCGCCCACCGCGGCATCCGCTGTATTGGGGTTATTGTCCGCATCATCCATGTCACCCAAGATGCAGCGTCGTCAGTTGAATTTCATTATAGAAGTTGAAAGCAGTACATCACACTTTAGTTTCAAGCACTTGTGACAAAGTGCCGCAAACCCTTTGGACATCTTTTGACATCTTTTGACATCTTTGAAAAACATGTTGGGGGAGTCAACGAACGCGAGATCTTTCTTTGGATTTGTTTACTGTGATTTACAGTTTCCGTGTGGGCATTCGTTCTTAAACTGAAATCCGCTGTCCAAAGAATCCGAAGAAAGATCTCGCAGTCGTTGACTCCCCCAACATCTTTTTCAAAGATGTCAAAAGATGTCAAAACATGTCCAAAGGGTTTGCGGCACTTTGTCATAGTTTCAGACTGTTTTGACTCCGGTTTAGGGTTTATGTTTCAGGATTCAGGGTTTAAGGTTTAGGGGTTAGTGTTTAGGAATTAGGATTTAGGGTTGTCCTAAAACCCTAAACTCTAAACTCTGAACCCTAAACCCTAAATCTCATAGGGTCAACCTGCACCGCCCTACCATGAAGGGTGCCACCGGTGCACCCGCGGAGTCTACCACCTTGACGTCCATGATGCTGAACGGTCGGCCGGACGTGCACATGGTCGCCAGCTGGAAGTCGAACGGCGCGCGGCGGACGTCGGGTGACAGCATCGACATCGAGATTTTGCCGCAACACTCCGTCATGCCGCCGAGTAGAGTCAAGTGTGTTAAAGCTTTGAGGAGAAGTGAGTCAAAGCCGCTACCATGGGTACACATGGTATGTTCAAGGCGCGTATACCATCACCTCTCTAGCTATGCAGTTATGGGGACTGTTCTAGTAGTGCATCTCAGTTTTAGACTGGGATTCTTGATGTATATCGAAAAATACTTATACCGTGTCTCCCCCCTGTTTAATTGTTTAGCGCGTATGACAACAGTGATATATTGCAACACATTGGACGTTCAGGCATAAAGCCGAAACTGGTTTAAGGTGCACTGGAAGGCCAGTCCCCAGAACTGCATAGAGCCGATAAGAAAAAATGGAACAAAAAATGGGGACCCGCCCCCTGCCGTAGCTGATGAAGAATTCGCAGCCGAAGATGGCGAGGGCGCGCTTGACGGCGGTGGGCGCCAGCGGGCACCCGCCGCAGGACATGATTCGTAGGGAGGACAGGTCGGTCACCGCCACGGCCGGGTTGTGGCACATGATGGTTGCCATGGTGCTGGCCACGTCATAGCGCCACATGTTGAAATTGAAAGCAAAACTTGAGTGCACTTCCTCACAAATCATCGCATTCTATGACAAAGTGCGTGAAACCACTTAGACACTTAGCAACAAGTAGTACTAAGTCGTCCAAATGGAGCCTTCTGATTGGTCGAGCGGGCACTAAGTCAGACTAAGTAGCACTAAGTCAGACTAAGTGTCTAAGTGGTTTGGCGCACTTTGTCATAACTTAGTCTGCCCACTTGAAATGGCGTGAGGGTTGGTTGCGCTTACCATGTGAAGTGCCTTGGGCTCGATGATATAAATTGAATTTAAATAAACGCTGAAACCGGGCGCATTCAACGCGGGTTTCAACTGGTGTTAAATCTCAGCCGACCTACCATGTTGGTGATAGTGACGCCCTCGCGTTCGATGAGGCGCAGCACCGCCCCGGCCTCGAAAGCCGGCAGGATCACGTGGCGCCCGCCCACCATCGTCACGGAGTAGATCGCGAACGCGTCCACGAGGTGGAACATCGGCGCGACATGCGCCCATACATCGGTCCCGTCGACGCGCATCTCGGCGCAGGTCGCCACGGCGTGCTTGGCCACGATGTCGTGGGTCAGCATGACACCCTTGGGGTTACCGGTGGTGCCACCTCGTAGCGACGCAAGTTGAAATTGGAATTAAAACTTGAAAGCAGTGTACGAGTATCATATATCAGTTTCGAGCGCTTGGACCCAAGCGCTTTATTTACCGTGGATTCATCGGGTCAAGCTGTATCGCCATACCGCTGGTGTAGTACATGTGCGCGTTGTCCGCCCCCGGGTTGCCCTCAGCGCCGGGTGTGAACGTCGGGAAGCTGCCATGGTTTAGCGGCGCAAATTGTATATGAAAGTAAAAAATCAGCGCGATTCATCACAATTCAGGTTTGAGCGATGACACAAGGCGCTGTCAACAGACGTGTCAGCCATTCAGACATGCACCATCTCACCTCGACCGATCCGCGAGTCCACCTCCAGGACGTCGGCGGCCCACTCGAAGTTCTCCAGACCCAGAACCTTCTCTGCCTGAGTTGCAGGCTGTACCAGACCTGGCACCCACACGACCGAGCGCACGGCCGGACACATGTGGTCGCCGTACGCGGACTGCGGACCGGCGAGGACCTCGGTGAGGATCTCAAGGTGCAGGTCGCGGCGGGCGAACACCGCGCACGCGCCCTCGCGGCAGGGTCATAGAGGACAAGCGCTCGACAGATATCGGATGATGATTTGCACTCAGGATACGCGCGGACTCGGTACGTCATTGCTGACCGAGCAGACCCCTTGACCCCTTGACCATCATATTAGAGTCTGTCATAATTTCTAAGTCCGTCTTCATTACTGCTATATCACGGATACCCAGACAAACGTATGAGCTATTTCTCGCCCTCTCGAACGGTCCGATCTTGGTATATCGTCGATTCAACCTCGGTCGAGTGCTTGTTCCCAATACGCCCCCTGCCGAGTCGCGCAGAATGTGCGTGAGCTCGCGCGCCACCAGGTGCGTGTTGAGGTTCAGAAGTGGAGCCCCCACCGCAGGGGCTTACACTCGTCCACTTCTCAGCTCATCATGTGGGATAGGGGGTGCGTGTGAAGGTTGTTCAAGTCGTGTTTTGGGGTCGTTAGGGAGTAGGAAAGGGGGGGGTGATTGTATTCCTTTGCGAGAAACGGCTCAGGTAAGGCTGAGAGGTGGATGACTGTAAGCGCCTGCCCCAGCGCGGAGCATGCGTAGTGCAGCAGCATCACCTCAGCACTGTTGGCCAGTAACCAGGGGCTTATCAGCGTACACTCGTCAATGTTTTGGATCGATTGGACCAAGTTTTGCGGGCGATGTTGGGTGACTTCAATCATGAGACGGCTCAGTTTGGGTTAAGAACTGGACAAGTGTATCATCCTGCCAGCAACACACCCACGCGGTCGCCAGGCCGGACCCCCAACTCGCGCTGCATGAAGTGCGCCACGGCGGTAGCGGCGCCCATCAGTTCACCGTAGCTGTAGCACACCTTGGTGTAGCGCCGCGTGCTGAAGTTGTGATCTAAATTTGAAAGAGAGAGAGAGAAAGAGAGATAGACGCTTCCGAGTGTATGAGAGAGACGCATCCATGCGTATGTGGAGGCACAGGCTTCCACCCTGGCCACCTTCCTAAATTTGATAGTATTACGTCATATTCTAGTTGGCCCTTAGTACCTGGCGCTTTCAACTGACTTCGGATCATCTTGCACCGCCACCCTACCGTGGCAGAGTCGTCGTTGATGTCGCGAACGTCCACGACGGCCAGGGTGTCCGGGTAATGCACCGCCGCCTGCACCAGGAAGTTGGCGACGCCGTGGCAGTCTGCCGCCTCGCCCCAGACCAGGGACTTACACTCGTCCACCTTTTCAGCTCAACGTAAGCGTTTTCTGTAGGCGAAACGTGGTGGCATCCGTGATAAAAAATGACTCAAGTTGAGCTGAGAAAAGTAAGAGTGTGAGCCCCCTGCCCAAGAGGCTGTTCCACACGAAGCCCGGCGACGCCGCAGGCTTGGAGGCCGGCACCTTCAGCGCCCGGCGCGCGGCGAGCAACGCTCGGTCGTATCCGTCGAAGCGCACGGCATCGCGCGTCACGTCGGCGGCGGCCGAGGCGTAGCGTCACAAGTTGAAATTGAATGCTATATTTACGGGGCCCAAGGCGGAAGCCAGGTTTTTCACCAAACTTCAGCTTCATCACATGTTAGCTTCAATGGCGGAAACAGGACTGGCACTAGCAACACAGTGTGTTTCATCGTGCACCGCCCCACCTCGGCAGCGTCCCACACGGCGGCGAACTCGGCTGGAGATTCCAATTCCCGTCCGAGTCCACCCAAGGACTCCGAGTCCCGTCCGAGTCCAGAAACGGATTCCTTGAGAGCCTTCGTCTCCGAGTCCAAGTCCGTGTACGTGGAGGTGGCCGAGTTGCAGCGGTGCAAGTTGATATTAAAAGCACAGTATGAAAGCGGCTCATCATATTCTGTCATCAGGCGCTGAAACCGTACGCGCATTCAACACGGGGTTTGACTGTCAACCTGCATCGCCCTACAAAGTCCGTGGCTGAGTCCGTGTCCAAGGTGACGGATTCGGCGCTGACCGAGTCGAAGTGGCGCAAGTTGAAATTGACACCAAAACTTAAGTTAGTTAATTGTAAGCATTAGATCAGATTGTAGTTTCGAGCGATAAGTTCCTGGTGTTTTCAACATGGGTTTCATAGGTTCGAGCCGCATCGCCCCGCCGAGTGGACCACGGTGAGGGCGACAATGTTCCCCGACCGGGTGGCGTTGTCCACCGACACCGGCACACTGTCAGTGGATCGGCTCCAGCGCATACGGCCCGGCATGCAAGCTTCAAAACGTCCGTCAAACACGCTACGCAGATCAGCTGGCGGCCGCGAACTGGAATTTGGATGTGCATGAGTCAACAGGTGGTCGCTCATATAAATGACAGCGCAGATCCACATACACGGGGGGCTGAAAAATGTATGGGCGAGGGTCTATTAAATCAAAGATGTTGACCATGCCGCGCTGCGCGCCATCCCCGTTTGACGCCCCCCCCCGATCTGCGTAGTGTGTTTTGTTTGATTTGAATGCCAATTTGTGGACAATTTAATCATTTGCTGTAGGGCTCTACCGCCGCAGCAAGCCGTTGGCGAGCCAGGAAAACATATTGGGGGTGTCACGCCGACCGACCCGCGTATCGTCCGATCCACCCTCCTCGGCTGCCGCCAACCAGGGGCTTACACTTGCACACTTTTCGGCTTGTCGTGAGCACTTTAGATTGGATACACTGTGTGGTATCATACAGTTTCAGTGAGAAACACGGCTCAGGTTGAGCTGCAAAGTGGACTAGTGTAAGCCCCTGCTACCGTCGCCGCCGTCGCGAATGAGCTGATGAGCAGAGGCCCGCCGCTCTCCACGTGTGGCACCACGTCGGCGCAGAAGCTCACCTCGCCGCCGCAAAACACCAAGCAAGAGGGTCGCAGTGGACGAAAACTGATTACGAACGAGACGATTCGGAAGTTTCTAAAACGGACCATAAAATCAACAATGCAATATATTTTAGTCCCCCATGCCTCGTCGCATTGGATGCTCGCCGGCATCGCCACGGCCTGCGCGCTCAGCTGGCCCTCGGTCAACAGCCGCTGCAACGCCTGCTGACTCGCACGCCGTGCAAGGCCGGCTCCCGCCGCGAGGGTCTTACATTCGTGCACGTTACAGCTCAACTACGGCACTTCCAGGACACATTCATGAGCATGAGTTGAGTTGAGTCATTTGGTTGACAGAAGCGCTCAAGTGGTATTGAATTTGGGACGATTGTAAGCTCCTGCCCGCGGCGCCGTCGTCGACGCTGACGGGTTCGAGCAGGTAGTGCGGCACGACCAGGCGCAGAGCTTGACCGGGCGCGAGCATTATCCCATGTCCGTGTGCGGCGAGCAGATCGTTGGTGATCCGAAGAGGTAGCAGCAGTACCTCCGTGCAGGGCCGTGCCTTGTGTGGTGCACGTTGACACCCGGTGGTGTCCACAGCAACTGATTTCCTCTCTGAAACCAAACGGCGGCCAGGGCGAAAGCTATTCACGCATATGAAGCGTCACTCTCCTGCTCTGTATATCGCGGGATTGCAGAATGACTCTGGTGGGATGAGCGGAAACGGCAACTCGCAGAAAGCACGGTGAGTCAAGGAAACAGTGTCAAGTTGAGCTGAAATGGAAACTCGTGTATAGCCTATCATGGTCCTGCTTCAGAGGGTGCGGCATCGGCGGGGAGCGATACGAAGGAAGGTGGCAGCGGCGGCGGCGACACGCTCGGGAGGGCGGACGCAGGCCTCGACGAGGAAGGGAACGAGCTGGAGCGTGTCGGCGGAGGCGACGGCTGCTGCGACGCCTGCTCCTGCAGGGCCGCGGGACAGGGGCTTACACTCGTCTACTTTTCGGCTCAACTTAAGCACTTCTTTATCCAACGATATGTTTCAACAGTCGATAATTGAGTTGAGTTATACACTGGGCGGCGTGAGTGACACAATCAGAAACGTCTCAGATTGAGCGGAAACCTGGACGAGTGTCAGCCCCTGCCGAAGGAGCAGCAGGGGCGGAGGGGGCGGCGGGGATGGCGGGGGGCGTTTCAATGTGTTGCCACGCCAGGTCATCGTCAGCCGCGTCGCAGGGCCTTACATGTCCTAATTTTGGCTCAACGTAAGCGCTTTCTGTGGGATACGCTGGGTCTGTGTGAAAAGTCGGTGACGAAAGACGTCTCAGGTTGTGCGGAAAAGTGAACTACTGTAAGCCCCTACCGTATCGCTGCCACCGCCGCCGCCCCCACCGCCACCGCTGCCGGCCCCGACGGCCGCAGCGGTCGAGTCGGAGGCCAGCCTGCGGCGCAACGCGTCCACCCACTCCGTCACCGCACGATGGGGCCTCACGCGACCCCCAGCTACCGTATCAGTTCAACTTATATACCTTCGATCGTCTTGTCGCTCGGTTATGAGTTCCTGAAAACCTGACTGGGTTGAACTGAGGAGGAGGAAGAGGTGTGGGATGGTCGACAAGAGGAGGGGGATGGGGGAGATAAGGAGCGGGAGGAGGAGAATGTGATGGAGGTAGAGGTGGAGGAGGCAGAGGAGCAACAGGAGGATAAGGAGGAGGAGGAGGAGGAGGGGGGGGGGAGCACCGCTAAGTTGTAGTTTCCGAGAAGGCATTCACGTAAAACAGTACAGCTCCCAAGACGCTCAAAGATGCACGAAGGTGTTCACGTTAATCTCGACGGCGCTCGCCGTGCTGGCCATCACAGGAACTACGGGAGGGGCGACAGGCGTTCGCCCTGGCCGCCGTCTCTGGGATACCAATAGGGCATGGATAGAGACAGACGCTTCCTGGTGTATAAGGAGGAACCCACCAGGCTTTCGCCCTCATCCTGTCAAGCCACTACGGAGAGTATGGATCGGGTGTGGACCGAGGCCTACCTCGCGCGATACCTCCTCAGGGGACATCGTTGCGACGCTAGGAGGCGGTGCCATGGTGAGCGCGGGGTGGAGGATGTGCGTGAGCTACCGCTGCCGCCGCGCGAGCAGGTGGCGTGCGCGGTCACAGCGAGCGCTACACGCGGCGGCGCCCCTCACAGCAGCAGCGGCGGCAGCGGCGGCGGCGGCGGTGGCGGCGGCGGCGGCGGCAGCTCTGTCAACCACAGCGCCGCTGCAGGGGCAGCTCTGTCACCTGCAGCGGCGCCAGCGGCGGAGGGCGCGGTTAGTCACAGCGGCGGCGCGGCTATCGGTCCAGCAGGGGGAGCAGCGGCGGCCAGGGAGCAATCAGTCTGGGCCGGCGCCTAAGAGCGCGCGCACGACACAGCGAGATATCCGCGGCGCAGCGGTGTGCGCACGAATGACCAAAGACCACGGGGACGGGGGGCATGGACGGGACCGGGACTGGGTACTCACCTGTGACCACTGCGTCGTCGGCGACGAGTGTGGTGTGTGTGCGGTGCGTAGCCGCGGCGGAGGCGGGATAGTCGGGGAAGGAGGGGAAAACGCTTGGAAATCACGTGATCACGCTAGTGACTGGCTGCTATGGCGACGCTTGGAACCGCCGAAACTCGTCAGGGTGGGGTGCGATGTCCTAGAGCGAAGCGTGGACCGACGCGTCGTCCAATACCCGTGCCGATCAGCTGAGAGGCATACACTCTCGGAAGGACCAATGTGAGGTCCCCAAGTGGCAATTCCGATGTGTGACAAAATGACAGAAATCCTGTCAAATCTGTGATGAAACGAAAACGAAACGAAGAAAAACGAATACGAATCAGAAGCCGACCAATCACAGACGAGAGAATGCACGGAAAGCGCTCACTTTGTCCACAACCACTTGGATGTCCAATTGCTCCTGCCGAGAGCTTGTGCCGGGGGGCTACACCTGTCCACTTTTCGGCTTGACGTTACCACTTTCTGAGTAGTAGATTCGGTGAATGCATACGCCGAAACGTTTCAGGTTGAGCTGACAAGTGGATAAGTGTCAGCCCCGGGTTTATGTCTCTCCGCTGATCCGCGTGAGTATTCTATGGACGCCCGCTCTGGGACGTCACACATGCATGACAAATCTCACGGTGGGAGCTTCAGACCCGCGACGCCGCTTGATGAGTTAATAACCCTTCAAAACGGTGAGGTGAAGTGAATCAACCACGGGGCGAATGCGATTAACACCCTCAAATAGAAGGTTGAAGAAGGGCAAGTCGCCGCGACGGTGTCGGAAGGTGTTATTTTGTGTTGGCTGCTCGTGCGCACGCTGGCACCATACTACCCAACACACGCCACAACCTCAACTCGCGCGCAACACACACGTCACGCAACCATGACCCTCGCCCCCTCCTCCTCCTCCGCCTCCGCGTGGCGCCGTGCGCCCGCCGCGCTCGCGCTCCTTCTGATCGTCACGTTACACGCGCTCACGCCCAGCGCCGCACAGTACCTCGGTGAAGCCTCCTGCCCCCCCTCCTTCTCCCTCTCCCCCGCCTCCTCCTCCTCGGCAATTGAACCCAAGAAACGAAAGTTCAAAATGCGTCCGATGCCGTGGCGAGCACTCTCCACCACACAATTCGCCTCCGCGTCATCCGACACCACGGTGCGCGTCCGGGACGGTTCAACTCCTGGAGCAAGGTGGCGAGCGAAAAGTCTAGGATGGATAACAGAACCTAGTCCCCGTGCGGGGGGCAAGGCGAAAGCCTGGCTGGTGCCTCCGCATACACGCGGAAGCGTCTCTCTCTCTCTCTCTCTCTCTCTCTCTCTATCTCTCCCTGGTGCGAGGGGGCTAAACTGAAGGGGCACGATGCTAACACGGGGGCCAAAGCGGAAGCGGAAGCCCGGTGCCGCCTCATATCGCGTCTCCCTCTCGCTCTCTCGATGATGACGTGGTCGCGTGCGCGTGAATCCCGGACCCTGTACGCCGGGCCCTACACACGCGGCACCACGGGGCGCTCCTCCACCAGCCTGTCATCGCGCACCAATCAGGGCATCGGAGGCACGGGCTCACCCTCGTCCACTGCACGGCTCAACCTAAGCCGTTCCGGTTACTGAGCCGTTCCTCTGAAGGGACCCAACGAACGTATCCATCCCGTGAAACGTGCTTACGTTGAGCTGAGAGGTGGACCAGTGTATGAAGCCCCTGCTCATAGGCCGCTACACCCCCGGCGCCCGCCGCGTCGGCGGCCTCACAGCCGGGCGCGGGCTCCTCCGCCGCCTTCTCCAGGAAGCCACGCCCGGTACGGCCCCACACCTCCGAAGGCCTCCGAGCAAGCGAGAGGGAAACGAGCGGCCCATAATTCTTCACAGCCGGGTTCAAGTTGACCAATCCGATGCGCACGATTTTCATTGGACCGTGCAATTGGATTTCCTTTCTCTTTTGTCAACGTTCATCGAGCGTCAAGGCGCTTCACACCCGTGACCAGATCCGCGAGTCAATAACGATCTTGGACGGGCCAAATCACAATGGCCGAACACACTGTCAGACTGTTTGCTCATACAAACCACGAACACGCCTTAGCTTCCACGCAAATTGTCGCTAA
>Ga0307489_10001627_pt1 | contig 14852 bp, 22 predicted proteins | sample SB12metaG_FD_202247 | JGI IMG/M metagenome (GOLD analysis project Ga0307489, IMG submission 202247) | Sea-ice brine microbial communities from Beaufort Sea near Barrow, Alaska, United States - SB 1.2 | ecosystem: Environmental > Aquatic > Marine > Coastal | place: USA: Alaska | collected... | reverse complement strand
GCGCGCCCGCCACGTCGTGCACGCGCGCAACGGCGTGAGCAAAACACGTTCAAGATGCGCTTTCACATCGCGAAACTTTCGATAAACGATGTTAACTGCGATCAAGTGTCATTTTGGTTTCAAATTAAAGAAACACCTTTCAAATCCATTATATCGCGCTGAGCGCTAATGTAACTTTTAGGCTGACCCTGCCTCGTAGTAAGATTTGCGTGCGCGAGCAGTACCTTCGAAGGTATCATAGCTAGGCAGAAGAAGAAGAGGATAGATTGTATCACAAAGGACAGCAGAGCAACAGGATTCAGCACGATCAACCTATCAGCCACAATAAACTAACTAGGTAGGGTGGCATCAGGGTGGCTAACTTGCTAGTAGTATGACTAAACTAGTCTTCTTCAGGGATTTTTTTGATGTTTCGTTTTGTTTTTGTGTTTCAGCTAAGAAACTGACGCGGCAACTGTCGGGAGACACGTACTCGCCAGCACTTGACATAGGCGGTCATCACGACCCATTATTTCAGCTCGACCACGGCTCAAAGCTGTGTAAGACTTTGGTTCTCGACGAGAGTTACACCCGACAACCATGGGCTGAGGGTGCAAAGCGCTCCTAATGGACCCTATTAACTATTACTGATAATAGCGAAGTGTGGCCGTGGAGGTGTGACGGCATGGCGTGACCGCTGGACGGCATAGCGGCGTGGCAGCGTGGAAGCTGGACGGCATCGCGGTGTGGCGGCGCGGCAACCTATGTGGTTTCCCAGAAACTGCATAGGCTGGAACGATCGCGGCGTGGCAGGTTGGACGGCATCGCAGCATGGCGTCCTATGTAGTTCCCCCCAGGGCCGCATAGGCTGGACGGCACGCGGCGTGGCGGCATGGCAGGCTGGACAGCATCGCGGCATGGCGGCGTGGCAGCGGGACGCGCGTGGCGTGGAGCATCCTCCTCCGTGGCGCGGGCACTCGTTGGGCCGGCAGAATATGTGCCTGCAGGGTGATGGCGGCATCCTCGCCCGCTATGGCGCTGCGCCTGGAATGCATTGTCCCCTCCGTACAGTGGCAGTCAGGTGAAGGTGGGACCTCGGGGGAGGAGGCTGAGGATATGGGTGAGGGCCTGAACATCTACTGCATTGTCGAGCACCTTCCGCCGGATGGCGGCAGACTGGTTGCTAGGTAGGTGGCTGAACTCCATAGCCATTATGTCACCCTCCTCCAATCCCATGATGGCTTCGAGCTCCTCGGCATGCGGGCGGACGTCCTCTCCCGTTCCACGGTCTTGAACTTGGCCGGTGCCGTCTCTGATGGATGGGTGCTGCTCGTGTTGCCAGGTTGCCGTCACGTAGCGTTGCATGGGGTGGCCGGTCAAGTTGCATGGCACGTGTGGGGGGCGGTCCGTGGACAACGCCAGCTGTGGCGAGTGGTCCGGGCGGAGTGTGTCCGCGAGGGATATGCCCGTTCTACGGCTGGGCACGTCGCGCACTGTAAAGAATGAAGACCAGACCGCGAGAAGGCAGTGGGCGGGGCTGATGAGTGCTGCATCCCAAATCACTGGCTCTCCTAATGAGCTGTTGACTTGGGCTTGCGCGTCGGGAGACGAGTCCTCCATGACCGGGTCCACGCAAATAGACTGACAGTGTGGGCTGTGTCTGCGGACCCAGAAGAAGATTGGTTCCACTGTCAGGAACTGCGCCGGCGCTTCCCCACCTTGGTGGCTCAGTGCTTCTCTGGGTGCCCCGGGCGGGGTCGCCTGCGGCGCCCATGTTGCAGTGAGGCAGTCAATTCGTCCCAGGTCGACCATCATCTCCTCTGTGATCAGGCTCGTGTCGTTGGGGAGGGCGTTGATCTGGGAGTCGAACTTGGGGAGTAGTTGGTCTGGGAATTGTTGCTTGAGCCGTCGCGTTATGTTGTCTCTTATCGAGAGGGATTCCGTATCAGGTTCAGATCGCCAATATCGTTCGATCAGGAGGCCGGCCGTCATCATTGCTGTCATGACAGTATTTATTTTGCCTCGTAGATCAAGGACCCGATATCATCTCTATCCCAGCGGCGGCATTGATCGGATAGGTCGAGGTGAGCCGGAGGGTTGGAGTGGCATCCTCTCCAGTTGGTTGGACTTGGAGGAAGACGCCGTTTCTGCCCCATTCCAGCCAGAATACGGCTTCCCCCGTCGCTACTCTCGTCGCCGTCCCTTTCCTCTTGGTGACAAGAGCCGGCTGCCGTGCCCTTCTCCACTGCATCTTCATCTCGAGACGGAGTTTGGTGTGAAAGTGAGATAGGACGTCCTCTACAGCATGGCGTGCTGGGTCGTCGGCTTGGGCATGCGGCATCTGTTGACGATGTTGGACAAGGGTTTTTCCGTATACCGCCTATAGTGATGTGACAAAGAGTACTCGGATGGAATGCCACATCGCTATGTTCGGCTGGGACATCTTCGATATCTTCCTTGGTACCGATGCTCCCAACCAGTGTGGTACTGTGATGGGTGGGAGGATACTTCCGTTACATGAGCTCAGTAGGTGATGTATCCAATGTCGTGCTCCGGCAGTGGCCGGGCATTGGAAGAGGTGGGCGGTCTATACCCATCCACTTTGGCAGCACAGGCACCCTTGTCTCGCGCGGTCTATGGGGGGGGAGCGGGAGCGCTCCGTGTGCTAGGCGCCACATCACTGTATTTTCCCGCGGACAGTTCTTGTTGCTACACATGTTTCGCCATGTCATCGCCCACATTCTGCCGGAGAGCGTGGGTCTTGTGACGGGCCATTCGGGGGGTGTCCACCTGGTGGGGTTGATGGTGGTTTGTTTGCCAGATGCGGTTTCCGGCCACGTCCTCGCTTGGAGGAGCTGTCTGGCCCCGCTGACTGTGAAGGGGGTGACATCGCGTTGTTTCCCGTTGAGCTGCCATCTCCAAGTCCTCTCGTGGACTCGGGGGTTTTGGCCGACGTCGACTCCCGGGATGGGGGCGTCTCCCCGCTGTGGAAGTCCCTCGGCTGCCGCCTTCGCCAGGGCGTCTGCCACCTTGTTGTTTGCTCTGCCGATGTGTTCTATGCCGAAGGACACGCCAAGAGCTCGCAGCCGTAGGAGGGCCGCGTGTACTTCCGCAGACAGGAGCTTGATGCTGAATTTCCGGATGTATGACGTCCCCAGGGCGTCGTCCACGACCAGCGTCGAGTCTCCTCGGATCTTGAGTCTGCATCCTTCTGGGTCCACGTTCCCATCAGTCACAAGTTGCTCTACATCCACGAGGCCCGACCACATGGCATGGAACTCGGCTTGGTTGTTGGTGGAGCTGCGCGGGAGGCGGAAGGATTCGGTGTTGATGTCAGTGTTGGTTGCCGTGTCGATGATGACGAACCCGACCCGCCGTGTTTGCGTTGGTGTCGCGGGAGATACGAGTCAGCACCTTGGCCCGGGGCCGCCCCATTGAACTGTAACTCGAGACTGCGACCTGTAGTGCGGTGGCGGCGAGGTGTGTCGAGCGGGGAGGTGGATTCCAGCGGGGGAGGCGGAGGAGGGGGTGATGATGATGGCTCATCGTCGCCGTGCATTGGCATGGGGGGTCGAGTGTCTTCCAATTCCTGGATTCTATCGCCTTCCATTCCGCAGCCGACCGCGGGGCTGACGGTGCCGGCGGCTTCTCCGTTGGCAGTGTCGCCGGTGTTGAGCGGGTTGGCGCACGTAACACCTCCACTGGTGAGATTCTCAGAACTGGCGCCTGCTGCACTGTCTTCAGCCCAGCTGGCGTCGGCGTCTCCGGCTGGAGGTCGCGGGGGGATGGGAGGGTTCTCTGCGGTCGGCGGAGGCAGTGGACGGAGGGATGCCAGCTCGCGCTTGGGAGGTCTGGTGATTCTGAGGGAGATCCACGCCTGAATTTGGGGGATCACATGGGCCGGCAGTTCCCACGATGTGACATCGTGGTGTTGGCGTGGGCCCGGCGGCGCCTCCGGTAACAGCGTCTCGTAGCTGCCTGGGACATGCGTTGTCACCCAGCAGTGCGCGAATGGGGCCCACACTGGGGAAGATGAGGTGGGGAGATCCTCCGGTGATAGCGTGTTAAGCCATCGTGCAATCAGATTCGCACGTAGGGCTTCGATCCGGTGCTCCAGTGATATCAGGCCCATACCCCCTGCAGCTTTCGGCGCGCAGTAGAAATATCGTTTGATATCCCTCCAGGCCCTCAGCTCTTGTGTGGCTTCAGTGGTGTTTGCAGTAACGACCGCAGTGCCATTGGCTCCCACACCGCCTCTCTGCGCGGCGTCTCCGCCAGCCGTGTTGTCATTATCCAAGTTGGCTGCGGCACCATATGTTGTGGGGTGTTCGTCAGACGCGGCTGAACTGGGGACGTTGATGCCAGCGGTGATGTCGTGGGGCTCAGGGTTGGCGCCGTTGGCGGGGGAGTCTTCATCTGCCATTTCGCCGGGTAGCGGGATTCCGGTCGTCATGACGCCGGCGGCTATGCCGGCCGCGCCGGCCGCTGCTGCTGGCGCTTCGGCCGGGGCCCCGCGGTTTTGCCTGACCGTGTGGAGGTGGGTGCCGCGTCGGACGAAGCCACCCACTGCCAACCAAAGTTGTTTGTTGAGCGGCGGTGAGTTCGTGCGAAGACGGCTGTGTACCATATGCGGCTCAGCACTTCGGAATTTGCGATGTGTATGCGCCCTGCGTCCGACATGTTGAGTCGCCTCAACCGCTTGATGGCGCCGTTTACCCGTGCTAGCACTCCCTGCTCGTCTACTGGCTGGGGGGCGGACAGGCCAACGTCCACCCCAAGGAGTCGTACGCTCTGACCCGGCCCGATACATGTCCACTAGTGGCTGAGCCACCGCAGCAGGAACCAGGAGCTCATGGTGGAGATGGAAGCCATGATGTAGTGTATGATGGACAGGCTAAACGTCACCCAGAGAGCGATGCTCGTCCACGGCGCTACGAGCACAGCTGGGACCTTTAGCGTCATGAAGCGCCATCCCCCGTTCATGAGACCTTGGATTGGTGGGGAGGAGGTGGTCATCAACTCGTGGAAGGCCCATGCTCCATAAACGTTGTGTATCAGCCCACGTGAATTGGGGGAGGGCCCGCCATGCATCTGGGTTAGATTGGTTTGAGACATAATCAATCTTTTCCTCCAGTTGACTCCCGCCCCTGTGGCATGGATCCATAGAAATAGGATGAAAGCGAGCCGGACCGCGTCCCACGGACCGTTGAGGAAGAAGTTACTGTCGTCCGCGTATGTGGCCGCGGCGAGCGCCGGGCGGTGCGCCGCCTCCCCGCGTTCGTGGTGGCCATGTAGTCGACTCAGCATGGCCTTGACGAGTGAAACAATCCGACTGTTGATGTCAGGCGCTGGCTCGATGTCCAGTCCCCTATCAACATCGACGTTGATGCTGACGGTGTTCGCCCTTGGAAGTGCGCTGACCGGTGCCCGTCCCCGAACCCGACGGAGTGATGTCGTCCATTGGGTGGGTTGTCCCGGTACTTGGGTCAGGGTGAGAACCGGTGCGCCAGTGAGGCCGAAGAACCCCCCGGGTGGATAGTGAAATCAAGGGTTGCGCCGAGTAGACGTACAATATCGGGGCTGACGGGTCTACTTGGCGCACGCCGCAGTCCACCGGGAATGGCTTGGAAAGCCATCCGTTTATGAGGACCATCCCCTTGCCACCCTTGTGGAGTTCCTCGATGAGGTGAATCATCATGGGACCCACCCCATGGTCTTACAACGTCGTGTACATCCACTAGCCACTGGCGGTCGACACGGTCGTACGCGTTCGCCCAGTCCACTGATGCGACTGACAGCGCAACGTTTACTGTGTTTGCGAAGGCGACAGCGTCCAGTACCATCTCAATTGCGTCGTATATCTGCCTGCCGCGCAGAAACCCGAGTTGCTCCTTGGAAATACACCCTGATTGTTCTGCCCAATCAGCAAGGCGGTTAGAGACCACTCCCATTATTAGCTTGATGTCGGCGTTCAACAATGTAAGTGGGCGGTAGTTTCTTAGATCTTCACGGCTCCCGCGCTACTTGTAGACCAGCGTTAATATCCCGGTGGTCATGTGCTCGGTGAACTGGGCCTTGCCGCGCATGACCAAGGTCACCAGATGTGCGGGCGGCTCAAGCAGTTCCGGGAAGGCTTTCCAGAACTCGTATGGCAAGTCGTCGAGGCCAGGGGCTTTGCCGTTGTGGCACCGCCCGAGGTGCTGCATTAGATCTGCTGCCGAGATCGGGTCGTCGAGGGGGCCCCAGCGGACTTCGCGCCGACGGCCTCCCCGGCCCAGCGCTGCGCGGAAGCAACGTCCAGCATGACGCGATACCTCCGGTCGACGAAACAGGCTCGGTCGGGCAATCGCCAGGGAAAGCGTCCGCGGCGTCCGCCAACATTCCCGTCAGCGATTCTCCTGGGCTGGGCAGGGGAATGGCTTCTGGCCGCCACGGGTTACGTCCGCGGTCGTGGAACCAGGCAGTCGGCTTGTCCCCAAGGTCGCGGGCCTGGAGTCCTGCCCGTTCGGTCGCCTCGTGTACCTCCACTGCTTCGTTGTCCACGAGGAAAGCTTCAGCCTGAGTCGCGACTTCTGACCAAAACGAGCGGGCCGCTCCTTCATGTTCGAGAGTCATGTGTTGGAGGGGCCACTATCGCCTGTAGCTGGGCATGTCGGGCTTGGTGTACTCGTTTTATATCTTGCGAGAACGCGGTCGCGAAGACCCGAGTATCCTCTTTGAACGCCGCGTAGGCTCCGACCAGTTTGGCGTCAGGCAGCGATGCTGCCTTGGCCACGAACTCTTTGACCCGGGGGGCCTGAGCCAGGCGGTACTCTTCCACACCGGGGAGGGAGCACGGCATTCGCCAAAGACCGGGTCCGATGTCCACCAGTCTTGGTGAGGTCACATGTACCACGAGGGCGTGATGGTCACTGAGGCCGGTCACGACCGCTGGGAGGGTCGGCAAAGCCGCCCTGTTGGCCCTATAAGGAGGCGGGGAGACGGCAAAGCACGGTCGATGCGGGCCCCTGATGTCCTACTCCCATGAGCTGAGTTCCATCTCGTGACGCCCTGTGCAGCCGTGGCGGTGGGGCGCAGCACAAGCCAGGCGTGCACGAGTCCCAGCGAGTTGCACATGTCGGAGTAAGCGCCAAATGTCAGCTGGGACCTGCGGGGGCGCCCGATAATCTGGGCTCCTATCTCGTTCTCCAATGAGCAGGTTGTAGTCGCCCATCACGATAACGTCTTCTCCCCACTCGGCCTTGATCTGAGCTACTCTGGCGTTGATATGCTCCATCTGGCGTGCGCGGCAGCCCACGTCCACGTTGCCCCGTCCGCACTTCGCATAGTACGAGACTACGAGGAGGCGGCGCCCGTCGGTGGCTTGGAGAGCCGCCGCCACTGCAGAGCCAGGGATGATGTCGTATTGGTGGGCCATCTTCCATCCCGACGATCGAGTGTCTGCATCTCCGTCCCTGGAGTCGAGCAGGATGGCCGCCCCTCCGTACGAGAGGAAACCCTCCGTCGCATCCGCCACCGGGGTTGCCGCGAGAGACACTCCAGGAAATTCGGTGCCCAGCCACGCCTTGACCTCCTCCACCATGCGTTGGTCCCACCGGACCTCCTGGATGGCCACTATTCTTGCTCCTCGCGACAACGCCCATCGCAATTAGAGATCCCTCGGGCCACTGCCCACCGCCGCTAAACTGCAATTCCACGTGACTACCTTCATCGACGTGTTAGTTCAGCGGTGGCGCGTGCTGGCTTTGTGCGCCGCTGCCACCTGCCACCTCCTCCGCTTGCCATTGGCGGGTGTGGATCCATCTTTAGAATTGAAGGAGGGCGCAGTATTCGTCCACCGGCCGTTGTCGGTGCTCTTGTCTGAGGATACTCTCCTGTTTCGCTTGGTCTAGGTAGTGGTCATGGACATGTCGGACTGCGGCCTGGAAGGCGGGTCGCCTTTGCTGCATGGGCGCTGAGACGTCAGCCACTGCTTCCCACCACGGTTGCCGCGTAGGACCTGTCGGGCCACTCCACCACCGTTCCAACGCCCTGGTCCAGTGTTCGTCTTGTGCGAGTGGAAGATCGCTGATGAGGAGCAGCTGGAGCGGCCCCCACAGGCGGCGTTGGAATCGTGGCTTCCATTGATCGACGAAGAAGGCAGGGGCGAGGCCAGCAATTACGATGAGGACTTGGACAATCGGCGTACTGTAGTGGCGTGCGCCGGGGTTTGACCAATTGATGTCCGTTGCATGTGTCACAGCTGACAACCCGCCGCCCTGCACCTCCTGCCCGTCCTCAGGGACGAGTAGGATCATGGAGGACTGCATGGCCTCTTCAACGTTCTGGTACCCTTGCATGTGGTTGGCTGCGGGGCTGACTGGCGCTGGAACCTCGAGGCCCGCGTCGTGGATATCAAAGTCTTCCACGGGCGACTGTACCATACCTGTTGCGCGCAATCTCCAAATGACATTGCTGAGCCCATCAGTCCCTCCCAAGGGAAATGCCCACGAGCTTGGTTGCCGGCAAGCCGGGCATCTGTAGGTCCCCGTGTCATCAGCCGGTGCCGTCGTCATCCCCATGCCCGCTACGCATGTGGCGCAGGCTACGTGGAGCATTGGCGGGCCCTGCATGCTCATGTGAGGCGACTCTTGGAATATAACCAGTTTCTCCGTCGGATGTCCGACTACGCGGCAGATAAGGCATCGGTGGTATGTCTCATCCGGCGGGCCTCGATCGGAGACGCGCGGGAGACGGGCGACTGCCGGGAGGATGATGTCGTTAGCCACCTCGCTCGAATTGTGATCCAGCCAGACGCGCGAGATATGATACCGGCACTCCCACTGAGTCTAAGACTCTTGCTGCCTCCTCTCGTGTACCCGTGAGAGCGACGTGCCGTGCGCCTCGTAGGTCCCCGCGCGTGTTTTTGAGCTCGTCAACCTCGGCCATGGTCATGAGGGGGGCTGTACTCGGCAACGGTGGTGAAGGGTTGTGTGCGCGTAGCGCCGCCAATTGTGCCAGGGAACGGGCTGCAGGTTGAAGGATGGCGAGGTTCGGGGGTGCGGGGAGCGTGCCTGCCGCTGTTCCTGCTGCGTGGGCGCTCGTCACCTGGGACCGCATGGCACGAGGTGATTGTGGCGAGTGCTGGTTGCCGCCGACTGCCCGTCGGAAGGCACTGCCCAGGATTCCTTCGTCCGGGAAACCGTACGACGGTGGTTGGACGTTAGGTGAGGCGGGGAAAGCTCTCCGCTCCAATTGGTGTAGCGGCGAGGCAGTCGCCGCGTATGTGGCAGCGGTGGCTGCAGGGCTCGGCGGTGAGAAAGCGGTAGCAGCGATGGCTGCAACGGCAGCGACGCCTTGCGCCGGTCGGTGTGACGGTGGGATGTCCTCCGCGTATGCATCGGCGGAGGGTGCAGCCCTAGCGCTAGGTTGGGCTGCATCGACATGAGCCTTGCCCGCGGCGTGAGCACCTTCGACCTGAGCTTCTCCCGCGGGTGCTGCGTTCGCTGGTTCGACTGCGCGTTGGGCCCCATCGGCAAGTGCCCCCCCACCGGCTGTACTGTCGGCGCTGTGTTGCATGCCAGCGGCAAGGGCTGACGGGTCCGGGTTGGAATGGCATGGCGGCGGGGAGGCGACGACTCCCTGCACCGATATGCGTGGTGGCGATGCGGCCGCCGTGGGTGTGGTGTCTGCTGTTGCAAATACAAGTGTGGAGCGGCGTGTCGGTGAGGCGGCCGTGGCGGCGGCACCTGTCTCCGCGCGGATTTGCGGAGAGCTGGCCTCAACATTGTTCAGCAGCGGGAGCTGCTGGACCCGGCGCTAGTTGGCTTGACGGCAAGCCGGCCGCCGATCGTGGTGGGCGGCGGGGCGTTGTCCGGCCTTTGGTCCCCGTCCGGGGCCGGGGTGACGACGGCGCTTCGTTACCCACGTTCATGTTAGCTGGGCCCGTTGTCGCCAGCCCCCGAGATTCTCCGGGAACTACCGTTGGGGGGGGTGGCATGTTGCCGTCTTCCGCCAATTTGACAGAGATTACCGATAGCGAGAGTCCGTCTCCTGCATATACACGTTGGCCGGCAGGTAAGCGAACGCGAAGCTGAAGAAAGTCCGGGTCCTCGTGGTGGGCGGTCACCCACGCCTCGATGACGACAGACGTGATACCACCAGTCACCTTGTGCCGTGGCTAGCCCCCCATGGACAAGAAGCCGTCAATCAATCCAGCGGCGAGAAAGCCTCGCACAAAGGTGAGAGCCCGATCGGGGTTGGCGTTCAGCTCGTCCGGGAGGCGGAGTACTACATGGGCGATCCCCTTGCTCGCGGGGTATACTACCCACTTTGGGCTGACTACCGCCGTGCATACTGTACTCGCGGTCATGAGAGTTGCTGGAACCGTTAACGTCACCTCCAACGGAGTCCCCTGGGTGAAGCTGCCTTGGGGGACATCCCATAACCGCAATCGGGGGGCCTGATGACGGCTGCCCGACATCTGCATGCGAAAGGACGCCGAACGCAGGTGGGCAACGAGCGCCCTGTGTACCGCATCCTTGTGTACCGCATCCTTGGCGATCTCGACTAGCTCGCGGCACGAGTCGTGGTTGCATGCCTCGCTTGGCGGTTCCGAGCCGTGCCGTGCGACCCAACTTGACACCATGACGCCTCGCAGCTGCACCTCAAAGGCTGCCGCCGCTGTACCTGCCCTCTGACGGAGTGCCGCAGCCAGGTTATCAGCTGCCCGATGTCGGTCAGTCTCCCCGTCGTCACCTTCTCGGACGGGTGGCATGGTCTCGAGGAGCATGCGGCGGTGCTTAGACCCAAACTTCTTGTCGTTGCTGCTCTGGTTATCGGTCGCGATGGTCGCGACGGAGATGTGGTGCACGAGCACGTTGCGGGCCGACTGCCCGGTGGGGTCGGAGAGCAGGCCGGTAACGAGGTCAAAGCAGACCAGGTTGCACGCGGCCATGAGGTTACCAGAGGTGGTCACGCAGCCGGCGGTGAGCTGACCCTCGGCAAGCTTCGCGGTGGTGGCATCGAGCTGCATTTCCCCGGACTTTTGCACAACCTGTACGCCGCTGGAGGAGTTGTAGTAGAACATACCGGAACCGAAACGGTCGGAGAGCTTCTCGTCAGTGCCAGCGAGAAGTGCCTCGTTGAGAGCCTCCTGTTGCACAAACCAGAAGATGGAGTCGTGCGTGCCCGTCAGGCGTGTGAGCTGCCCCGAGAACTCGTAAATGCCGTTGACAAACTGGGCGGCGGAAATGTCGATCCAGTCGTTGAAGCAGCGGTTTGGGTAGCGCCTCCGCCGCCGCTGTGTACAGTGGTTCCCGTTGGTGCCCCATGTCTTTGTCCTGCGACTCCCCCGAATGCCGCCAGGAATCCTGGAAAGTCGGACGGGACTCCCGTAGGTCGCTGTGGAGGGTGGCGCTCTTGGGGGGGGGGGGGACGGGGCCCGCTGCTCCTCGGTGGGGGTTGGCTGGCGCCGTTGAGATTGGCGCATCCCCGGGGGGGGGTCGGGGGGGCCAAGGGGGTGGGGGTGGGAAGGGAGGTTGGGAGGCAGGTGGGGGACGCGGGGGAGGGCGGGGGGATGTGGGTGGTGGCGGAGGAGGGCCGTGGGGCGGGCGACGATGGGGAGCGTGGGGGAGGTGGTGCGTGTTCAGCGGATGCCAGGGCTGGTGATGATGCGCGTGTGGCGACCCGGGCCAGCGCGTGGGCACGGGCGGGGGACCCTGCAGCGCCGTGGTGATTGCCGGTGCATCGTGGTGCGCCAGTATAGCGTTGGGTACTGCTGCTGCCCGTCGGTGGTGGCGGGAAGGGGTGGTATCTCGGAGGCAGAAGCCGAGAAGGTCTTTGGTCCGGCAGTCCGGAAACGGGGAATCGCATCTCCTCGAAGAATGTCTAGGCCAACCTAGAGCGGCAGTGTGCGGTCGCCCGCGCTCATCAAAGTGCGCCGCCCCGCCCTAAACGCGCGTCCTCATCGCGCGCCGTCTCCGTCGCCCTCGCCGCCGCCCTCTCGCTCGCGCTGGCCCTCGCTCAGCACGCGCTCCCCTCGCCTTCCGTGCTCCCGAGCACGGGTATGCTGCACCCTTCACCTGAAAGCCATTTTCGCGGCGTTTCAAACGCAAGTTCACCGCCGACGGGCGACGAAGCATCGAAGCCCGGTTCAAATTGTGGTTAAGCTTTACACGAGTATATGCCGACCACCATCCACAGGGAGGGAACCGTATAGATAAAGAGGCATGCGGTTTCCCGGTCGCGGCCTCAAGACACAGAAACACAGCTCATCAAAGAATGACTATACAACGCAGGAGGTGAGTGATGAAGTGAGTGGAGTGAATGAGTGGAGTCCGGGCCGAGAACAGGAGACGCAGCTGCCAAAGAAATAGAGAGATATAAGATAATGGTCGGCAGCTGTCAATTGCCAAAGTGATGTTTGTCTTATCGTAGTGTCTTCTCGTCGTCGTGTGTTTGCTGATCGAGTCTGTGCTCATCGCGTCCTTGTTCATTGTTTCGTGGCTCATCGAATCTTCGCTCATCATTGTGTCTTTCCTCATTGTTGGTTGCGGCAATACTTCACGTGTCCGCCTCGCTCATTTCACTCCCTCCCTCGCTCCCTCGCTCCCTCCTTTACTCACGTGAAACCCGCTGAAACATGGGATGTATACCGCACTTGAGCCCGCGGCGAGTGAGCTGGTTCAGCCGCAGCTATGCCATATCATGAGCCCGCGCTCGAGCGTGGTCAGCGTCTCCCCGAGTGTGCCGCGTGCGTCAACTGATTCCCACCGCGCCCGCCGCGCCCCGTGAGCCCCCGCCACACCCTCCTCGCCGCCGCCGCCGCTGCCGGCAGTGGCGCTGGGGGAGTCATCGGCATCGCGCGGAGACAAGCGCTCCTTAAGGCGGTGCTCCACGTGCAGCTCCACGAGCCACGGAAAGGAGGACACCAGCAGCCAGGGACTGGTGGATAGTGCTCACCGTGTGATCAAACGCATTTGGAATGCTCGGATGCCTGTTCACTCCAAAGATCACTCCCTACCAGCAGCAGCACGCCGCCCATATGGTGCGCCGCTGACGCAATGTCGCTGCACGCCAACAGCGCCTGTGACGCGGAGTCGCACTTGGCGGCGAGCGCCTCCAGGGACTCCACCATCGCCACCTCGTCGCCCCTGGTGCCAGGGCCTCACATTTATAGTACATGCCCCGTCTCAACTTGATCACCTTTGAGGTATCAAGTGGGTTTTCTTACGCAATGATTTCAGGGACACACGGCTGAGAGTGCCAGCTAGAACGAATGCTTAGGTGACGCGGCGAGCACCGGTGCACCACTATCTGGTGATGATGTGGCAAGCACATGTTAAACATGCGAGCACCGGCACCAGGCAAACTATGTGTAGGTGAGGCCCTGTATCGACGCGGTGAGGGTACCCTGGTACACCATGATCAAACAGCAAGCTAAGGCCCGGCCCGGCGGCGTTCACGCCCAGCATAACGCGAACGCGGGGCTCACCATCTTGAACCCGAATAGCTCCGGCACCTCCGGCACGGACAAGTCCAGGATCCGGGGCTGTAGCAGATATCGTATGGAACGCGTCATAAGATGCCATTTGATTCAAGAAACGAGATTTCAAATGTGTGTCGAAGACGTGGTGGGCAAAGGGCCTGGCACGTATTGCTCGCCTCGTCACGGGATGCCAATTCAATCCAGAAACAAGGGTATGAATGCGTTTCGATGACGTGGCGAACAGTAAGCCTGGCGGATATCACTCGCCACGCCACGTCATGGGATGCCGTTCAGCTCAAGAAACCTGGGTTCAAAACGCGTATGGATGACGTGGCCGGCAATATCTAGCAGCAGGCCCTACCAGGAAACCCAGCGAGCCGGCGAGGCTGAACTGACCCTGCATGAAGCGAGCCACGGTGCCGATCAGCATTTTGCGTGAGTGCGCTGCCGTCATCGGCGGCGACGTCGCGTTGCCGACGTGCTTCACGCTGCAGTCGTGCCTGGCTGCCGCCCACCCAGTGGCGTGGGTTGCCCGGCCCAAACACGTCCACCCTGACGACAGACTCTGTGAGCCTGAGTGCGACGTCGTGCCCTCCACCGCTCCCACCTCTCCAGCCACCCCACCTCCACCGCCGCCTCCGTCGCGCCGCACACCCCGCCGGCCCAGCCGCCCCTGCCTCCGCTCTCACTAAATGTTCTGTCGTCCCACTGGTACCACTTGCCGCCGACTCCCGCGCCGCCCCGCTCCTCACGGTGCTTGGCCTGTTTCACGATCTGCATCACGCTGCCGGCGGAGAAGGATACGGTGCCGGTGACCTCCGGCAGCCACACCGTCCACCAGGGCCAAGTGGATACCGCCCGCGACGTCATCCGACACGCTATGAACCCTGGATTCTTTTAGGTTGACGGGGCCTTGCAGGTACCGCTCGCCACGTCATCCATCGCACTTTAGGCCTCTTTCCTTGAATCACACAGCATCCTACGACGCGGAGGGCAATGTCCTGGCGGACGTTTGTCCGCCATGACATCCAGCGCACTTCCCACCCTCGTTTCTTGAATCACACGGCGTCCTACGACGAGGCGAGCGGTAACCGCCGGGCCACACCATCCACTTCTCTATCCACGGGCGCGCCGTGACTGGGCTCGCATCGCCCAACAGCTTACCCAGCGAGAGCGCACCCGCACAGGAACAGCGTCACGATGCACACCACGAGCTGGTTCATCAGGGCACTGCCTAGGAGCAGGGTCTTTTAGTCTTACCTAATGATTTGTGATCATATCTTAAATTTAAACTCACTGTAAGCATGACTGGTCGTGCGTATCTCCTCGAAATCGAGAGTCTATCAACTCAAGGATAGCGACCCGGTGGGATTTTCGCCGAGTCGGTCGGCGGGAGTTTCGAAGC
>Ga0307489_10001626_pt1 | contig 14854 bp, 20 predicted proteins | sample SB12metaG_FD_202247 | JGI IMG/M metagenome (GOLD analysis project Ga0307489, IMG submission 202247) | Sea-ice brine microbial communities from Beaufort Sea near Barrow, Alaska, United States - SB 1.2 | ecosystem: Environmental > Aquatic > Marine > Coastal | place: USA: Alaska | collected... | reverse complement strand
AGCGGTTCATCACATTGTAGTTTCAGCGCTGAAACCAGGCGCGCTTCCAGCTCGGGGTTTGATACGGGCAACCTGCACCGCCCTACCCAGGGGCGGCGAGTGCGGCGTGTCCCACACGCAGGGGCCTGCCGAATTATGTCCATCTGCCCGGTCACCAATTTCATACCATTACCGCATTCTCACCAGAGAGGTTATGGTGTTGGGTCACGTATCATTAGGGCGGCGGTACTTCACCCAGCAAAGGAGGATAAAGCGAATCACTGTGCCACGTCGCAGGGCGCCGGCATTTTACTCAATAAACGATAGACAAATCCTCGACGTCGTAGGGCGGCACTTAATTAAACAAGCGAGCGGTCGACAGGCGAAGCGGAAGTGCCACTGCACTGCTCACTAAAATACGCTTTTGTGTCCATTAGTGGTATTCGGGGACCAATTCGTTACAACACAGCGACACTTAATTACATGAGCAAGAGGTACGGCACAAGTAAAGCTTTGCCGCGATATAGACGCGGTGCACGCGGCCGGCCGCCATGGCGCGCATCGCCGCTACGCAGGGACCGAATATCTTCCAGGTATAATGTTGAGTGGTTTCATGCACAGGCTGGCCAATGCGCTCGCCACGTAATGTTACGGCGCCAACAAATCAGCCCCCTAGCGGGTTCACGGTCTGGTGAGCGGCGTGGCGCCAGCCCTGCCGCGATGAGAGGCGCGGTGCGGGGCACGGTGACGCACCGCGCGCGCCACACGCCGCCATACCCTAGGGCCCGCCCACAACATGCTCAATATATCACAAGGCGGCATCGCATCAAACTCACAAAGCGAGGGATGTGGAATGCGTGGAATGCTGTTTCGGGCACCAAAGCGTGAGGAGTAGACTGGAGCTTCAGCTCCTGGTCAAGCTATGACAAAGTGCGTCAAAGTGTTACGAGCAAAGCAAAGCAAAGCAAAGCAAAGCATGGCCCAATCACAACTTCACAGGCCCGTATCACACGTTCCGAGCCTGTAAATTATCCATCCTGTGCCTTGCTTTGATTTGCTCGTAACACTTTGACGCGCTTGGTCATAGATACCTGCTGTACTGATCGGACTGCCGGTATGTATGGCGGGCCCTACCACCGCCGCACTCGCCCGACGCGGCGGACCCAGGCGCGATGGGTGCGTCCGACCGGCATCCGCCCGGCCCCGCCCACGGCTTGCACGCCGACCGGGGCGCAGGGCCGCGGGCACACTGGTTCACTATGACCGAACGGTCAGGTTGAGCGGAAAACGGAACGAGTGGACAGGCCCTGCGGCTTGAGTGATTTTGGGGACAAAGCGGTGAAGAAACTGAACATGGAACAATAGGCCGATTTCGGTATATCCCTTCCCGCGCTGAGCGCTGACGCTCTGCCCGCAACTCTGTATGGGCGTTCAACCTGGCGCCCGCTTTCCCGCACGGAGCGCTGACGCTTTGCTCGCAACTCTGTATGGGCATTTCACCCAGGCGATATACCGAAATCGGTCTATTGTGATACCCTGCCCGGGCGGGTCCTGGGGAGGTGAGCCGGGGGCGTCCGACCGCGCTCTAGGGTCGGACGGACGGACACCGATTGCCACGTCATAGGATGCCAGCTGACCCATGATAAACGCTGCAGTTGGGCACACTGTGGGGGTCTACTTGAGGGTCGAGTGTGTGGTTTCGTCAATACATTGTGTTTGATGATTGGGAGAAGGTGATCACAACTCTCTACAGGCAGGATGATCTTGCTGTCGCTCTAAGCATTGCAACTAATATCCTACTATGATACAGTGTATCACTCAACGAACGTGTCACAACGTATCCCCATTCCACGTCATTCAAAGTTCAAAGCAGCTTCGCCTACGCTAACGGCGTACATGCGGGTTTCTCACGTGGTGGATGACGTGGTGAGCGGTGTGGGACCTGCATGGCCACGGGCCGCCACACGCGGTGGCGGTGCAAGGCCAGGCGGAGGATGCGGCGAGTGTTCCGGGCACTATGAGCGAACAGTGATGAGGAGGGGCCGAGGGCGAGGCGCGCTGCCGGCTGGCTCCACCAAGGGTTTACCGCAAGCCCTAAACCCTAACCCTGAAACCTTAAACTCGGAACCCTAAATCTTGAAGTGAGAGGGCCGAGGGATAGGCGCGCTGCCGGCCCCGCCAGTGGCACACGCGGTCGCGGAGGAACTGCCCCACGGGATCCGCCATAGCTCAGGGCCCCGACGCTTCATAACCGTTTTTACTCAATATCGACTATACCCTCGTTGGCCCGACGGCGTGCAATGCGTGCGCCACGTCAGTTGGTGGCTACACCTATGCATGCCGTGGTGAGCTTCGGCATGATTCGCCCGGCCATCCAGCGAGGGGAGTATACCGGTGCACTAGGAGCAAACACCTCAACCAGCGGCTGGGCCGGGCGGTCAGGGGAGTACCGATACACTAGTGCCTGGTCTGTGAGGTTGATGCGGGGAGTACCTCGTACTGTATATAGTATTTGGCCCGTTTGGCCATTGGCTAAAAGTCAAATGCCTATTTCGGTAATTCCTCCAAGAAATCACTTTTTTGAACTGACTTGCTCACGGACCAAGCACTAGGAGCAAACAGTGAGACCATGGCATGGACGTTGACCAGTTGCGGCCCTGCCAGCGCGCCAAGCGCCACGGCGGAGTCGATCATGCGGACGTCGGACACGGACAGGGTGCCGACCAGGATGTAGCCGCGCAAGTTGAATTTGAATGGAAAACTTGAAAGCAGTTAAACATATTGCAGTTTCAAGCGCTTGGTTCCATGCGCTTTCAACGTGGAATTGATAGGTTCAACCTGCACCGGCCTACCAGGAACTGGCGGTCGCGGTCCAGCACCGCCACGCCGGACACCCCGGCGTTGTGCATCACCCATCACCCGGGCCGCGCACTATGCCGGGCCCTCACTGTTTGCTCGTAGTGTACCGGTGTACCCGCACACACTCGCCGCTTCCACCTCTCTGACCTGGCCACTCGTCCCCGTATTGTCTTGAGTATAACGTCATGGGATGAAAAAGTGCCTTGAGCTATAACATTTCGGGCCCGTGCTCAAAAAGATCAACTGAAGATTCTTGAGTCAAAAGACGCCATACGGCGTGATATGGCGTCTTTTGACCCAAGAATCTTGAGTTGATTTTTTTAGCACAGGCCCGTAAAATTATAGCTCCAGGCACTCTGTCATATAAAGGGGGTGACAGAGCGTGTACACGACCTTACCGCGAAAGCGGCGGCAGTGGGTGTGGTGCTGGTCACCCGGGCGTAGGGTCCGGCGTAACATGCTCGCCACGTCACAGGGTGGCGCTTGACTCGATCAACAGGGGTTTAAATGTAGCGAATGACGCAGGAGACTTGCCACGGCACACAGGGTGTCACTCGACTCGATAATCAAGGGTTTATGGTGCCGAATGACGTTTAAGACGCGCCACGTCACATGGTGGTACTGTGAACCGGAAAGCAAGGATCTGAAATGTGGTGAATGCCTTGGAAGACTCGCCACGTCACAGGATGGCGCTTAACTCCAGTAACAAGGGCATCATCATGTGTGAAGACGTGGTATGCTCGCCACGTCACAGGGTGGCAATCAACTCGAGACGAGGGAGAAATAGAAAGAGAGACGCTTCCGCGTGTATAAGGAGGTACCAGGCTTTCGCCCCGGCCCCCGTCAACTCGAGACGAGGAGCTTATGCGTGGCGAATGACGCGAAAGGTATGACCCAACGGACCGTACCGCGACCACCCCCCAGCCCGAGGTGAACCCCAGCCGTTCCGTACGGCCCGGCGATCATGTGAAAATGTGAAATCTTCATAGTTTAAGATGGATCCGCTCTGCGGGCGAGGCGTAGGACACTGTATCTAACTAATCCACAGCTGGTATTTCGACGGATCATGCTCACCACGTCGCAAGGTGTATCTTCTAGGTAGGACACACGAGGGTTATTGGACAGTGGTGACCTGAGCTTCCAATATTGCAAGATGGAAATGAACACAAAAAACGAGCGTTTAGACGGTGGTGACAGGAATATGCAGCTTTCAGTGCTCCCCGACTCACAATGTGGAAATGAACGCACATAAACGAGGGTTGAGACTGTGATGACAAAACAAAGAGGGGTTGTACTGTGGTGAAATATGGCAAGCCTTACTGTCGCATGGTGGTCACGTGGGGGAAAGCGCCCGGGCGGTGTGGTCAACCCGACACAGTGTGCTCGCCACGTCACGACGTGACGAATAACTCCAGGCACGAGGTTGTCAAAAGCTGCGAAGTGATGGTATATCACGTGGTGACATCATTGAGTTGAGAGCGGTATACCACGTGGTGACATCATTGAGCTGTGGGCGAACGGCAGAAACGAGGGATTTGACATGTGGTGAACGGCTTGACGGGCATGATCCGCCATGGTCGGTCGGTCCCACCAGGCTGTCGGCATGGCGGACCATCAGGTCGATGACGTCCAGCTGGGACACCACCGCCACCCACTCCTAGGGCCAAGGTTTAAAATTTAGGGTTTTAGGGTTTAGGTTTTGGGTGTAGGGTTTAAAAACCCACGTCCAGCTGTGGCACCACCGCCAGCCACTCCTAGGGCCCGGGACGTCGAGCAGAGGAGTATTTGGCAAATTGACAAAACCAGGTGGTATTAAGCTTGGCTTAATGAACACACTAAAAAACTCTGATATGGATGGGGCGTTGCACTGTGGGTGGGGTGAGAAACGGGGCTTAGGCCATCGGTGTGGTTACCCAGGCATGCATTGCGCATTGCGGCGGAGTGAGAACCTACACAAACACATTGACTTCACCTCCATCGTGACCTGATTGGAAACCATCAAAGAGACTGATCTGCCTGTGCCCACCCTTCGACTTGTTTGTCTCGTTTTGTAGACTGTTTTGTGGTCTAGTCGTACTAGGCGTAGCTAGTGCCTGGTCTGTACTCCGTACTAGAAGTAGTGCTTCGACTACATGTAGTACGGTCGGAGTAATCTGGCCAAAAGTCGAATGTGTTGCGGTAAAATGGCCAGAAGTCAGACGGTACTACAAGTACTACAAATTGCGTCGGAGCAGACCAGGCACTAGCGTTGTAGCGAAGAGAACCATTAACGAGATGGGGTGTTGCAGTGTGGATGGGGTGATGCAGTGTGCCGCACCCAGCGCGGGCGCATGTCAGCGGTCGGCTTGTCGAGGTCGGGCACGTTAAAGTTGAGGTTGACGAAGTCCGGCAGCACCACGGACTCCATGGTGACCGACCTCCCGGCCGCGCCGACCTGCAAGAACGTATCGAAGCCCTGCTCGGAGTCGTCGACGAGGGCCGCCGCGGCGGTCGGCCCACTTTATGTGATGCTATCCCTTGGTGTAGCTGAAACTGTGACGGTCTTACACTCGTCCCTTCTGCAGCTCAACTTTAATCGTGTCATCCCCATGACCACTGTAGCTATCCTTGACAGAAGCTGGCAGAAGACGAGAAGAGCAAGCTGGCAGAAGAGCGCGATAGCAAGCATAGGAAGGAGTGTAAGGCCTCGCCTTCGATGCTGTTGGTGACCTCGGAGCCCTGGGTGGCCTGGGTGCTGGAGGTGTTCACGCCTTGGAGCGGCTGCTCGTACAGGCGGGGTGCCGGCTGCGTGAAGATGGCGATACGGTGGCACGGCTCAAAGTCCCCGGGGCCACGGCCGCACACCAATGTATCTGGTGGCTTAGATACACATGTTCCCCTGATAGCTTAGATGCACTAGTTCCTTTGTAGATTCGGTACGCTAGTTCTTATGGTAGCTTAGATACACCACTTTCTATGGTAGTTAAAGGCGAGAAGCACCTTCGAAGTACAGTACTGAGTTGAACAACTGTCAGTGGATTAGGGAGGAAGCAACTCACGTGGAGCTATATATTCCATGTGTTAGAGGTCCTGCGCCCCCCCCTGCCCAAGGCGCTTCTGATCTATGGGGCGCACGTCCAGACCCCGCCAGTGCGGCCATGTCAACAGTGCTCGTCGCGTCATTGCGTGGCAACTGAACTAAGAAACAAGGGTTTGACGTATGGAGGATGACTCGGCAAGCTATATGTATGAGCGAGAGAGCGAAATACTTCTGCATGTGTTTTGAGGCACCAAATTTTCGCCTTGCCCTTCGAAAGTAACTGTTCATCACGATAGCGTGGTGATATGCCAGGTGTGATAATCAATTCAGGACCTACAATGAAGTCAGGGAACTTCCCTAGACATTCATTCTCGAGAAAGAAACAGTTTGACGTGGCGGGAAATGTTGTTGGGACCTACCCGGGAGACGAGGTCGAGCAGCGTGGTGTCCGCGAAGCCCAGGAAGCAGGTGTCCCCGTCGTCCCCCACGCGCACGATCTTCGACCAGGGCCTGCCAGATATTGCTCGCCACGTCATAGGAAGCCATTCGAGTCAAGAAATGAGGGTTCACAATGCGTATCGATGACATGGCGGGCAATAGGCCTGGCAGATATTGCTCGCCATGTCATATGATGCCATTTAACTCAAGACACGAGGGTTCACAATGCTGCGATGAATGACGTAGCGGGCGATCGCGCTAGGTCATGGCAGATGTTGCTCGCCACGTCATGGGACGCCTTTCAACACAAGAAACGAGGGTTCAAAATGCGTGTCGATGACACGTGTCGGGCAATTGGCCTGGCATAGATTACTCGCCACCACAAAGGATGACATTGAACTCAAGAAACGAGGGCTCAAAGGCGTGTCGATGACGTGGCAGGCAGGATTTGCTTGGCCCTATCTTGGACCATGTGGACAGCGCGTTGGTACGCGCAAAGTCCGCCACGGCGCAAGGACAAAGAGCAAATGTTGCCCGCCGCGTGATCCAGTGCATTCTGTACCCTGGTTTCATGAGTTAGATGGCATTCTACGATGTGGCGGGCAACATCTGGCAGGCCCTTCCATGGCATCGAAGGCCGCGTCCACAGGGTCGTCCATAGGGTGGGGCCTGCCAGAAAATAACTTGAATCATCAGAGGGTGGCATCTAACGCAAGAAACGAGGGTTGTCGAATGTGTTGAAATACATTTTGAGCTATTTTTCCCCGGCCGTACCATGGGTTCGAGGCCGGGGCCGGTCTCGGACCGCGCCGCTTTCGTGCGCGCGCCGCGGAGTAGGGCATTACACTCGATCCCGTGTCAGCTCAACATGACTGTTTGCTCATAGTGTACCAGTGATACCCGTACACACTCGCCGCACCCGCCTCCTTTGCCTGGCCACTCGCCGCCCTTTCAGCTTTTGCGTAAGCACCTTTGAAGGATACTTGACGCAGGGGCAGGGACAAACCGGCTCAAGATGAGCTGAGGAAAGGAAGGATTGCAAAGGTCCTGCCGGTGACGAAGTCCAGGATGTCCTCCTCCCACCAGGGCCTTGCAACTCGTTCAACCTCAACCTGACTGCTTGCTCATAGTGTACCAGCGTACCCGTACACCATCGCCAAACAGTCAGGAAACCGAGTCAGGCTAAAGAGAAGCATGCGGCGAGTGTGTATGGGTACTACACGAGCAAATAGTAAGAACCCCGTGACATGTCAGGGAGGGGAATGCGGCAAGTGTGTACCGGTACTCTACAAGCAAACAGACAAAACACCGGTTCAGGCCAGCAGGGAGGATGCAGCGAGCATATATAGGTAATCTACAAGCAAACAGTCAGGCCACGGAGTCAGGCCAGGGAGGGAAACGCGGCGAATATGTACAGGTGCACCGGTACACTATGAGCAAATAGTGAGGCCGCGCCTCTGAGACCAGCACCGGATTGATGAGCTTGGGGTAGAGGGCGCGCAGAATCTGCCGCAGGATGTCGCCGCGCCGTAGGGCCTGCCACCAGAGTGACAAGATATCCCATATCGACATGGTCATCTCCCATATTGATACGGTCATCTCCCATATCATTAGCCCATATCCCATATTGATATCCAGGATGACAATATCGATATGGTAGATAAGCGTATGGATACACCATCCCATATCGACAACCCATATCGGAACATATATTGTCACTCTGCCCGCTGCTCCTTGCCGCACTGTTTGCTCATAGTGTACCGGTGTATCCGTGCATACTCGTCGCATCCTCCTCGGAAGCATGACCACTCGTTCCCTGACAATTTGTTCATAGTGTACCAGTGTCACCGCACACACTCGCCGCATCCTGCTCCCATGCATGACCACTCGTCCCCTGACTGTTTGTTCATGGTGTGCCAGTCTTCCCGTACACACTCGCCGCGTCCTCCTCCCTGGCACGGCCACTAGTTCACACAGTGAGGTGGGAGGCCAGAGTGACAAGATATTATCCGATATCGATATGGGAGATCGATATGGGATGTGGGAGACCGGATATAAATGGGTTATCGATAGGGTCATCGATATGGGATATTGGTTATCGATATGTGATATGGTATATCGATATGGTCATTCACCTATTTCGATATGGTCATCCTGGATATCGGTATGAGATATGGGCTAATGATATGGAAGATGAGAGTATCGATATGGTCATTCTGGATATCGATATGGGATCTCTTGTCACTCTGGCCTTGCCGCAGCTGATGAAGCCGACGTAATCCCCCGTGGTGCCGTCCACCCCGAGCCAGAGCCGAGTCAATGTCGGCACTCATGTCACTTTACTAAAGCAGCGAGGGGTTTCAATGGAGTGCGTGATGCGGGACTGAGGGGCAGGGTCTAACACCTTGACTAGCTCCTTCATTGGCTTAAAATGAGGATCCTCGACTGTACAAAACAAGTGCTGGTTTTAGGGGCAAATCGACTTGAGTGTTGAGCTGGCTGCACAGCCGCAGGAACTTCTGCTCGAGCACGGCAGCTGGCTGCGGAGGCCACAAGTGAGAGTGCGGCTCCTTCCCGACCATGGTTACCACACCTGACTGTTTGCTCGTAGTGTACCTGTACTCGACATATGTGCATCCACCCCGTTATGACCTGACTGTTTGCTCATAATGTACCGGCACACATTCACCCTCACCCCGGGTATCATAGTTACGACTGTTTGTTCATGGTGTACAGGTACACATGCATCCCTGCCGCGGGGGCGGCGAGGACGTCCGCGGCGGCCAGCTCGCGCAGCGCCTGTCCGACCGTGGCGCACGACGGCACGGCCAGGAGAGCCAAGCAGAATTCCCTCAAAAGGTCCTCAAGAACACATTTTGATGGCTCGTTTTTCGAGTAAATTTCCCGCTTTTGATGTTTTGAGCACATTTTCTGGTGGGCTATACCGGACAGGACGCCTGTGGCGGGCGGCGGCGGGGGGCGCGACCCCGGCGTGTGCGGGCCCGCGGGTGAGCCCGTGCGCAGGGACACGCGTTTGTCGCACGCCTCGTCATCCAACGTGTTTTGAATCCTCGTGTATTGGGTTACATGTCATCCTATATCTGCCATATCTGTCATATCTGTCATCAATATCTGGCTTATCTGCCAGGTCCCCCTGCCCGTGGGGGTCGTCGCGGCGGCGGCAGTGGCGCGTCCGTTTCCGGCGCCGGCGCTTCCGTGTCCGGCGGCAGGCGCATCGGCGTGGAAGCGCGCGGTGTATCGCGCCAGGGTCCAGCCGCTGAGGAAGTGCCGCGCGCGCGCCAGTTCCTCAGCAGGGGTCGCCTCCACCAAAGGTCAAAACACTCCAGACTGGTCCCTTTTCCGTTCAACCTGACTTCTTGCTCGTGGTGTACCCGTGAACACTCGCCGCACGAGGGCCGGTGGCCGTCGCCAAGCTGCCGCGCCTGTCGGACGGCAACATCGGAGGCGGCGGACGCCGTACCCTGACTGTTTGCTCAGAGTGAAGAGTGTATCCGTGTCAATCAGTGTACACTCAACGCTGCGTCTTTCCCCCCCCTCACCTCGACGCACTCCTCCGGCAGCCCCGCCGGCGGGGGCGGCCTGTTCTCCACAATGACGTCCTTGCCCATGATGGTGCCGTGCTCCTGGACCACCTGCGTGACTGTTGGGTTTCTGCGTTCCATTCTTCGGTGCTTCGCGAGTGAGTGCGCGGCGCGGCGTCTCGTCGAGTGTTGTTGTGGTTCTTTTACGCAGTGTAGTATGCGTGCGGAGAGGAGGAAGGGCGATATGACTCACGATGTATCCATTCTGCCATTTGGCGGATTGTAGCTTTCATCGTTGACGGCACCCCTCTTTAGACCTTTGATCGGTTGCGAACTCCCAGAGATTCCGAAAGATCCGAGTCTGACACGTGGTCGCTAATCGCCGGTGGCTCCCCTGTTTGAACTGATTTAGGGCGCCACACCCCTCCCCCACCAACACACACACACACAGCGCCGCCGCGAGAGAGCACCCGCGCCGCTTTAGCAACCCCAGCCGACCGTGCGCGCGACCTTCCATCATCGAGGTGTTCGCAGTGACGCCGCGGGCGCCTGCGAGGGACGGGGCAGGCTTGGAAGAGAAGAGAAAGCGCTGTGCTTTTCCCTTGGCCAGAGCTGAACCTCCCCTTCTTATGTCCCCGCCCCGTCGCCCCTGCCTCGCGCCCCTCGGTATGCAGACGGCTGTCGCAGCCTCTCGGCGGGCACGCAGCCTCGCGACGGGCGCGCAGCCTCCTGCTGAGCGCCCGTGCCCCCCCTCGCCGCCGCCGCCGCCGCCGCCGCAGCCACCGCTCCACAGCTTCCTGGCGGTGCTGGAGCGAGGCGGTGGCCTCGGCGCGCTCGTGGAAATTCTGAAGGTCAGCTCGCCCCCCCGCCCCCCCGAGCAACAAGTGTTATGTGGGTTAGTCTGTACCGCGACGCGCGACGCCGCGCCGGCGCTTCACGACGTCCGCCCGTCCCCCCATCTGCCCCCGTTTCTCCGCGCCGCTCCGCCAGCCGCCGTTGCCACCGCGCGTCAACTGTGCGCGCGCTCTGATATCGCATCCGCCCCCACGCGCGCCACCGGGGCACGGCACCCAGAGGTTCAACAGCTGGTGTCCGCCCCGCCCGCAAACCCCGCCTCCACCCGTCGCCCCCACCCCCTCGTCATCCCCCGTCTTCTCCCCCCCCCCGTCACCCCCCGCCTCCGCCCGTCAACCCTCCCACCCCCCGGCCCCGCACCCCCCGCACCCCCCGCACGTCCACGGCAACTCAGCACACGCTTTGAGATCTGCCCCCCCCCGCGTGCACGTCGGTGGCGCCGGTATCAAACAGACAGACTGATTTTTTGCCCGCGGTGTACTCGTACAATTTCTTTTCTCCTGGGAACTCCCCTACCGCTCCGCCCCCGCCCGTCATCCCCCCGCCCCTGCGCCGTTGATGCCCAGTCGTGCCCGTTTTCGATCCCCCTGCCCGCGCTCTGAGTGCATATTCCACGGCCGCCCCTCCATGCAGCACGCCGGCGTGGTCGACCTCCTGCGGCAGGGGCTTACACTCGTCCACTTTTCGGCTCAACGTAAGCGCTCTCTGTGGAGCAAGGGGTGCATTTAGGGGGTATTCAGGGGGTGTGTATGTGGTGTCAGGGGGTATAAACAGCTGACAGGGCATATTTTGTGTCAGAATTTGCTCAGGTTGAGCTGAAATGTGGACGAGTGTAAGCCCCTGTCCTGCGGCTGGCCTCCACCAGCAAAGCCATGTTCCACCACGTCTCGCGCTGCGAGGTGTGGGCGCGAGTCGACCTCGGGGCCGTCAGCCTCACGCGCCGCGCCGCGCTCGCCGACGCCGACGTCGAGCAGCTCGTGGGGTAGGGCCTGGCAGTGATGCTCGCCACTTCACTCCTTGCAAGCCACTGAGCGTGAGAAGCGAGCAGGGGGGTCATAAAGCGTTGGATGACATGGTGAGCAACTTCTGCCAGCCAGGCCCTTCCGCGGGGCGGAGCTTCGACGCGCGGTGGAACCAGTACAACCTGTGAGTGCACCCCCCCCGCCACCACCTACCCCCGCCGCCGCACTTCTTTACCCGCCTGTGTTCGTGTGTCCCCGCCCCCTGGTGTTTTCCACATGTCCCCGGAGATATTCATCCCAATGTACTCACCACTGTTCACCTTGGCCCAACAGGCGGACCCTGGACATCTCCGGGTGCAAAAACCTGAGCCTGGTAAGGACAAACTTATGTTGTTCGCCACTTTGCCTACAGCTCTACGCACACTGACTTGTTCGATACGCATGTTTGATCGTCGATAATTGAGTAAAAAGGCAGCCTATGACGTGGTGAGCAATGTCTTCTGCCGTGCCCCTAAAGCCCGGAGTGGGTGAACGACGTGGTGCGGCGGTGCCACAGCCTGCACCGCCTGGTAAGGTGGTGCAGGTTGACCCTATCAACCCACGTTGAAAGCTCCAGGATCTGAGCGCTTGATACTGAAGTGTGATATATTGCTTTCAAGTTATGCTTTCAAATTCAACTTGCGCCGCTAAAGCCTGTGCCTGGTGTCCGGTGGGGCGCGCCCGCTCGACGCCGCCGCCTTCTCAAAGCTGGAGCACGCGCGAGCGCAGGCGGCAGGGGCTTACACTCGTCCACTTTTTCGCTCAACGTAAGCACTTGTTGCGGGATAGTTGAGCGGTTTCAGTTACAAAAACGGCTCAGGTTGAGCTGAGAAGTGGACGAGTGTAAGCCCCTGGCAGGCGGTGCTGGCCAGCAGCGCTCCCTGCGGCAGGGACTTACACTCGTCCACGTTTCAGCTCAACGTAAGCGCTTTTGAATGGGATAGGGGGTGCGATTAGGGGGTATTTAGGGGGTGTTTACGAGGTGTCAGGGGATGTTCAGGGTGTGCATTTGTGTCAGAAACGGGTCAGGTTGAGCAGAGTATTGGTGGACGAACGGAAGCCTCTGCCCTGCGGCCCGCTGCTGTGCTCCGTGAGCTGGATCGTCCGCGACGCGCACGAGTTCGCCGCCATGCTGCGCGCCGTGCGGTACGGTCTGCCATATATATCTCACCACGTCACAGTCCGCTTGCATTTGCGGAGAGGGTTGGTTAAGCTCATCGTGTGAAGCGCCTTGGGGCTCGATGAACGTAAAGAAAAGAAATTAAAAGAATCCCACTGTGTCACAGGATGCCGTGTGTTTACTCGAGAAACGAGGGTTGAATCGCATCCTATGACAATGCGAGCAATACCAGCCAAGCCCTACCTTCTGGGGGCGATCTAGCGCGGAGGATGCGCTGACGGTATGGCCGGGCATATATTGCCCCCGACGTCGTGGTATGCTGCCTATTGAACTCTAGAAACGGGGCTTAAAATCTGCGGGATGAAGTGGCGGGTAATATGTTTCGGGCCCTAGGTGAAGGCGATAGAGGGGGTGGACCTGTCGTGGTCGGGCGGTGCAAGTTGATAGTATCAGAACCCGTGTTGAAAGCGCCCATGGTTTCATATCTTGAAACAATAATGTCATGAACTGCTGGTTCAAACTTTGCTTTCAAATTCAACTTGCGCCGCCACATCGTGGGGGGACCCGAGGCGATCGTTCCACCCGTCGCCGGCAGGGGCTTACACTGGTTCTCAATTCAGCTCAACTTGAGCTCTTCTGCCCACCGTATAATCCGACTCAGCTCTAGGACGTGTCCCAGAGTTGCTCAAGTTGAGCTCTAACGTGAACCAGTGTAAGCCCCTGGTCGCCGGCGAACGTGTGCGAGCTGCGCCACGCGCTGCTGGAGGCAGGGGCTTACACTCGTCCACCTTCGGGCTCAACGTAAGCGCTTTCTGTGGGATAGGGGGTGCGTGTAGGGGCTTTGAAGGGGGTGTTACGGTGTTCAGGGGGTGTTAAGGGGGTGTTTCTGCGTTGTTAGGGGGTATTAGGCGATGTTTAGGGTGTATTTTGTCTCAGAACTGGCTCAAGTTGAGCTGAAAGGTGGACGAGTGTAAGCCCCTGGCTGGAGGCCAACCGGACGACGCCGCTGCGGGTGCTGGACCTGACGGGCGTGTTCGGGGGGCAGCGCGTGGCGGCGGCGCGCGCGGTCGACGGCCAGTGCGCTCTGGCCGCGGACATCATCGACCAGGCAGGGCCATGCGCCTTCCCATCTCCCTTTACCTTTTTCTCTTTACTCTTTACATCTTTTCGTTTCATCCGGTGTCCATTACAGCTTAACTTGAGCATCTTGAGCACCTTGAGCACCTGTTTGAGGTATCACATGGGATGACTCGAGTGGTTTCTGGGACAACATGCCTTAACGTTCATCTGAATAGCGGAGGAGTGTGCGGCGGCGGAGGCCCGTGTAGGTTCACAGTTCTGTACGAAAAAGTGTTACTATTCCGGCCATCTCAAAACGCCGACCGCCCAAATGCATAGCCCCTGCGGCACGGTGGTGGGCGCCGCGGCGGCGAGCCTCACCGCGCTGAGCCTCAGCACCAACTCCATCTCCTGGCAGGGGCTTACACTCGTTTCCATTTCCGCTCAACTTGAGCTTACTTTGCCGCTTTTCGCTCAACTTAAGCTCGCTTTGTCCCCCACATAACCCAAATTAGCCCGTGGACGTAGCCCGAAGGTGCTCAAGTCGAGCTCTAACGGGAGGAATGTGTTCCCGAAGGTCCACAAGTTGAGCTGAATAGGGAACAAGTGAAAGCCCCTGTCTCCTGGCACACACTGCTGCGCCTGTCCACCAGCCTGCAGCGCTGTTCCAACCTGGCACGGGGTGAAGGTTCGCCCTATCAAATCCACATTGAACGCGCCTGGAACTACGCGCGTGAAACTGAAATCTGATGAACCGCTATGAAACTTTACTTTCAAATTCAACTTGCGCCGCTACAACCTGCACACCCTCAACCTCAGCAACAACGTGTTGTGCGGGCTTGAGGCAAGGGGCTTACACTCGTCCACATCTTTGCTCAACCTGAGCCGATTCCGTCACTGAAACCAGCAAAGCACCCCAGTACATGGGACAAAAAGTGCTCACGTTGAGCTGAAAAGTGGACGAGTTTAAGCCCCTGGCTGG
>Ga0307489_10001625_pt1 | contig 14858 bp, 20 predicted proteins | sample SB12metaG_FD_202247 | JGI IMG/M metagenome (GOLD analysis project Ga0307489, IMG submission 202247) | Sea-ice brine microbial communities from Beaufort Sea near Barrow, Alaska, United States - SB 1.2 | ecosystem: Environmental > Aquatic > Marine > Coastal | place: USA: Alaska | collected... | reverse complement strand
GCGGCTGCGGCGGCGGCGGCGGTGGCGGCGGCGCGTGACCCGCGGCGTTCGGCGGCGAGTCCGGTCGCCTGGGCGGACCAGTGCTGGAGTGTTGTAAGAGCGGCGCGGCGGCGGCGGTGCTGCGACGCGATGGCGAGCAACTCGGTCTCGCGCGCGGCAGCGGCGGCGGCGGCAGTGGCGGCGGCGCGCGCGGATGCGGCGGACGCCACCAGGCTCCACGCGCGAAGCACCCGGTGCGCGCGGCGCCACTCCATCGCGGCGGCGGCGCGGGCCGCAGCGTGTTCGTTGGCGATGAGCGCGTTGCGCCACGCGGCCATCGCGGCGCGTAGCTCCCGCTCCCTGGATCGGCGGTGCGCGCGAGCGGCGGCGCCCTCCGCGGCCCTCGCCCGCTCCCCGGCCGTCGACGCTGCCTCCGTCGCGCGGGCCCGCATCGCCGCCGCCACCGCCGCACGCTGCTCCGCCAGCGCTACCTGCTCCGCGCGGCGCCGCCGCTCCTCCGCCGCCTCTCTCGCCGCCTCCGCCTCCGCAGCATCACGCACTTGCGCCGCGTGCCACGCGTTCGCCGCCGCCACTCGTTGCCCCGCCTCCTCCGCCTCCCGCCGCCGTGCCCGCGCCGCCGCTTCCTGAACTTACGGCCAGGCAGATAATGATCGCCACGTCATTCGTCATACAGATCAAGTTGAACCCTTGTTTCATGATTCATACAGCATCATGTGACGTGGCGAGCAATATCTGGCATGCCCTACCTCCACTGCCGTGGCTTCCTCTTTCCGCAACTGCTTCCGTTTCATAGGGACTGGCAGAGATATTGCCCGCCACGTCATCGACACGCTTTCCGAGCTCTCGTTTCTTGTGTTGCATGGCATCCTATGACGTGGCGAGCAGTATCTGGCAGGCCCTACCGCAGCGCCTCCACCTCGGCGTCGATGTGGTTGCGGTCCGAGGCGGCCTGCGCGCGGAACCGCTGAGACTGGACCACCGACGGCGGCGGCGCGGCGGCGGCGGCGGCGGTTTGCTGCCTGGGGTTGCCGTGTCCGTGGCTGGGGCCGGGGAGCTGCTGCTGGTGCTGTCCCGGTGCACTATGCTGCTGCTGCTGCTGGTGGTGCTGGTGGTGCTGCTGCTGCGCGGGAGCGGCAACAGCTGTGGCGGCGTCAGCGGCTCGCCGGAGGATGGCGTGGGCGCTAGGCGGCGCCTCCACACCGCCGCCCTCGCCCCCGCCTCCGCCTCCGCCGCCGCCGCCTCCGTGTCGCGCAGCGTAACCATACCCATACCCCTTGGTAGATGCCCCCACCCCTGCCGCACTCGTCCCGGCCTCAGCGGCGGCGTCTTCACCCCTGCCGGTGACAAAAAGCTGCTTGCGCGGCCCTCCCGCGCCCCCTTCCCCTTCCCCGCCCCCGCCGCCGCCCCTGCCGCCGCCGTCACTCCCTCCACCCCTTTCCCCCCATCCGCCGGGGTACGAGGGGTCCAAGTCCTGGGCGTGGTAGCTGCCGCGGATCTCCGCCCAGCGAGTGGGCGCCCCCGCCCCCGCGCTCAGCAGCGCGGCCGACTCATTGCTCGCCCCCGACGCTCCGCCGCCGCTGCCGCCGCCGCCGCCGCCATTCACACCACCGCTCATAGGGCCAAGCAGATATTGCCCGCCACGTCATGGACAAGAAGTGTGTACCATATTTCTTTCGTTATATGGCATCCTGTGACGCGGCGGGCACGAGCAACATCTAGCAGGCCCTACCCGCTCCACGGCGACCCGTTGGACGCCTCTGAGGTTTCTGCGCTCAGTTCGCGCATCAGCACCTGGGTGTAGGGCTCGGCAGACATTGCTCCCCAAGTCATGGGATGCCCTGTAGCTCAATAAAGGAGGGTACACATGCGTGACAAAGACGTGGCGAGCATTCTTCGCCAGGCCTTACCTTGGCTTCGCGGAGCACCTCCGCTGCGCGGCTCATGCGCGGCGAGGGCAGCGACTGCTGCTGGGAGTGGTGCGTCTGTTTCTGCTGCAGCCGCGCGACGTGCGCGGCCACGTAGCTGCCCTCGCGGGAGGTGAAGTCGCGGGAGGTGCCTTCGCGGGAGCGGCGCTGCGCCAGCTGCCGGCTGTTCTCCTGCCCACCCTGCCCGCGCCGCGCCTGCGCCTGCTGATGCGGCTGCTGCTGCTGCGGTCGTTGCTGCGGCTGATGTTGTACAGGTGCGCCATGCACATGCGGCTGCTGCTGCTGCGGCTGCTGCCGTTGTTGATGTTGCACCTGCTGGTGCTGGTGCCTTTGCGGGTGACGGCTCGGGCCGGGCGCACCGTCGGTGGCGGCGGCGGTGGCGGGGGCGGGGGCGGGGGCGGGGCATGGCCCCGGCGGGCGGAGCAGCCCCTGCCCCGATAGCTCCAGCGCTGGTCCTCCCTCCATCTCGTCCCCGGTACACTACGCGAGGACACTCGACGCCTCACACGCCGCCGCGTCCTCGCGGGGGACGAGAAAGATGCCGCCACGCCGCGCGCCGCCACCCCCTAGACAACAGTGGAGTGGACGGACGGGTTGGATGCCAGCTGCCCTACAGCGCACGCCCACGGCCTGAAAGACAACGACAATAACACAAAGCTGTTGGCTTTCACAGACTCTTTTTCCGTTGGCCTGTGCTGGTGTGGTTTGTAACCGGGGAAGCCGCAACGCGCCCCGCCCTACACCAGTCACACGGCGCGGGCGCCGGCGCGAGGGCCCTATCGCTCGCACTCCGCGGCCTCGCTCGCCCGCCGTGTGGCCGCGCTGTTGTGTGTGGTGCGGAAAATACTGAATTTCAAAAACTTGGATAAAGAGTTCGCTGGAGCCGCCGCGCGCCTCGCGCTGATGAACACTGGTTTCAATTCTTATCACTTCTGGTTTCAACTCCTCTTGTTTTCATCGCGACTCTTTTCTCATTCCCAGTTTCAAACATCCGTAGACGAATACATACGTAATATCTCTACTAGCCAGCTGTCGACATACTCTATGGGCAATTTGTCAGATGAGGCAAAAAGAGGATCTCAACACGTGGTTGTTAATACGGAACCCTTTTTGTATGGGCATTCATCTGCGAGAGGTGATTCTCAGAGTACTGCTCGTGTTTCATCTGGTCGCGCGGTGAAAAAACCGGGATGAATTTTGGGAACGTTCTACACAGTTTGTGTGTTCATTCGGTTGTTTCCCATCAAACGGCAACGATCATTCCGAGAATTTCCTCAAAGTGCGGACAGGTTGGGCACCTGTGCCCTCCACCGAACACGGCACAGGTTGTTAAAAATGTACCAGCTTTTTCTTCGCGGATCAGAAAAGTTATCAGCTTCCCGTGCCTTGTCGTCGACAGGTGCGGGCTTGGGGGGGCGCAGAACGCTCACTACTCCGTGAGCGCGCGAGCAGACACTCGCGTGAGTTGCAAGACACCGGCGTAGAGTCGAATCAGGGTGGAGTTCGGCGTTGACCGTTGAGTTGTGCGCGCATCGCTTCGCACTTTCACATCCGAGAGGAGTAAAAAGACGTTCAACGAACTGAAGGGACGCAACCAAGACTACCACACAACGCTTCGCGAGCATGGCTGCTTCTCTGCAGGCCAAGACGGGCCTCTCCGGGGTGTCGTTTCGCAAGCGCACGTCGTCTTCGTCCACGACTCGGTCCGGCGCGGCGTCGCGGGCCGTTGCGAGCGACGCCGGGCTCTCCACCTCGGGGGAGAACGAAAGCTCTGAAGCCACGACGAAAGTTTTCACGAAAGGGTGGCCAAGCAACAACGCCCAGGTGAGATCGGTCCCTGGACCGTGTATCCACCCTGCCCTGGGCGCGCCGTTCCCCGACCACATACACGCACACGCGCGCACACAAACCCCTCAACAGCTGCGCCTCGCCTCTCACGAGCCTCCCCCGCCATTGCCCCCGCTCCCCCACCCTACCCTCTTATTTTCTCGCGCCACGTGACTAGACCCTGATGACGCGGCAGCCTCAAAAGTAACGGTTCTGACATAATCCTCCCCCGCTCCCAACCATCAGGCGCTACTGGTGCGTCCACGCTCGCCTGCCCTCCACGCTCGCCTCATCGCCGCCGGCGCAATCAGTCACCCCGATGCGCCGCTGGCTTCCGACACCGCGGTGGGGCGGTGCTTGTCGAAACCCATGTCGAAAGCTCCTGTTCTCAGCGCTTGTCGCAACCTCTTTTCTGATATTTTTTTCTCGACAACCGACACCTTCCAAGACAACCGCCTTCGAGTATTGCGTTCATTTCAACTTGCGCCCTTACAGCTCGGACGAGGTCCCGCGAAAAAGACCGGCCGCGGGCGGCGCCTCGCTCCCGGACTGGGTAGGGTCCCACGGAAACCGCTCCAACATTTCCTTCAACGCTTGTTGACCTGACCGTCTTTCCTTGAGATAAATCTCACTGACGTTTTGAGCATTTTCTGCCAGGCCCTACCACTGGGCACCCCTCTCCATGGCCAATGTCCAGGCTGTGGTGCTCGCGGGAGGCAGGGTCCCCATACATGATGTATACGAGTACACACTCCCCGCCTCTTCTCTTCATCGGTCTCGTAGTGTACCAGTACGCACCCGCCGCCTCCTACCTCCGTCTCGCAGTGCCTTACTTGGGTAATTTACCAGCTGGCACTTTGGCCTGTTTGTCCCTGAAACCAGGCGGCTCGGACGAGACGAACCCGATGACGCGCATGTGCGCCCGCGCGGCGCTGCGCTTCGGCGCCACGTACCGCCTCATCGACTTCCCGCTGTCCAACTGCATCAACAGCAACATCAAGCGTGTCTTCGTGCTCACGCAGTGGAACTCGTACTCGCTAAACCAGCACATCACCAAGGCGTACCCGCAGGACATCTTCGGGGGCTCGCTGAGAACCACCCCCGGGTTCATCGACGTTCTGCCCGCGTTCCAGAGCCCCAAGGAACAGGCCTGGTGCTCGGTGGGGTGCTGCGCGCTGCAACGCTGAAACCAGTGTTGAAAGAGCCTGATCCAGCGCTTGAAACTACAATGCGATGAACCGCTATCAAGTTTTGCTTTCAAGTACACCCATGCTGAATCGTTGAACAACCAGTGTTGAAAGCGCCTGAGCTTAGCTCTTGAAACTGTACGATACGATGAACCGCTATCAAATTTTGCTTTCAATTTCGCCTTGCGGCACTACCGGGCGGGCAGCGCGGACGCGGTGCGGCGGCACATGGAGGCAGAGGCTTACGCTCGTTCCCATTTCAGCTCAGCTTGAGCTCTTCTGTCCACCGTTTGACCCAACTCAACTCGTGAACGCGTCCTGGAGTCGCTCAAGTTGAGCTCTAACGTGAACGAGTGCAAGCCCCTGCATGGAGGACGGGACCCTGAATGGGCCCGCGGAGCACGCGGACCCCGAGGCAGGGGCTCACACTCGTCCACGTTTCAGCTCAACCTGAGCCGTTTCTGACACAAAATACACCCTAAACATCCCCTGACATCCCCGAACACCTCCTGAGTACCCCCAAAAGAACCCCTGAATGCACCCCATGTTCCTCAGAAAGCGCTTACGTTGAGCCGAAAAGTGGACGAGTGTAAGCCCCTGCCCCGAGGCCTATCTGGTGCTGTCCGGCGAGGCGCTCTACCGCATGGACTACAGCGACCTGCTCAAAACCCACAACGCCAGCAAAGCGGCGGGGCCAGCCGCGACGTCCCCGCCTCACCTCAACCTGACTGTGCTCTGGTGTAAAGGTGTACCCCTACTCGTTGACATCCGTCTCCTGAGCCGATAAGAGGACACCGTGGCCAGACCCTGCCGCGCGGACGTGACCATCGCCACCGCCACGCGGCGCGCAGGTGACGCCTGGCGCATGGTACGGCCTGGTGGTTAATGCTCTCCACATCATGGGATGCTATTCATGTCAAGAAACGAGGCTTCAGAGGCTTCAGAATGCGGTCGATGATGAGGCGAGCAACATTTACTAGGCCCTGGGTGTCGGGTATCTGCGCGGTGAGCGCGGAGGACAACGCGGTGTACAGTTTCAAGGAGAAGCCCACCCCGATGGCAGGGCGGTGCAGCTGACCCCAGACTGACCCAAGATTGACCGCGATTGGTTTGAGCGGTTGAGGCTGAAATGTGGTGTACCGCTGTCAAACTTTGCTTTTAGTTTCAAGTTGCGCCGCTACACCACGGAGCTGGCCGACATGAGGCTGTGCTCCGACCCCAGGCTGGCCGTGGAGGACCATGAGGTGTGGCGCCGCACCTTCAAATCATCAAACCCGTGTCGAAAGTGCCCGTATCTATGCTCGTGAAACTAAGATATGCTGGACCGCTTTCAAACTTTGCGATCAATTTCAACTTGCGGCGGTACAAGGAGGTAACGGTGAACATGGGGGTGTACATCTTTAGCAAGAAGGCGATGGAGGCGCTAATCGGCGCCAAGCCGTGCGACACCGGCAGGGCGGTGCAGGTTCACCCCAGGTTGACCCCAGGTTGACCCTGTGTTGCCCGCGCTTGGTTTAAGCGCCTAGAGCTACAACATTATGACGAACCGCTTTCAAACTTTGCTTTCTGATTCAACTTGCGCCACTACTCAGTGGCAAGTCGCTCGACTTTGGCGGGAACATCATCCCCGAGGTCAGGCGGTGCAGATTCACAGTATCAAAACCCGTGTTGAAAGCGCCTATGGTTTGAGCGCTTGAAATTAAAATATGACAAACTGCTTCAAAACTTTGCATGTAGATCTAAGTTGCGGCGCTACACCTAGGCGCTGCGGCAGGGGTTCCGCGTGCACGCGCACAAGTACGACGGTACGGCGGTGCAGGTTGGCCCTATGAAACCCACGTTGAAAGCGCCTGGAACTAAGCGCTTGAAACTATAATATGATGAACCGCGTTCAAACTTTGCTTTCAAATTCAACTTGTGCCACTACACGACGGGTACTGGCAGCCGGTGCGGACCCTGCGCGAGTGGTATGACGCCAACATGGAGCTCTGCGAAAACCCGGAGCCCGGCTCTAAGCCCACGGCCGCCTCGCTCATCGACTACCAGACGCCCATCTTTTCCGTGCCGCGCTACCTCCCCCCGGTAGGCCCTTGCACGTTTCACATTCCCTATTCCTTTGGCAGCTCCAACTTAAGCCGTTTGAAGCCGTGTTCTCTCTGCAAGCACTCACGATATCTTACTTCGTGCCACGCAGTTGCATAACGATTCTCAGGTTGAACATGGCGATGGAAACAGTGGACGGAATAGTTTGCGACCCTGCCCCCGGGCGCGCTTCCACGGCGAGTGCTACAGCGAGGCCACGGTGATGAGCGAAGGGTCGGTGCTGATGGAGGGGACGCGCGTGGTGCACTCCGTCGTCGGGCCCTGCGTCCTCATCGGCCGCGGCTGCTCCATCGAGAGCTCTATCCTGCTGGGTCAACCGGAGATTCACCAACTGCACGGCTCCGGCGTGCCGGATGTGGGCGACGGGTGCGTGCTCAGAAACTGCGTGGTGGGGACAGATGCATGTGCTCGCCACATCATCCACCACATGTATCATAATCAAAGATGTGGAGGTCTGCGGAATCCCAGCATCAGTAGGTCTCCTAAATTCTCCACCTCATACAAAGCCTCGTTTGTTGAGCAAGCTAGCTTACATCGTATGACGTGGCGAGCGTTGACATTCTGACCCTGCTGCGCGGTGGACAGTGACGTAACGATCGGCGCGGGGTGCGTCATCACCAATGCTGCGGGCGTCAAGGTGGGATGCTGCAGCTTGAAACGCGCCGGGGTCTCGCCCTTGAAACTAATATACGAAAATTTGCTTTTTACGATTTCCTCTACACTGTAACTTGCGCCACTACGTCGAGGAGGCGGACTGCTCGGAGCAGGGGTACATCATCAGCGACGGGATCATCGCGCTGCTCAAGGTGGGGCGCTGCAGGTTGACCCCATTTGAAACTGGTGTTGACAGCACTTGGATTCAGCGCTTGAGACTAACATTTGAAGGACCGCTTTCAAGATTTGATTTCAAATCTCAACCTGCGCCGCTACATCAAGGGCAGCACGATCGCGCCAGGTACCGTCATCTGAACCACGTGGGAATTGGCACGTGGCAAGTTTCAAGCAAGATAGAGAATGAGACATAGGGTGGGGCGCAAAACCGGCAAAGACCTCGAGGCTCAGCAACAATACACACACGCAGCAACGCGATTACACAACTGACATACTTGTATACTACACTGAGCCGCCGTGCGCCGCACTACCCCCGCACATCCGGGTGTTGTACTGATTCCTGTTGTGTTTCATTAGCTCTCCGTGGTGGATAGGCTTCTGTAAGAATTAGCTCTAAGGACCGAGTTAGCTCGCTGTAATGAATGGGTCTAGAGCACCCCATATACGCAGACATTCCCCCGGACACCACCATGAGGATCTTTCCGCAGCTGCAATGTACCTGCCTTTCGCCGCGCTGCGAGGTTTTTCGGTTTCGATTTGATGGTACTATTAGAGCTAGTGGAGGTGGTATCTACTACGGTCATCATTACAAATATTGCGTACACACTGAAACATTCTTGCACATATTGCGGCATGGGTTCTGCTGCTGAGGTTTGGAAAACAAAAAAGGGAAGGAATTCTGTGAGGCTCTACATCTATTCACACCGCCAGGTTGTACGACTGCCTATTTTTACAAAGCTGGGCTCCAGGTATGAACAATTTGCTGGGCTCGCCGCGGTTTCTTGAGGGGGCTTAACGTCCCAGAGGAAGTGAGCCGGTCATGCTACGCCCTCACATATTGCCCGCCCGTGCATGCCAGACGCATCAAGCAACATCCGGCCACTCCTGCCAGGTGGCGGACATCTTGGTGCCTCCAAGGGACCCGCTGGTCCATCGAACCTCCTCCTCCTCCTCATCCTCGTCCTCCTCATCCTGCTCCGCCGCCGCCGCGAACTGGTTCTTGATCCTCGCCAGTTCCACAGCCAGGGTGGTGGTGTCCACCAGCTCCGCCGCAGCCAGGGTGGTGGTGTCCTCCTCCCCGGCCACATAGGTCCACACGGGCCTGAAGCTCCCCTCCTTCGTGACGCGCCCGGCGGACCACAGCTTGTACAGCGCCGAGTTCACGTCAGACTTGGGGGATTCGACGATGCTGCTGAGCTCCTTGGCGGTCGAGCCGCCGTACAGCAACAGCGCCTCCAGCAGCTTGTCGTCGATTTTGACGTCGCCGTCGCCGCCGCCGCCAACTGTGGGCGCCGACGCTGGCGCGTCGGTCTCCTGCGCCACGAGTTTCTCGCTCGAAGGAGGCGGCGTGGCCTCGTCCTCCGCCGCAGCCAGGGTGGCGGTGGGGTCCTCGTCCTCCACCGCATCCAGGGTGGCGGCGGTGTCCTCCTCCTCCGCCGCAGCCATGGTGGCGGTGTCCTCCTCCGCTGCAGCCAGGGTGGCGGTGTCCTCGTCCTCCGCCGCAGCCAGGTCCTCCATGCGCAGCCAGATGGTCGCCTCCTTCACGTCGCCGCCGCACTCCACGATGGCCGCCTCCTCCTCCCCCTTCTGCACCTTCACCCCCTCATCTTCCTGCGCCCCCTCCTCCAGGGCGGGCGGGGCGGGGGAGGCGGCGGAGGCGGCGGGGGGCGTCTCCGCGCACACGGGGCACTCGGGGGTGCACTCCCCGTGCGTCCACGGCACCTTCTCGTGGGCCAGCGGCGTGACGCTCTTGGGCCCTCCGCCGTGAAGCCCCTCAAGCGCCCACTCCTCCAGCAGCTCCTCACGCCCGGTCTGTGCGCTCCACACATCGATGTTGCTGGTGGTGGCGGGGGCGGGGGTGAGCGGGAACAGCGCTGCCTCTCCCTCCTCCTGCTCCAGCGTCGCCTCCTTGTCGTCGACGGCGGCGGCGGCGGCGGCGGCGGCGGCGGCGGCGGCGGCGTCAGCAGAGGCGACGCGCGCGTCGAACGCCTCATCCAGCGCCTGAGACATGTCCTCGACGGCGGCCTCCAGCGCTGCGCGCTGTTCAGCCTCCACGGCCTCCAGCGATGCCCGGTCCGTCGCAAACTCGTCGCGGAGAATGGCTTTCTGCTCCTGGACCTGGGGCCTGCCAGATATTGCTCGCCACGTCATCCTACGCATCCTGAGCGCTTGATTCTTGAGGTAGTAAAATGGCATTTCATGAAGTGGCGAGCAATAAGTGCCAGGCCCTACCTCGAGCGCCATATGCTTCGTCGCGTTGGCGGCGGCGGTGAGCTGCTCCTCCTGCGCGGCGAGCGCGTCGGCGAGGGCGGCGGCGGCGGCGGAGCTGAGGTAGCCGTGCTGCTGCTGCAGCGCGGCGTCCTGCGCGGCGGCGGCGGCGGCGGCGGCATCGGCCAGCGCGGTGACCAGCTCGGCGGCAGCGGCGTTGGAGGCAGCGGCGGTGTCAGAAGCGAGCGCGGCGCCCCAGGCAGCCGCCGCCTTGGAAGCATCTGCCAGCGCGGCGGCCTGCGCGGCAGCGGCCGCGTCGGTGGCAGTAGCCAGCGCGACGGTGGCGGCGTCAGAGGCAGCGGCGAGCGCGGCATCCTGCGCGGCAGCTGCCGCGTCGGAGGCAGCGGCGAGCGCGGCGGCCTGCGCGGCGGCGGCCGCGTCGGAGGCATCGGCCATCGCCTCGGAAGCAGCGGCCAGCGCGGCGTCCTTGTCGTCGGCCGCGGCGTCGGAGGCAGCGGCCAGCGCGGCGTCCTGCGTGGCAGCTGCCGCGTCGGAGGCAGCGGCCAGCGCGGCGGCCTTGTCGTTGGCCGCGGCGTCAGAGGCAGCGGTCAGCGCCGCGCCCTGTGTGGCGGCGGCGGCTTCCGATGCAGCGGCCAACGCGGCGGCCTTGTCGAAGGCAGCCTCCTCGCGGAGGTTGTCTTCAAGCCGCTGCAGCGACTGCTCCGTGTCGCAGGGCCTCACAGATGTTACTCGCCGCCGTCACCCAACGCACTTGTACCCCTGGTTTATTGGAGTTTTGCTGGCATCCTATGACGTGGCGAGCAATAATATCCGGCAGGACCTGCCGTGACGGTGGCGGCATGGGCGACCGCGGCGCCCACGTCGCTTTGCTCGTTGGAGTAGAGCTGCGAGAGCGTGGAGAACAGCTGCTCGAGCGCTGCCTGTTGGTCCGCGGCGGGGCCCTTCACGAAGGATCAATACGAACAAGCACTCGGGCCGATATCTGTCGTGTCTGCATGACTCACCAGCAGGGTAAATGCTTATGCAGATGCGCGGAGGAGGAGGAGGAGGGGGAGGAAGAGGAGGAGGAGGAGGAGGAGGAGGAGGAGGAGGAGGAGGAGGAGGGGCGGAGGAGGAGAAGGATGAGGAGGAGGAGGAGGAGGAGGAGGAGGCGGACAAGGAGGAGGAGGAGGAGATTCAACGTCGGTCCACTGCGGCGCTCTCAGTAGCCCCCCTGCCCCGAGAGACGCGGTGAGGTGCGCCGCGGCGCCCTGCAGGGCCTCGGCCTTGTCAGCTGCGGCAGCCTCCAGCTCGGCCGCCGCATTACGCTCACGGGCAGCGACAGCGGCGGCGTTTTTGGCGAGGGCGGCAGCGGCGGCCTCAGACCTGGCGATGTGCACAGCCTCCGAAAACGCCGCTGAATCACGCTCACGGGCGGCGACGGCGGCGGCGTTTTTGGCGAGGGCGGTAGCGGCGGCCTCAGACCTGGCAATGTGCACAGCCTCCGCGATTTGCGCACATCGCACAGCCTTCGCCGCAGTCGCGGCAAGGGTGGTGGATTTCTCCTCCTCCGCCGCATCACGCTCCATCCGTATGGCCTACAGCCAGGGGCTTACACTCGTTCACTCTCCGGCTCAACTTAAGCCGTATCTGGCACACAAAAACACCCTGCACACCCTAAACACCCCCTTAACACCGGCTACACAACCCCTACGAGCACCCCCTATCCCATACACGGCGCTCATGTTGAGCTGGGAAGTGAACGAGTGTAAGCCCAGGCCCCTGCCTCGAGCTCATCGCGAAGATCCTGCACGGTCATCGAGTTAGCCTCCGCGGCGGCGGCGTGCATCCGCTCGGACTCGCGCAACTCATCGCACGCCGACTCAGCCGCGGCGAGCGACTGCTGCAGCACCGCCACGACACCGCTGCAGACCGTCGCCAGTCTAGGTGATTCTAGTGCTACAAGCTGGATCTGGGTGTATATCCACTCCTGCTCCCGATCCGAGTCGTCCACCTCGGCGGTCGGCGTGGGTTCGTGCACCAGGCAGCAGGGTCATCGAGAACCAGCGATCGAACCGAGATTGGAGCATGCCTTCCGCTTGTTCTGGGTACAGCGCATACACCACACAGACGCGCGGATATGGGCCGTCGATTCACTGTCGGTCAAGTGCTGGCTCGCAGTAATATCCCTGCCGAGGCGCGCATCGCCCCTGCCTTTGCGGCGGCTGCCGGGGACGGAAGGAGACAGTAAGCGATAGTGGCCACAGAGAGCGCGATGACGACCACCGCCGCCGTCTGGGTGGAGAGTGCCGCGCACAATCCGTCACCGACCAGGGACCTACTGATCCACGTGTCCGCTTCACCGCCTTGAGCACTATTTGTGGGATATGCTGGGTGGTTTCAGGGTTTCAGTAGCAAAAACGGCTGACAGGCTGATCAAGAGAGGGGAAAAGAGACGCTTCTGCGTGTATACGGAGGCATCAGGCTTTGGCCCTTGCCCCCGGAGGTTGATATATGAAGTGGAGGAATGGAAGCCCCCTGCCGGCGACGTACACCGCGGCAGCCCCCGCCCTCCGAGCCAGCGTCGAACTACACATCGCGTGTGCCGCGCCGAAGGGTCCGCCAGATAGTGCTCGCTGCGTCATTGGATGTCAGAGAGAGAGAGAGAGTCAACGCTTCCGTGCGTATATGGAGGTACCTCCAGGCTTTTGCTCTGGCTCCCGTATCATAGGATCGAAGCCGTTTGACTGAAGAAACGAGGGTTCCAAACGCGTGTGAATGACGTGGCGAGCAACATCTGCCTGCCGGGCCTAACACACATTATTCACCACGTCATAATGTGCCACTTGACGCAAGAAACGAGCGCTCGAATCACAGGTCGATGACGTGGCAGGCAATATTCGCCAGGCCCTGCGGCGCTCCACGCGGCCTGGTCGATTCCGATTTGCGCGGCGCTCCACGCGGCCTGGGAGCAGGGTCAAGGAGAACAACGACTCCGACGGCGATCCGGCATGACTCACTCTCTGGAGATGACTCATACAGAGGTGCGGAGACGGCTCGTAGTGGCGGACCGACCTATGCACATGCAGCAAGGTACCCACGTCCCGATTTCGGGTTGTTGTCGATCCAACGTAGGTTGAGGGTTTAGGGTTCAGGGTTTGGGATATAGGGTTTAAGTTTAGGGATTAGGGTTTAGACTTCGTTCTCAGTTACCCCCTTGCCTGGACCGCGGCGATGACGTCTAGCCCCGTGGTGTACCGGCGCAAGTTGAAGACGAAAGCAACACTTGAAAGCTGTTTATCATATCCCAGTTTCAAGTGCTTAGTTCAGGGCGCTTTCAACCTGGGTTTGAGAGGGTTGACCTGCACCACCCTGCGGTGGGGTTGAGCGGCATCGCCGAGAGCACCGTGCCATAGGGCAAGACATGTTTGTTTTATTTTCTGTTTTCATAATAACTTTCATCGAGCCCGAAGGCGCCAGACATATATTGCTCTCCACGTCGTCCACCACGTGTGGGTGTCCTGAATGATAGGACGTCCGATGACGTGGCGAGCGAAACCCGTCAGGCCCTGCCATCCATCGCACTTTCAACCCTCGTCTCATGAGTGACATGATATCCTATGACGTGGCGAGTAATATTGAGAGACAGAGAGACACGCTTCCGCGTATATAAGGAGGCGTCAGAAGAGAGAGAGAGACAGAGAGAGACGCTTTCGCGTGTATCAGGAGGCACCAGGCTTCCGCCCTGGCCCCCGTAGGCATCAGGCTTTCGCCCTGGCCACCTTGGCGAGCAATAATGGCTGTGCCCTACCATGGCGCAGCCCTGCACCGCGAGCACCGCGGCGAGGAACGCGGGTATGGAGAACGCGGCACCCCCCCCGTCGCAGGGCCTTACACTATGACCCATGTCAGCGTAACTTGCGCATATATTTATGCCACCAATTGGGGAAATCCTGAGCGCTTTCAGGGACAAAACGCAAGAAAGACAGCGGACGTTGATTTCAACGCTGTAATAAGTGAAGGCCCTGCCCTGGTGGCTCCCTGAGTGGCACGGCCCTTCTTGGAGCAGCCGTCGTCGTGGTCGTCGAGGGGCGAGGGCGACGGGGCAGCCGCCTCGCCGCGCTCGTTGTCGCCGCCACCGCTGTCGCTGGAGAAGTTCACCGTGCCGCCATCGCCGGAGAAGTTCGCTGCGCCGGGCGACCCCGCTGCGGCGGACGCGCGGGGTGCCGTGGAGTGCCCAGGGAAGTGGACGCGAACTCCAGCTACCGTTAGTTGTTGTATTGGACCTGGAGAACGCCAGCTGGTGGAGCAGCGGCGCCCGGCTGACGCTCCAGTCGGGGGCAGCGGCGCTGCAGCGCGCAGGGCGACGCACCCGCGGCCTTCCGTCGGGAGCGCGCGGCGCGGGAGGGCGCGGACGCGGGCGGTGCGAGGCGGCGCGGCAGCAGCCACGTGTCCTGTGAGGAGGGTCATCGAGAACCACAAGCACTCGAACCCATATTGGACGTTGCCCGCACGACTCACCGGGTACCTCCAGGGTGCATGCGCATACTTACAGACGACGCGCGAAGCGGTTCGCCGGATCCGAACACAACGCCGAGTTAAGTGCGTGTTCTCCGAGAACCCCCCTGCCCGTGCGAGCGTGAGGGCCCCGGGAAAGGACAGAGGAAGTTGTGTAGGAAGAGTTCCCCGGGCGTGGTCCAAGCGCGACCCGCAGGTGTGGCAGCGGTGCCGCCATCAGCGACTGCGACATGCCGTGCGGGGTGGGCGCGCACGTGAT
>Ga0307489_10001624_pt1 | contig 14872 bp, 29 predicted proteins | sample SB12metaG_FD_202247 | JGI IMG/M metagenome (GOLD analysis project Ga0307489, IMG submission 202247) | Sea-ice brine microbial communities from Beaufort Sea near Barrow, Alaska, United States - SB 1.2 | ecosystem: Environmental > Aquatic > Marine > Coastal | place: USA: Alaska | collected... | reverse complement strand
CGTGATAGGTTTAGTCATAATGGTCTCCTTTAAAGACATAGCTGGAACTTAAGCATCCCCTCTACATACTATTTATGACCATTTACATACTGTATTTTACTACTGTCTACTGGACAGAATATAGGCTAAAAGAGAATGACCGCAGCACATCATTCTCTATAGATTTATGAACCTTGCAGGGTTCAATAACAACTACAGTAGATCCCGCTGCAACGCGAACCTACTGCCACTAACTACAGTGCTGTCTCTTTAACTCTTTACTGCCAACCCATCAGAGCGCATAACGCTCTCATAGGCCCCTCCATAATTGAGGGATCCCACACCACATACAGTGCTGTGAAGCCGATAGCCCAAAGGCTACCAGCTGTCATTGTACTCGTTTTATAAATCTCTTCAACTCTAGCCTTATTCATAGTAACTCCTTTGTTCTATACACTATACTTATGCCAGTTTTAGGCTAGTTATGTTGTATTGTAAGAGTTATGCCGAAGAAGGAAGAACCCCCTCCGACAATTGCGTAGTCAACTACTGTAGCAACTGAACCAGCATCGATAATACGCGACAGTGAGCTAGCTATGTGTGAACGTATATAACCTATGCCGTCACCAGTGTCTGTTAGCACAGCTATAGCATTACTATCGAAGTCGTTGTCTGGCTCTCTAACAAGAACAATAACCGGACGTTCGTCTTTAGGTATGTTAAGTATGGTCTCAAGAAGCTCTTGCCGACCTTCAGCCGAAGCTACTCCAACAGCATTTGTTATTATCTCGGTTACCTTACCCATTATGATAACAACAGTTCAAGCATTGACACCGTCTTGTCTGCCGGTAGCCCTAACTCTATTACAGTACGAACTGCGTCTAATGTATCATCTGCTTGTGTTACAGTTATTTTGATAATCTCTTTCTTTGCTTCTGGTAATGTACTCATTAAATCTCCATTTAGTTTTGAATTACTTTGTAATACTTGTGTAGGACCTTTGTTAGCTGATCTTCCTGAAGAAGTAGCAACTCTAGGACGTGTAGTTGGGAACTCCATAGCAATAGGAGTAGCCTCTTCCATAAGCTCTATCCAGTATCGTACAGATAGATCGTGTGCTTCTAACTGCTTGTTAATTACTGCAGTTGAATATGTATTAGCTGTGGTGAAGGTAGCGCCTCTTTCCATAAGCTTTACAATAAAGGAGGATCTTTCAGGGTAGTAGTACCTCTTAAAAGGCCCGCTAGAAAGGTACTCCTCAACATCTTTTAGTAAGTCCGCAGACTTACCTGTTGAGATCATTTCTCGTAGGTTAGCTCTTTTGTCTCTTTTATTTTCCATAATAAACCAATGTTATTACTAGGACTGTGCCCTACGTATTCTGTACAACGTACAGTCTAGTATCTTAGTACTTTACGTTAAATATCTGCCTCAACCTTACGTATACAAGACAGAAGCAGGCCTTTAGACTCTACTAGATCGTTTATGTTATTTCCCCATGTATACATAATCTGTTCTCTTGACATTGCTCCTTTGTTAAAGGCGTCGAACATCTCTGATAACTGGTCAAACAACTCTGCATTTAGCTGATCCATCTCTAGATTGAGCTGGTGAGATGCTAGCAACGCCTGCAACTGTAGGGTCACATTAGTAGTTGCGTTCTCTGTTAACTTTTCCATTCCATTCTATCCTTAATATGTTTAATATGCTTTACTTCCGTTATACGTCCGTCTTTATGCCAAGATCCACTAACTAGAGGCGTACTATCTGTGCACACTGCTACACCCGATCCTAGTTCAATTACGTATGATAGTCTGCCCATTCTTACTATAGCTACTGCATTCTTACATTCGTATAACTTACAGAAGTCATCTATACTAACGACTATTCTAGTAGTAGTTAGAGGCTCGTACTCCTTCCTTCCTATACTTATTATGCTTATGTCAGCAATAGCCATAGACAAGCACGTGTTTGCAATTACCATCTCTCTACTTAGACGCTGTATGTGTCTATTACTACTTGAACAGTCCCCGCTTACATTGCAGTTAGGTTCATCTCTATTATACATTTTATTCACCTTTATTTTATTGATAATAAGTACACACAAGAGGACTTGAACCTCCGACCTAATCTTTAGGAAAGATTTGCTCTATCCATCTGAGCTATGTGTGCATAATATAGTAAGTGGGCCCACAAGGACTTGAACCTTGGACCAATCGATTATGAGTCGAGTGCTCTAACCAACTGAGCTACAGGCCCTTACTTTACTACTTGTGTTTGTAAATAAGTAAGCTGGGAGATTGTGAGTCTCCCATTCAATCCAACACTAATTATTTGGAACTTCAAGTCAACTTCTAAGACTTATGCTAATGGTGGAGAATAACGGATTTGAACCGTTGACCCCCTGCGTGCAAAGCAGATGCTCTCCCAACTGAGCTAATCCCCCTTGCTTTACTACTTACCACGAAAGACCCTTATTGCCAACATAAGCCTACCAAGTATACTGCCGTCTTTTGTTAAGAACATTCTAAGAAGTTTCGATCTCTTACCAGCCTCGTATGAAATAATAAGTCTATATACTGCAACACGTAGACCTACCATGTCTGTACACCTGGACACCATGTGATCGCAGATGTATGCAACAGACTCACCAGTTATTCTACCTTCGGAGCCTAAGTAGTGGCAGGCCAGTCTTGCCCTAGACTGATGTGAGAGTCGCTTGTTTATAGAGTCCAAGCTATCCACGTGGTACTTTGCAATGTCAGCCTTAGTATGAATAGCGTGGTGAGAAGAAGAAGACTTTGATATTACTCTCCAAGTAGACTCGTTTATCCTTAGGTTCTTTCGGTTACCTTCTTCGTCTAGAACTGTAACTAAGAAGTAGTCAAATACTCCGTCATTACACTTTGTCATCTTATCATATACAGTCATTTAAGCTCCATAATAGAGTGCACAAGTTAGTACTATATCTCTTATACGGACTATTTACTAGTACTGCGTAAACCACTAACTACGAGGAAGTGAGCTCTATGTACTTACGTAGTTGTGCCCAGCCTCTAAAGTTACCCCACATACTAGCGTCGTCGCTTGGTGTAGCAACATGCTCGAACGGAGAGGCGTGTACAGGCCTACTATTCACTAGCTTGTCGTAGATAGCTTCAGCCTTTTCACCTGAAGTGTCTAGGTTACGGTAACTTACCTGAGCGCAACATGAAGCAGATATCTTATGAGCTAACTCCATCGATACTGGAGCTATATCAGGAAGATACATAAGAACACCATTATCTCTGCTGTGATCTACATAAGGAGTATGCCACTCACCATCTCCTAGTACTTCTGGTCCAGAAATAACCATAAGAGACTGCATCAACCCAGCCAGTTCTTGTATCTCCGGCTGAGCATCAGGATGACAACGTAACGTAAAGAAGTTCTTGTACTCGGTAGCCGTAACGATTGTGTTCATAAACTGAAACGGCTCTAGTACTCTATTAACTATCTGCTTGTGAAGTCCTAGTGCTTGTAGTGCCATAGCGGAATCAACAGCTGATGATGCAGCTAGTTTCCATACAAGCTGTGCTCGTACTTTGTTCTCTATCTCCTTACCTGCTTGCATACCTCTCTGGTTTGCTCCCCATTCTATAGGCATTGCAGGAGTATCCATTACCTGTTTCATCATACTACCGATAGGGATAGCCCTTGAAGAGCTAGCATTACGACTGAACACTCTATGTGTCATCAGCTCAGAATGGATAAATCTTGGATACCGTAGTTGGAACGTTGTAATACGCTGCCCGTTGTCGTCTATTGAGTCTGCTACAATGGCTGCGGATATACCGCATTTACCTTCAGCCTTTAACATTACTTATTCTCCTATTTACTTACAGCTTCGTATATTTCCCAAAGAGCTGACGAGGCCAGTATGACCATAGCAGCTCCTATGATTACCTGAAGTACTGGTAGTTTCCCGTAGTACTCTTTATCCGCCAAAGACAAAAGGACTAATATAACTCCTAGCCCTAATCCAGTACAATTCCATATAAGCTCGTCCATCTAAACTTCGCTCATGTTGCTTAGGTACACCTTAGTTAGGTGACCTCTTACAGGACTAACGTATACATACTCTTCCTGCTCGAAGGTCATGTCTACGTATGCTCTTACGCCTTTACGGTCTGCTGTGTTTACTCCGTCAAGAGTTACGTTACCGTTCTCTAGCCTTTTATAGCTTGTGGGTAGAACACAATGACTGTCCTGTGGACAGAGTGTGTAACTTCCGTCTATTGAACCGTATTTTATTCCTGTTATTGCAGCTTTGTTTACTACTGACTCCGAGCCTGTCGCTAGTACTTCTTTTATAATACTACTGTGAAGCGATCTAAGATACTTTTCAGTGTTGTGGTTAGGTACTGCTTCTGAATCAGTAAGTGATAGTGGATTACCTTCTACTGCGTCTAATGCATTGTGAGCTGCAATAAGTGCCTCTCTAAATGTTGTATTCATAATTCCTCATACTTATTAATACATCCTTACTGTATAGTAAGGCGTGGTATGAGGGATAAGACATACTAGCTGTATGTCTTATTTGATTATACCCTCAGATCACTTACAGACGCATTCAGCTGATGTGTCGTCTTTTACTTCTCTGTCACCGCAAGCTGTAAATAGAACTGCGATTGTGACTGCTAATAGAAATGTTCTCATAGGAACTCCGTGCCTTTCGGCTGTTGTATTAAATTATAAATAACTCTAAGGCGTTATACATGTATAAGTATAGCGCCTAAGTGTCAAATATATAGTGACGCATAGACGAAGGTTGTAGAGGGGAGTTCACCCGGCTACTACTCTTGTAAGGCCCCAAACGTCACGTCTTGTATTGTACCTAACGGTACTAATGCCTCCATTACTAACATTATAACGCTTAGTGAGATATATTTTACGTATAATATAGTTTAATAACACAGGAAACTAACATGCCCCTTTTGGAGAATAAAATGAGTTTAGCATTTGCAGTACTAGTAGGAGTATTAATAGGAGGAGGCAGTGTCGGAGGTATCGCACTGCGTAACAAGAACCGAATGCCTGTCGCAGTACCAGAAGTAAAAGAGGAAGCACAAGCTGACGCAGTAAGATCTCTTACTGAGGTGGACTTACTTAAGGGACCGTGCAGTGTTGAGTACATAGAGAAGAACGACGAGGTTCTATGCCTAGCTATGCAGTGCCGTATGCACGTACTAGCAGGAGACGCTACCGCAGCTGCTAGCTGTGCACCTTTAAACTCGCTTATTATATCAGGCATAGTGTCTGATGATTGTATGAAGTTCTGGACAGAAGGCGCAGGCGCAGACCAGAACTCACAGTACCACCAGTGTAAGATAACTTACGGAGAGTCTAAGTAGACCAAGCAGGTGTTCTATCGCCTCTTGTCCACTTATGGTAGCAGAACACTTTAAGTTCCTTCTTAGGGTACTTCTTCACTATTTCTTCAACTAGGTCTGCAAGTTTAGTCATAACTTGCAGAGCATCTCTCAGTCTTGGATCGTTTACGGGGGACTGCGGTATTCTGCGTATAGATTTATCTTTCAATACTTCATATACTTCCCATATACCCCTGTTTGACTTATTTACGTTGTATTTCACTTACTTAGGCTCCTGTAGCTAAAGGTGCGTACACCCGCAGAGTGCTTCCCTGCTAAAATTAAGTGAATCATAACATACTTACTCTGTTAAGTGCGGGTTATAGTAGTGTATAAGCGTCCACTTAAACTATAGACGCGTTTAAACATATTATAACCATAAGATAAGGCAATAAAGTGGATAACGAAAAGTTGAAGTACACGGTAAGTGTACCAGTGTCTGCCCCAGATGTAGAAGCTATAGTGTCTAGTAAAGTCAGTGATATGACTATGACAAACTTCATAATGTTTAGTATGCTTGTGTTTTGTTGTTGGGGTATTATGAAAGTAGTGTCGTGGTTCGGTACACAGTTTACTACTAGAGCCGATAGATACTTTGATCAGATAGATACCTTATCCTCTACTAGTATTAAAGCTATAGGGAATATACTAGATAGGATGGAACTAAGGGACAAGTCTAATGACACTGCCCTAAGCGGACTAAATACTAAGATTGATGAGGTAAGTAGGATAGCAGGCGACGTAAAGACAGACGTAAACAGCGTCAAGCTTGTTGTTACAGAGCTAAACAATAAGGTGGACAACTGGAAGCGAGACTCTCTTATAGTAACGGCTTCGTCATTAGGGACTAATAGGGACTAGACTGTCCACTAGACAGGGGATTCTGTAACAAGTATACCTTCTTTAACTAAGAATACCTGTACCTTTTCTAGAACTTCGCTACTAGTTACTATAGTATGAAGTACTGAGGCCACTGCACTGACGTCCCCACTAGCGCCTGATGCACCAGCTATTGACACGTTTACCTCTCCTTTATCTTTAGACTGCTCTACGCCTATGATTATACCTCCAATAGGTACACTACATACTATTTCATTGTCTGATATCAATGCTACTGACTTAGTTCCTTTTGGTATATCGCTTACTTGCACGGTACTCTCCTTGGGTTATGGTAGATGAGTAACACGAAACACGGAGCATGTATGAACATATCAAGGAATACTTCCCGCCCTACGTATAAAGCTACTACAGTAAGTAATAATGTACCTGATGATAGTATACTTAGTATAGTATCGTCACTAGCGTCTGCAGTAGATGAGGTAACTACATCAACAGGAGGAGCAGCAGAGGCCATTAGGAACGCTGTGGACGAAGCTAAATGAAGTCACCACTAGATAGGCTACTGGATGCAGCTTCTACTAAGGAGTTTAAAGCCACTCAGGCAAAAGACCTTACTAGGAATAATTGCGAAAAGTGCGGTATTGACATAACAAATATAAGAACTAGACCTGACGGCTACCTAGTGCTAAGTTGCATATGCGGTAATAAGCAGATGAGAAGAACTAACTCTACGTACAAGCCCGCAGGAAGTAATAACCAAGGGTCCGGTAAAGGACCTAGTACTGAATCAACCACACCTAGTGGTAAACGCTCAGGCGGGAGAACGCCTGATTTTAGAAATAAGGGGAAATGACATGAGTGGAACAAACTACCAGGATATACTGGATAAAGCAAAAAAGACAGACGACAGGCCTGGTGACTTGGTAGGCACTGAGAGCTTCGAGGACAGGTCTCCTAGGTCAAAAAGCGAGACAGCCTTAGATGATAAGCTCAGCGCTTTAACAGCTATGGCAGAGGCAGTTAAGGAGGATACTTCAGAGGCTAAGAAGATAAAAGAGTCTGTAAAAGCTGAAGATCCTAAAGGCGTACTGGAGGTAAGTTCAAATAAGACTTCTAAGGTGGACAGTAAATCCGAAGACGAAGCTAAGGAAGCAGAGGCAGCATCTCTGTACAATGAACGCGCATCTAAGATCGACATCGGAGAGTTATTCGTAAACGGATACCTTTGCCAGACAGTAGAGATAGTACCAAAGCATCTAACTGTTACTTTCACCACAATAAAAACTGTAGAAGAAGAGGGAATTACAGAGTACCTTAGTAATGAACCAGATGACATGAGTGACCTATCATACATACAGTTAGCTGCTGTCATGTTCGTAGCGTCTAGGATTAAAGTACTTAAGATTGGAGGAGTAGAGAAACACATGCCTAAGATGTACAACTCTAAGGGATTTGTTATTGCTAACTTCGACAAAAGACTTGAAGCAATAAAGGACCTACCTCTTGCAGTATTCAAGCTTATACATAAGAACGCTGTCAGGTTTGCAGGGGTAGTACATAAGGAACTGGAGGTATCGGCGTTGGGAAATGGCTAGAGACCCCGATGGGGTGGGCTAGAGCTAATGTAGTGTACGACAAGACACAAGGTATGCCTGAGTACGGTACTATAGAGGAGACTATGTTCTTACTTCTGTGGTACAAGAGACAGGCTATTAAGGTAGGAGAAGTACGCGCTCTAGCTCAGTCATCCCTAGGAGGGTCTGAAGCAGAAGACGCATTTAAAGAGTACATAAGTAAAGTATCCAACACTAGAGATACTTCGGGAGACTTTTTGCTAGAAGCAGCTAAGAAACTTATGGACGAGGGGCCGGTGTATGTTATACCTATAGCCAATCAGTCCACACGCACGCCAAAACTAAGGAGATTCTAATGGGATTAGAGATTATTTCGCTGCAATCAGCAGTATCACTTGAAGAACAGGTTGGTACAACTTATACAGCAACTGTAAGGTCACTAGCAGGTTCTATGCTAATGCCTATATCCAAGGACCAGTGGATATTCCTTACTGAGATACACAGTATAGGACCTAGTGTAAGTAACGATAGCTACAGTAGTGAAAGTAAGTTCCACGGTAACCACGAAGAGGAAGAGGAAGAGGAAGCAGTAGTTCAGCAGTACTTCGAGCCTGAACACTCAGAGGAAGATGAAGAGGAAGATATGCATAGTGACCCACCACCGCTAACTAATCCCCTAAAAGGCACTAGACGTAAGTCAGGTGTTACTATGGCTTCATTGTTTAATAATCAATGACTGATGTAAGCAACGAACTACTGCTCCAGATCCTACACAAGCAGGACCTTATACTATGGGCGCTAAGGTACGCAGGCGTTTCTATACAGGACTTACCTAGTATAGACGACTGCGACCCTTGCCCTGTATGCGAACAGAAGATAATATATTCACAACTAAACTCAGGAAAGGCGTGGCGATCATGCGGATGTAAGTTACCTGTAACTGAGTTACTAAGAGAAACTAAGCAAATAGATACTAAGCAGGAGAAATGATGCCTAAAGTAATAAGCAAGATCCCTTTTAACTATTTTACAGTACCTGTAAAGAATGAGTATAATGAGGATAAGTTCTATTTCCTAATTGATACCGGAGCAGGACACTTCTTCGTAGACAAGCTGAGTGACTTAACAGACACCGATAGGTGGCGTAAGATGGCTACAGCACCTAAGTGGTTTAAGGAAGGTCTTGTAGACCTTAGAGCTTCTGAAGTTAATTCCTCAAAGGAAGTAGAAACTAAAGAAGAGACAGAAGACGCAGGGTTCGAGTAATGGGTATGGTCACCGTAAACGAAGTAATTGATATAAGAGGGGTTGCTACAGAGAAGGCAGTCTCTGCTATCACTTCGCTGTTAAGCGGTGACCAGTTACCAGGTAAGCTTCTATACGTATCTGGAGTAAGCATAACCTACACTAAACTTGTTGATGGAAGGGCTGCTCCCGATACTGGTAGCGAATACGAAACTGTAATGGCAACAAAGCTAATACAGATGAACGCTACAGGGGATATCCTATTCGATATATCCTGTGCTATGGCGTTTCTACGGACTAAAGGTAAAGAACCGTTAGTCATACTGTGTAACTCTGCTAAGGATTTAGCAGACGCATACAGCGATATGTTCTCAGTAGAGGACGGTACTGGTGTAAGGGTAGTTCAGGAATACAGGGTGTCACCTAACTCTATTATTGTAGTTGGTGCTCCTGCAGGAGAGCCTATACCTTATATTGACACAGGAATACTAATAACGGTGTGAAAATGGCTAATGGATTTTGTGCAATATACGGAGATAGACCTGCTATGTGCAGGTCATTCCCTACGATAGACGACGATATCCCTCCTGGTTGCGGTTACTCTTTCGAGAACGGTAACAGGGTCGGAAGTTGTACTCCTAATGAGTGCGAAGGTGAAAACTGTTGCGCTGTACCTAGACTGAACGGGGAGCCGGAAAGTATCTGTCCAAGTGACAGTGACGACGCTGGAGTACAGTGCAAGAACTTAAGGTGGTCTGAGGAAGAGGAAGTAGGACTAATGTCTAAGGTTGCTTCTGATCCTTCTGTTGACAAAGAATTCTTAAACGCAGTAGACAACGGATGGCGTGATGCAGAATAAAGACTTCCCTACTTTAGGGTTCAAAGTAGAAGGTGTAGACGATAGGTCTACAGACGACACTGAGCGTGTAGTAATGTATGTAAACGTTACAGACATTAGTAAATGGAATAAGACTATGAGAGCGTTACTGCAATACGGTCATGCTATAGGTACTTTCGGGTGCTCTATAACTAAGGCGTTCATGGCAGACGAGGAAGGTACGCTTATTAAGCAGTGGTCTATAGATATATGGGGAGAGGTTGAAGACGCTATAGAGGGACTAGAAGATTCAGCTAGCTCAAGCAACTCACCTACTGTAAATAGCGTAGCGTACGGTAACCCTAATGTAAGAAACAGTACGTCCAAGGTGTCTGACTATGAAGAAACTGAGATACCATTACCTTTCGTTAATCCGATAATGTCAATACCTGAAGGAAATAACCACGATAACCCTGTGCCTCTTCGTAACCTAAAAGGCGTTAAGTACGGTACAGTTAAACGCCCTACATCGGCAGGTGGCTGATATGTCAATTACAGTAGGTGCATACAAACGTATTCTTAGCGAGAAGATAGTTAAAGAGGCTGATGCAGCAGAGAAGGCAAAGATATGTGGTAAATACAAGATAGAGATACGTTTCATGTCTGATAGATCTATGGTCAAGCCTATGAAGTTCTCTATAAGCGTTTGGGAATCAGGAGGTCGCCTTCACGGAGGTGGTGACGAGAAGATGTATAAGTGCAGAAGACTAAAGAGTGCAGTAGACGTTATACCGGCCGACCTTAAGTTTATGAGCACGTCCAGAAAGAAGCCTTCTAGTAGAGGGTGCGGTTCTTACATATTCGGTAAGTCTATGAAGAATGGGTACGTACACTGCCTAGAGTGCGGAACTACGCATGCAGCAGACGCTGTCGCTACTAATACTATGTATGTAGCTACAGCAAAGGAAGCGTCTATAATAATAGAAGGAATGTACATGCTACTAGAAAGTAACTGCGACCTAGTTACTAAGTATATAGCTAAAGACCCTAGAACAATAGAGATGGCAAGGGTACACGGGATAGCTGTAGCAAGGAATATGCAAGGCGCAGCTGTTAAGCCGTGGGCTCACATAATGGAAGAAGCTGCACTAGGTAGATCTATTGCAGACATTGCTAGAACCTTTATAAATGCGTGATATATGGCTATAAAAAAACAGGAAACTAACGTATTTGATAAAGGCGTACACTTACTCCGTAAGGTGATGCACACAAAGAAGGACTCTGGGTACCAAAGTGCCCTAGATGAAGTTAAGACTACAAACTCCTCTGAGTCTTGGGGAGATGCGCTGTCTTCATCGTCTGACCCTGCGTTTATTAAGGTTTTAAATAACGACCCTAGTATAGACCAGATGACAAAACGTCACTTTACTATGAGCGGCATGCTACACAGAGGAGTAATCGTACGAAAAGTTAGAGGCAGTAAAGGTAACGAGTACGACATAAGGCTACTAGAAGACGGATCTACAGGGTGTACGTGCAAGAGTTGGCTATATAACATAGCAAAGCACCCTAATTTCCAATGCACTCATTTAAGAGGTGGGGTATGAATTTACAAGAAGTAATGGATAAAGTTAACGAAGCTAACGAAGAGGTAGCAATAGATAAGGCACTACTTAGCTTACTAAGTACTAAGTTCATTAGTACAGACGGCATACCTCCAGAGTCTAAGATACGTAACGGAGATACTCCAGTATCAGAAGCGTCTGTAGAGCTGTATGTGTATAAATTAGAACAACGTATTAAAGTAAGATCAGAAGAGATAGCATTGATGCTATGTGTAGAGGTACAGGTATGAGTAGTAAGAAGAGTAGAGAGTCCGACAAGGTCATAGAAGATATAAAAGTTTCATCAGCAGCCCAGGATGAAATGATACTAGCACAAACGCAAACAATACTAGCGCAAGGTAAGGTAATAGCATCACTTGAGGCAGTTATACTTACTCTGAAAGTTATTGTATGCCATGTAGCTGACCTAGACGAGGCCGCTTTTGCAGACATACAGCTTGGAGTAGAAGACTCTATAAACGCACGTAACAAAGCAGAAGAAGAAGAAGAAGAAGTAGACCAGTTCGGTTTCGCTAAAATAGGTTCAGCAGCTGCAGAGATCGGAAAGGCTTCCGTTAGATCCGTAGAAGAGTCCGCAGGTATCCCTTACCCCGACCAGTACACTATTCTCTAAGAGAACCTAGGTAGATCTAGTATCGCACGTGCTATCGCCTCACCCTCGGTGGGGTATAGCTTTACTACGTTAGGTTCTGGATATATAAGGACCTGCCACTTGTTATCTATAAACATAGTGCTCGTGTTTTTATCTCTTGAGTGAGAACGTAAAAGACCGAGTAAGCATCCTAGTGTAGCAGGGTCCTTCATATCAGGATAAGACCATTCGTCTACTCCTTTACTTATCCAAGAAGATATAACTGCCCCTTCTTTAAGTCTGTGCTTAGACTTAGGCTTCATTCCAGGAAGCCACATGAATTTTGGGTGATGAAGTAAGTCGTATCTATAGTCGGAGCCCATGCTTATATTACCTCTAGTATGTAGTGTTACTCGATAGTCTAAAGCAGTGATTATGTATATGCAAATAAAATAGCGTATTAAGGCTAAAATAAAGCTGCCCAGTAGACAGCCTTACTATTAATTAGTTTCGTACCTAATAGCATCAACTACAGGATCTGTAGCTAGAGCATCAGCTATTTCGTTACCTTCAATACCAGAATGAGCAGGTACCCAGTGAAGTGTACACCTATACATCTCTCGCACTTTTACTAGAAGAGCGCGTATATACGTAACTAGGTCTATGTTTAACTTAGGTGTGTGTCCCTTGTCTAAGACACCTACGGCGTATTTACTGTCAGTTAGTATCCTTACAGCTCCAAGTACTTCACCAGAAGTACTTAATGATACCCACTCTAGCGCAGATTTAATAGCCATAAGCTCAGCTACGTTGTTAGTACCTTCGCCTATAAACTCTGATATTGTAACGTCTGTAAGTCCCGGCCTTGTAATGTAAACACCGTAACCTGCAAAGCTGTTATCTCCTCTGCTGGACCCGTCTGTGTAAATAACAGTATTGTTAGTGTTGTCTTCGATTAGCTTATTTGCATTAGTTACTCTTTCTAACTTCTTAGATCGTGAAGCCATAAGACCTCCTTATAGAAGTACTGCGGTACTTAGTACCGCACGTTACGCAATTAACTAAATTACTTCGCATGAACCGCCGCCGCATGCAATCTCACCAGACAAGTCAGTCTCGTCAGTAAGTTCATACACTTTATCTAAATCAATAGAATTCACAGCCTCCAGCATACGTTCATACTCTTCTTCAGTACATTCCTCAAAAGGTGCTTGAACATAAGTACCTCCGTCATAAGGCAGTATAGATAGCCCGTTGTAGGAAGCTCTGTTTTCCCACATCCAGTCCTCTACTGAATCCCACTCGTCATCTTTAATGGATATAGTTGCTGACACGTTGTTGCGGTTAGCTCCGCTCCTATGACCCGTCTTTACCCATTCGTTGTTTACTCTCTTTACTCGCTCTAGTAAGTCTAGTGCGCTCTCGTCCCTAGTTATAGCTCCTTCAGGTGCTTTCTGTGGGATAGATAGTATGGAAGTAGAGTGAGGACTGAACTCGCAGTCTTCTAGTAGCTGAGGTATATTTGCAGATAGGTATTTATAGATAGACTCACCCTTACCTACTCTAAGTCTTCTAAAGTAGAATTTAGAGTGCCAAGCGTGTATACCACTAGAAGTACCAAGTACTAAGGAAGTAGTACCTGCAGGTTTTACTACACAAGTACGTGCAGCTCTATTGATACCTATACTGTCAGCAACAAGCTCGTTAGTGTTATTAACGATATTAGCAGCTTCTACCAAGTCTAGCTTAAGTACTCCTCCAGAAGCAATACCGGTCATAGATACGCCTATAAGCGCTTCCTTCTCGGTTGTACGCTTCCATATAGGACGTAGGTAGTGAAAGTCAGTATAAGACGCCTGAAGAGTACCTATAAACGAAGCTGCATTAGCCCTCGCGTTTAAGTCATGCTGGTCTACAACATCTGATACGTTTATCTCTACTAAGTTACAGAACTGGAAAGGCTTAAGTGACACCTCTACACAAGGATTTACTCCTTGTTCTTTATCGTTAGATAGTAGGATACCTGGCTCACCGCAACCAGAGTTTTTAGTCTTAGTGAACACTCTACGGAAGGTTGCTTCGTCAAGCCTGTGACGTAAAAGTACAACTGAGTTGTTAGCTCTACCTCTCTGTGGATTAAGCTCGTACCACTTTCCCGACTTGCAGCTAAGCATGTCTTCGTCATCTGCTGAGAACGTAGCAATAAGTGCTGCTCTTCGTATACCACCGGCAAGGACAGCATCGGCTATATGACAGCAAATATCGTGTACTTCTAGAGTCTTTAGTCTTGTACCTTCTACAGACCCGTCAAGTATACCCTCAATCTTAATAAGGCATTCTTTTAGAGGCTGAGGCCCTGGAGCCTTACCGCCAGAAGTAACTAGTCTTTCTCCTTTAGCCCTAATGTCAGAGAAGTCGAAACGCAAGTTCATACTCCCCTTGTAGTATGAGTTTACAAGCGCCTTAATAGCATCAGCCCACCCTTCAATAGAGTCACCTATAAGGAAACGTCTAGTACGATTAGCTAAAGGTCTACGTATTACTGGCAACTTAGCCACGTGGTGCTTCTGTACTGAGTAGCCAACGCCGCAACCACTTAGTAGGAGGAACATAAGTTCTCCAAATACTCTGTAGTCGTCGATAGGTGCGTACGCGCAGTTGAATAACCTGTTCGGTGTTACCTCGATAGCCTTACCGGCAAACTGCATAGATCGCATAGAAGGTAGCACCTGCTTAGCCATTACAAACGTGTATGCTTTCTCAATCTCTGTACAAAGGACAGGCAGGTGTGAGAACTTCTTTAAGTGCATG
>Ga0307489_10001623_pt1 | contig 14876 bp, 14 predicted proteins | sample SB12metaG_FD_202247 | JGI IMG/M metagenome (GOLD analysis project Ga0307489, IMG submission 202247) | Sea-ice brine microbial communities from Beaufort Sea near Barrow, Alaska, United States - SB 1.2 | ecosystem: Environmental > Aquatic > Marine > Coastal | place: USA: Alaska | collected... | reverse complement strand
TTGACTGGTGCTGGCTCAGACACTGCAGCTTGCGGCTCAACTGCCTGAACAATCGGTGCTTGAACTTGTGGTTCTGGTACAGCTGACACAGCCGAGGGTTGTGCAACAGGCACTACCGGTTGGCTGTTGGCTAACTCGGCTTCTGCACTCTGGCGATAGTTTTTTAAAGGACGTGAAAGCTCGGTCAACATGGGAGCCTGATCACCCATTTTTTCTACCAGCAAACCATCCAGCTGTTTGAGCATTTTGGCCGCTTCGACTACTGCTTCTGACTCTTGGCTGCTAGGGGCTGCAGTTGACACAAAAGCGCCCGCTTTTTCTGCCAGCCAGGTAAAAGCCGTTTGGCGAGCTCGCATTCGCTTTGCCGGCGGGAACAAGCCATCCCAGTGTAAATTAGACATATCGATGAGAATATTGAGGCCAACACTTAGCCCGTGATAGCCATCTCTAACCAGTAAGGCGTAGCACAAATAAGAGCCAACCAGTAAGTCTTTAGATGAACTTTTAATAATTTGAGAGGACAGTTGTGCAACAACATTCCAGTCAACTGTCTCAGCGTTGAGAGATTCTTGCTTGCCAAGCTCCGCTTCAAGCTGATCAAAATCTGACTCATATCGAATATTGATGCCACATGGCTGTTCTTCTGAAATAGGCGATGCCCCAATCGAAAAAAACGAGTGTTCGTTAAGTTTGGGCATATGTCAATATAACCCTATTACGATTATTTTTTTCATAAATCAGTCCATTGGTTATAGTCGGTTTATTACTAATAATTATATCACTGCCAAATAAACATTAAACAGACTTTTATAAGTAATAATGAATCGACCTTACATTATTATTACGAAATATTATGAAGATAATTTACTTGAGATCCATTTAAAAGTCGAGACTGAAAAGTAAATTAAAAGATAATTCCCATTAGCATCAAACACTAGTTTGAATATAGCTTTTTCATACCCACAATAGCGTCCAAAACCTTCTTGCGAAGCTTAAGCGGCTCAAGCACTTCAACTTGCGCGCCATGTTTTAATATATCCATCAGCAACTCAGTATCGTGACTGAAGGGCACCCGAAGGAGGAAATAGCCTTGGTCGTCATATTCACTGGTTTGTTCTGGGTGCCAAAGCTCATGAGAGACCCATCGCGCGAGCTTTGGACTAAAGCGTAATACAGCCTGTTCGGTATCGACTCCTGAAAAAATACCGTAGCCACTTTCAAGCTCTTGATTGAGTTCATTCTCATCTGCATCGAGTGCTGATTGTGCGATTATTTCTAATTGACGAACGGCATCAACCGAGAAGCTGCGTAAGCCTTGTCTGAGATGACACCAAGCATCCAGATACCAGCTATCTCGATAGCGAATGAGTCTTTGCGGTGATACCTCTCTGCTAGTTTCACTATCGTCCTGACGGTTATGATAGCTCATTATTAAGCGTTTACGGTTGAGCAAAGCCTGACTGATCGTTTGAAAATGTTGCGCATTAATAGATTTTGCCATAGCGGGCAGGATGCGAATACGCTTGGCAATTTCATCGACACTATGATCGCTTTTGTCTAACAACATTCTAATTCGGGAGCGCAGGGGCTTGATATGGCTCGTTAGCATGCCGGGCTGCAGGCTTTCCAGCAGTGCATCCATGGTTAGTAATGCTTGAATCTCTCCTGTGCTAAACCACAGGCCAGGAAGTTGATATTGGCTCGATTCAACCTTGCTTTGGTCATAGCAATAAGCATTTAGCTCTCGGTTCCACACGATGGGTGCAGCTAGTCTATCGCGCATATACTCTAAATCACGTTTGAAAGTAGCTAAGGATACCTCCAATACCTGTAAAAACTGATCCAGAGTGACGCTTGCCTGCTTACAGAGCATTTGATCTATAATGTGAAAACGCTCAGTCTTGTCCATTGCTTCTGACTCTCTATTATTTTTTTGCAAGATTCCTAGGTGCTAGCTCACCTCACGAGCCAGTAGAGCAGGATAATAACATCACACTCGAAATTAAGGCGCTTTCATGTCTATTATTATCCGAATTCTGTTTAAGCTTTCTTCTTACTGTCGTTGTCGCATTATTAATGGCCCAGATCAAGCGCCATATCTGGAGCGCTATCATCTGCTCAAACTACCATTCGGCTGCCAAATATACTTGCATCGATTCATCGCCAGTGACCCCGGACGTGGATTACATAACCACCCGTGGCAATCGGCCTGCTCTTTTTTGCTCTGCGGCCGATACGAAGAGATTCGAATGGCCGACGCAAGGGAAGATAATCAACTCCGTAGCCAAACCATCGAAGCAGGCAGCTTTAACTGGATTAATGGTAGAGAATTTCATCGTATCAATCTGATTAATGAAATCGAATGCTGGACCCTGTTTGTACACGGCACAAAGGCAAAGTCTTGGGGTTTTTTAGAGCAAAATCAACAACGCTATGCATTTCACGATCACCAAAAAACACTCCAACAACCGTCCAATTCGCAATGGTGGAAAACGGTAGCCAAGCCTTGCCAGTGCCCGTCGATGCGCAAACCTTTGAGTCGTTAATGCGTTAAGTCCAGGCTCACCTGATTGCGCCTGGACTTAATCAACAGACAATAATAACTATTTCAGGTACTTTGCGTGAAACTCAAAATGATCGGACAAAAAGCTAGCAATAAAATGATAGCTATGATCATAGCCAGGTTGCATCCGAACCGTACAAGCCTGCCCTTTTGCATCACAGGCAGCCTTGAAATTTTCGGGTAACAGCTGGCCTTCATGTAAAAAATCGTCGGCGTCGCCCTGATCGATCAAAATACCCGATACTGTCGCACCATTATTCACTAGGCAAGTCGCGTCATAGGCTTGCCAATCTGATTCGTTGTCACCCAGATACAAGCCAAAACAGCCTTTACCCCAATCACAATTAATCGGATTAGCAATCGGCGCGAATGCCGACACAGACCGAAACGCACCCGGATTTTTAAGTCCACAGATCAAAGCGCCATGGCCACCCATCGAATGGCCACTGACCGATTTAACACCAGGCAATAAGGCCAAATTGGCTTCCACCAGTGACGGCAATTCATTCACAATATAATCATACATTTGATAGTGATTGGACCAGGGCGCTTCGGTCGCATTCACGTAGAAGCCCGCTCCTTGCCCAAGATCATAGCGATCGGGTTTATCATCAACCTGTTCGCCACGCGGGCTGGTGTCAGGAAACACAACAGCAATACCCTGTTGCGCAGCAAACCGCTGAGCACCCGCTTTGGTACGTGCATTGTCATCGTTGCAGGTTAAACCCGACAACCAATATAACGTCGGTACTTTTTCGTTCTCCGCCTGTGGTGGCAGGAAGACTGAAAATGTCATTTCGCATTGATTAACGCTTGATTCATGCGTGTACCGTTTTAGGTAGCCACCACTTTCTTTAACGCTTTCGATTTCTTTCATGTTCTTCATTCATATCTCTAATAAAAACAGGTCTAAGTAACAGCTAATCTAGAATATAATGACAGAACGAATGCTCTCGCCGCTATGCATTAAATCAAAAGCACGATTTATGTCTTCTAAGGGCATGGTGTGAGTCACCATCGAATCTAGCTCGATTTCACCCGACATATAACGATCAACATAACCCGGTAATTCCGAGCGCCCTTTTACTCCACCAAATGCAGTGCCTTGCCAAGTACGACCAACCACCAAGTTGAACGGACGAGTATTTATTTCTTTTCCAGCGCCAGCAACACCAATAACCGTTGAAACACCCCAACCCATGTGCGTGCATTCGAGTGCATCACGCATGACATGTACGTTACCAATACACTCAAACGAATAGTCAACACCACCCTTGGTTAACTCTTGAATGTACTCACTAATAGAACCATCAATTTCTTTCGGGTTAATAAAATCAGTCGCACCCAGCGCTTTGGCAATTTCCCACTTCGCAGGATTAATATCAATCGCCAATATTCGACTGGCTTTCGCCATCACTGCACCCTGAATGGCAGATAAGCCGATACCACCCAAACCAAATACCGCAACAGTCGAACCTGGCTCTACTTTGGCAGTATTTAATACCGCACCAATACCGGTAGTAACACCACAACCTAACAAACAAACTTTGTCGAGCGGTGCGGCCTTGTTGATTTTGGCTAACGCAATTTCAGGCACAACGGTATATTCACTAAAAGTAGAGCACCCCATGTAGTGATGAATCGCCTTACCGTTTTTCGAGAAACGACGACTACCGTCCGGCATATAACCCGTCCAAACGGTTGAAGCGATTGATTGGCACAGATTGGTTTTAGGCGATTGACAATACTCACAAACACCACACTCAGGAATATATAAAGGAATGACGTGATCACCCACCTTTAAATCCTTCACGCCAGGACCACACTCGACCACTTCACAACCCCCTTCATGGCCTAATATTGCAGGAAAAGCACCTTCAGGATCATCACCCGACAAGGTAAACGCATCGGTGTGGCAAACACCCGAAGCGATTACTTTTAGCAAAACTTCGCCCTCACGTGGGCCTTCAACTTCAACCTCCTCAATTTCTAGGGGTTTCTTTACTTCCCAGGCAACTGCAGCTTTACATTTCATATCAATATTCCTCGAATAGATTTAGATTAGATTTAATTTTTGTTGAGAAGGTTAAGTCGATTAAATCGGCCAGTCAAGCCACTAACAGTGGGTTGTCGGCGTCTTTAGCGACGAAGGATTATTGAGACCGAAACAACTCTGGTTTATGCATCCAGTCAAAAGGTAAGACCCACCTCCATTGCCTCTCATAAATTTGCCCTCACGCTCGCTAGTTGAAGCCTTATTAATCATCGGGACTTGAAGAGGATACTGTGACAAAAATATTAAAGCGCTTTATTAATAAGGCAAGGCTAACAGAAATCTGCTAAGTTATGTTTTTTGTCGTTGACGGCAAAAAGCCACATTCTAACCATTTCAATGCATGGATCGTCTTGCCTTCACTTCGCTGCTTGCCTCATATACTTGTCCTACTCAGTAGCGCCCTCAATAATATTGTGTGGGCAGAACAAAACTGGGGACTTTGTCGAGCGCCTGCCTTTACCCTCATTGAGGCCGCCAGCCCTGACGTTAACGACGTAACCAAAATTGAGGCAAACTTCATGTCTCGACAAGGTAACGATATCGTTTATTTCAGCGGGCAGGTAGAGCTCACACGACCCACTCAATCTTTACTCGCCGACGAACTAACCCTGAACAACATGACTGAACAGGCCAAAGCTTCCGGTGATGTGACGTTTAAGAGCCCTGATTCTCAGTTAAAAACAGAGCTCATGACGCTGAATCAAAAAGACCAATCGGCTTATTTTGCATCCTCTTCATTTAGTTTACCCGCGCAGCATATTCGTGGCACTGCAAATGAAATCATCCAGTTCAACAATTCGCTTAGCCGTTACAAAAACATTCAATACACGACTTGCGACCCCGGAAACAGCACCTGGCATATGACTGCTAGTCAATTTGACATCAACCGAGAGTCAGGTCGCGGTAGTGCTCAACATGCCACTGTTTATATTCAAGAAGTACCTGTGCTTTACCTGCCGTACTTACAATTTCCGATTGATGACAGACGCATGTCAGGTATTTTAGCGCCTACCATAGGACTGTCTGAGACCAGTGGCAGCAGCATGTCTGCCCCTGTTTATTGGAATATCGGACCCAATTTGGATGCTACGATTACCCCCGCCTGGTTCGGTGATCGAGGTGTGCAACTGAATACTGAAAATCGTTATCTTTTTAAAAATCACGAGGGCCAGATCGACCTGTCTTATCTTGAAGACAATACGAGCAACAATAACCGATGGTTTCAAAAGTGGAAACATAGGTCTAATTTAGGTTCAAATATCAGCGCTGATCTGACTTGGCGCGAGGTGTCTGATAGTACATTCTTCGACGACTTTGAATCCTTGGATGACAGCAATGATGATGCCACTCACTTGGAACGACACGTCACGTTAAATCACCGGACTGAACTATGGCAAAGCAGCTTGCTATTTCAATCTTTCCAAACGCCAAACCCTAACTTTGCGACTGCTAGCCGACCTTATCGTCGACTCCCCAGGCTAATGGTTAATAGTCGGTTTAAGGCGTTCGACAATGGCATTCAATTCAATGCTAGAAACGAATGGGTACGGTTTGACCACGAGAACAATAGCAACGTTATGGGTGAACGAATCCATTTGCTGCCTTATCTCAGTTGGGAGCAATCAGATAGCTATTACTTTTTCAAACCTAAGATTGAATATGCCCTGTCTGATTACCAATTAGACAATAATAGCCTGGGCACTAATTCAATTCAGCGCGATATTCCAATCCTCAGCCTTGATACTGGGTTGTTTTTTGACCGCGAAATGAATATAGACACCAACTGGACTCAGACATTAGAGCCACGGCTTTATTTCCTGCGCACACCGAATCGAAACCAAAGCAATACACCAGTATTTGATTCGGCTGTACTATCTGATGCCTACAATAATTTTTTCAAATCCAATCGCTTTAGTGGGTCTGATCGTATTGGTGATGCGAATCAGGTAACGCTAGGAATTGGTACACGTATTTTCGCCAATGACTCCGGCGCAGAGCTGCTTTATTCTCGTATTGGTCAAATTTTCTACGCGGATGACCGACACGTTCAGGTCAGTGGCAACACGCCACAAACCAATGCCAGATCAAACATCATTTCTGAGACAACCATTAAACCGAACATACACTTATCAATAAGCACGAAACTGGTTTATCAACAAACAACCCAAAAAATATCAGAAAAAGCAGTATCGGTTCACTACTTAAAAGATGGGTTTGCAACCAATCTAGAATACTTCTTAAATGATACAGTACTGGAACAAGCGGCCATATCTATGGTCTATCCGATCAATCCGCGCTGGACAATGGTGGCGAAGCACTCCGAATCGATATTATTCAGAGAACCGGTTGAAAATTTATTCGGCGTAAACTATGAATCCTGCTGTTGGGGGATTAAAATGCTAGCTAGCCAAATCAGTAATGACAGCTTCACCGAAACAGATAACGCAATATTTTTTGAGTTAACCTTAAAAGGGCTGGGCCAGTCGGGTCGGACACTAGACAACCAACTGGCCAAAGCTATTCCTGGCTACAACCCTAACTTTTAGGGCGTCGCTCATACCGACGTCAACTATGGCATGAAACAATGATTCGATTTGCATCACTATCTACATCACCATTTATATGGCTTCTTTTATCCATCAGCTTTTTGATATCACCCGCTTTAAGCGCACCAATCGCGATTGATTCAATCGTAGCGATTGTCGATGAAGACATTATTACGCGCAGTGAAGTGGATAATCGACTCGAGATAATTCGAGCCGAGTTCGCTTACGATAACCGCCGCTTACCCGAAGCAAAAGCGCTTAACCGACAGTTAATGGAACTCATGATTAACGAGTCTATTTTGATCCAGCAAGCCAAGAGACGTGGCATCAGAGTGAGTGATAGCCAGCTCAATCAAGCAATGATAAACCTCGCTAAAAACAATCAAAAAACTTTAACCGAATTCAGGGAGCTGTTGCTTTCTCAAGACGTTAGTTATGACAAATATCGAGACAATGTTCGGCAAGAAATGTTGTTGGGAACGTTGCGGCGTCAATACACCTCTAATACTGCCAACATCAGCGAAATCGAACTGGATGAATTTATTGGCCGAACTGGCGATGACCTGGAAGAAGCCGAATATAACATTTCGCATATTCTAATCGCTTTGCCTGATGCTGCATCGCCAGAAAAGATAAATGTCGCGCTAAAATTCGCTAACGATATTTTGGCTCAGCTTCAACAGGGGGCCAAATTTGATCAACTAGCCAATCAGTTTTCGTCCGGATCGACTGCGTTACAGGGGGGCAATCTCGGTTGGCGCGGCAGAGCCGAAATACCGGAGCTGTTTTCCGAGGCCGCACTCAAAATGCAACCAGGTGAATATGCCGGTCCTCTACGCAGCCCCAGTGGATTTCACGTCATAACGCTGAACGAGCGCCGTACTGTTGATCAGATTCTCACCAAACAAACCAAATCAAGGCATATTTTGATCCGAGCCAATGAACTCATTAGCGAAGAAGCCGCCAGAGAGCGCCTGGTTGAATTACGCCAGCGTATATTAAACGGCGAAGATTTTGCTGCATTAGCAAAACTGTATTCAGTTGACTATGTTTCTGCGGCTGAAGGTGGCGACATTGGCTGGATGGCGCCGGGTGCAACGGTACAACAATACCAAACGGTTACTGACACACTCACCGCAGAAGAAATCAGTGAGCCGTTTAAATCATCGTTTGGGTGGCATATTGTCGAAGTCACCGGGCATCGTAAGCTAGATGAAACAGTCGAAATCAAACGCAATAAAATTCGTCAGCAGTTACTGCTACAAAAGCAAAGAGAAGTCTTTCAAATATGGCAACTACGATTAAGAGACGAAGCTTACGTGGTTATTTCTGCTAATGATAATGACACTGTTGCTAATGCTAATGACTAGCTCATCCTCATCTCGACAAATCAGGCCCTGCATAGCGATCACCAGCGGCGAACCTGCCGGTATTGGCCCCGACATAATCGCTCGGATCAAAACCCAAAACTTTGCTGCTCGATTGGTCATCATTGGCGATCAAACGTTGATAAAACAACGTGCCAGACAGCAAGGATCGACCCAAGATTTTATCGATTATAACGCTAACCGAAACAACACTGATGCGGACTTGCTAGAGATATTACACGTTCCTTTAGGCGCACACTGTAAAGCAGGCGAACTGAATACACTCAATGCTAGCTATGTGCTCAAAACCCTTGAGCGGGCCTGCAAGGGCTGCCTGTCTGGTGAGTTTGACGCTATGGTCACTGCCCCCGTACAAAAAGACATTATCAACCAAGCTGGCATTCCATTTAGTGGACATACAGAATATCTTGCTAACATTTGTGGTGTTAAAAAACCCGTTATGCTACTTGCAACTGACAATTTAAAAGTGGCTCTGGCGACCATCCACATGCCTTTACGGGCCGTGCCCGACACTATTACAGCAGCACTGATTGTTGAGATCAGCGAAATCGTCGATCACGATCTGCGCTCACGATTTGGCCTCGACAATCCCCATATTAAAATATGTGGTCTCAACCCTCATGCGGGTGAAAATGGTTATTTGGGTCACGAAGAGATCGAATCAATTATTCCCGCGATTGAAACGCTTCAATCTAAAGGATTAAATGTCAGCGGCCCGTATCCGGCAGACACCGTATTTACACCAGCCGCTCTTGCCGACGCTGATGTCGTCTTAGCGATGTATCATGACCAAGGTTTGCCCGTGCTAAAACACGCCGGATTTCATAACGCAATTAACACCACGCTTGGCTTACCGATCATTCGCAGCTCTGTCGATCATGGCACTGCGCTGGATCTCGCGGGTAGCGACAAAGCAAACCCGGGCAGCCTAATTGCGGCTATTAATTCGGCCATATTCCAAATTGGCTGCAGCCGAATAAAGGCAGCCAGTTAAATACAAAAATTAACTGCGACACATCAACTTTAAGAATGACTACCAGAAATAATTATGCCCCAAGCTCGTAAACGATTCGGTCAACATTTTTTACACGATCAAAATATCATTGCCAGAATGGTGAGTGCTATTGCGCCTGCTGAAAGTGACAAGTTATTAGAAATTGGGCCCGGCCAAGGCGCCCTCACTTTTCCTCTGCTGGCACAATGCAAGCAGTTAACAGCGGTAGAACTCGATCGTGATTTGATCCCTATCTTAAGACGTGGCGCTGCCAAGTATGGTGTTCTTGATATCATCAATTGCGATATTTTAGAATTTGATTTAAATGCTCTAGCAGGCACCGATGATCAACAATATCGAATCGCAGGTAATCTGCCCTACAATATTTCAACGCCGCTCATGTTTCACTTAATGGCGTCGATATCACATATTCGTGACATGCATTTTATGGTGCAAAGAGAAGTCGCACTGCGCATCGTCGCGACTGTTGGCGATAAAAATTACGGCCGACTCTCTATCATGATGCAGTACTACTGCCAATGCCAATACCTATTCGATGTGCCACCTCAGTCTTTCACGCCTCCCCCAAAAGTTGATTCGTCTATTATTCGATTAATACCGCACCCTCAACCAATTATTGAAGTGAATGACTTTGAGCTATTTTCATTAATAGTCAAAACAGCTTTTGGACAACGCCGAAAAACCATTGCTAACTCTCTCAAAAAAATGATTGAACCAAGCTGCTTCGAAGCAGCACAAGTCGACCGAAGCCTGCGAGCAGAATGCTTAACCGGTGCAGATTTTGCTCGACTAACTCACGCCAAACTTAATCAGGAATCAAATGAATAAACCTAAACTGTCGCTTATTTGGGCTATGGATCAAAATCGTCTGATTGGCAATAATAATTCGCTGCCTTGGTATCTACCCGCTGATCTCGCTTTTTTCAAGAGAACCACTATGAGTAAGCCCATGATCATGGGTCGCAAGACGTTTGATTCAATTGGCAGACCATTGCCCGGTCGTCAAAATATCGTCATCACCCGCGACAGTACTTTTAGCGCGGAAGGTTGTGATATTGCCAACAGCATTGAAGAAGCAATGTCATTGGTGTCTGAAGAAAAACAAGAAGCCATGCTGATTGGTGGTGCTAGCCTTTATCTACAAATGCTCGCGCAAGCAGATACGCTGTATTTAACCCAAATACACCATACATTTTCAGGTGACACCTGGTTTCCAGAAATGGATATGAGCCAATGGTCTGAAGTTTATCGAGAAGATTTTGAGGCTGATGAAAAAAACCTTCACGCCTACTCATTTATGCAATATCAAAGAAAAACGTAAAGTCTGCTGGAGTAAAGTCAGGTCGTTCAGTCGAGTTTTTTGACATCAATAATAGTAAGGCTTGTGGATGAGACTTAAGCAACGCTAACAAGCCTTCGTTGTTGAAAATCGGCCACTAATGCCAGCTCATTAAAGTTATTTACAAAACGATCAGTTGATTGTACTTGGCGGTAAGCAACATGTGATTAGAGCATTACATAAAATCGCCGGTGTTTTTTAAGCTGAGTGGCTCATCGATCTGATGCTAGACCAAACTATCAGAACGATTTAGTCTTTTATTCACGCGTTCCTTTTTATTGGCGGGCATGAATAAATTCTGCCGCCTTAACTACTTGTTCCTTTGTCCGCGCAGTCATTTCCGCTCTTTCACTTGCCGTCAGATAAAAAGCCATGTCGATATCGTGGCAAAAGTATCGTGAAGGCAGTCGCGTTAGTGCAAAGCAAGCGACATCTAAAAAGAATTCTTCATCTTTGTCATCATAAAAACTCGACAATTCAGATGCAATACAGTCAAAAACCAGATGCTCATAAAAATTATATACCTTTAAATAATTCATTGCCTACCCCGCGAGACTCTTAAATCTTTTAGTTTTCAACATATCGGCCAATCAATCTGAACCTTTAGGTTTAATCTATAATTAACTCAGCCTACACCACGAGCGGCATTATACAGCGAGTTTTGTTGTATAAGTAGCAGTGCTTTTGAACTCAATATGAATAATATGGCGACTGTTAATTGGATTGCATTTTAATCAACGACAGCCGTGCGAATTAAGGCTTTTGAGCAAACAACCTTCAACTACAATCAACACTATGCCAACGAGGCTCAACAGTATCAATCTGCAATGCACTGAAACATCGACCCCAAACACAGCCACCATCTGTCGCAAAGTGCCGACCATATTGACCGGTAGGCAATGTCGCCCAATGCCCAAAAATTACTTTGACATTAGCGTTTAGCTGGCTGTTTAAGAGATACCAGGGCGTCAAATTGGAATCTTTGTTCTGCTCGGGCGCACCTTTAGCAGCGAAATTAAGCCGATAATCAGGCGCTAAAAATCGCATTCGGGTAAACACATTGGTAATACAACGCAATCGGTCGAATCCAGTCAACTCATCTGACCAAAAGTCAGGCGAGTCGCCATACATTTTGTCGAAAAATAAGCCACTCTCTTCACCCTGTAACACTCGCTCTAGCTCAAGAGAGTGCGCAAGGGTCTGCTCCAGACTCCAGCTTGGGTGAACACCAGCATGGATCATGATTGCTTTGAGTGAATCATCGAAATAAGCCAACGGTCGATCCTGCAACCATATCATCAGCTCGTCACAGTCTGAGCTCGTCAACACTTGCGACAAAGTATCACTCTTATCAAGAATTCGCTTGCTGTGATAGAGCGCCAATAAATGTAGGTCGTGATTGCCTAGTATCGACACCGCTCGGTCACCTAAAGACTTGATAAACCTTAACGTTTGCAGTGATTCTGGGCCACGATTAACTAAATCGCCACAAAACCATAGGGTGTCATTAGTAGAGTCAAATTTTATTTTATCCAGCAGACGCATCAGATGTGAATAACATCCCTGCACATCGCCAATTGCATAAACAGCCATCAATCAGACCTAGTCACAAAAAGACTTCTTGCTAGTGCAACGTTCGCGGCGTTGACAACACAAATTCTTCAATCGTAGCATCAAATTGACAGCCATCATCAGCTTTCATTTGGTAACTGCCTTTCATCGTGCCGACAGATGTTTCCAACATGGTGCCCGAGGTATAAACAAACTGTTCGCCTGGTTTCAACGTTGGATGCTCGCCAATTACGCCATCGCCTCTGACTTCCTGAATCTTATGGTTAGAATCAGTGATAACCCAATGCCGAGTTAACAGCTGGGCGGGTTGCTGACCTTGATTAACAATGGTGATGGTGTAAGCGAAAACATAATAGTTTTTATCAGGATTCGATTGATCTTCGATATACCGCGTTTGGACGTTGACCTTAATGTCATTGAGGCTTGAATCTGTCATAAGAATGCCTGTATTTAAGAGAATGAAATAGTAAGTTAATCTAACCGAAATGGTTAGGATTTTAAACCGCTACCGGTGCCTTAATATGTGCGTGACTTTGATAATCTTTCAATCCAAAATCTTCAAATTGAAAATCGAACAGATTATTCACTTTGGGGTTTAAAACCATCTTAGGCAACGGGTAGGTTTCTCGGCTTAACTGCAATTTAGCTTGTTCTTGATGGTTGGTGTAAATATGGGCATCACCGAGCGTATGTACAAAGTCACCCGGCTCCAAGTCAGTAACCTGAGCCACCATCATTAACAGCAAAGCATAAGAGGCAATATTAAAAGGTAACCCCAGGAATATATCCGCACTGCGCTGATATAACTGGCAAGATAGCCGCCCATCAGCAACATAAAACTGAAAAAAAGCATGGCAAGGAGGCAAAGCCATTTGATCGATTTCGCCCACGTTCCACGCGCTAACGATTAGACGTCGCGAATCTGGGTTTAGTTTTATTTGATCAACCAACTGTTGAATTTGATCAATAACGCGCCCATCACAGGCCTGCCATGAACGCCACTGCGCGCCATAAACCGGTCCAAGATTACCCTCGTCATCCGCCCATTCATCCCATATCCGAACTTTGTTTTGCTTCAAATAGCTAATATTAGTATTACCCTGCAAAAACCATAACAGTTCATGGATAATCGAATTCAAATGAAGCTTCTTAGTGGTTATGAGCGGAAAACCCTCGCTCAAATCATAGCGCATTTGGTGACCAAAAACTGACAGCGTGCCTGTTCCCGTTCGGTCAGTTTTTTCAGCGCCACAGTCCAACACGTGTTGCATTAAATCAAGATATGGGCGCATGGTTGCCTCCTTTTCGGGCATAAGCGATTATAATTAGACCGACTACGATCATAGGTACTGACAACACAATGCCTTTTGTAAGCCAGTCTGTCTGCATCAAATAACCAATATGCGCATCAGGTAGGCGAATAAATTCGACGCTGGTTCGCGCTATCCCATAGAGCATTAAAAAGTAGCCCGATACGGTCATTACAGGCCTTGGTTTCGACGAAATAATCCACAGCACAGCAAACAGCAAAAAACCCTCTAGCAACATTTCATAGAGCTGCGACGGGTGCCTCGCGCTGTAGCAAAGTGGCCCGGCAAAGTCGATAAATCGATCGGCTGGAAATTGCTCGCAAGAAAGCTTCATTGCCCAAGGCACATTGGCTGGCGCGCCCCATAGTTCGGCATTGATAAAATTGCCAAACCGTCCAGCGGCTATCCCCAAGGGCACTAGTGGCGCAATAAAATCAGTCAGTTGAAAGAAACTACAATTGAGCTTGCGTCGATACCACTCCATGGCAACCAAAACACCAATAAATCCTCCGTGAAAAGACATACCGCCTTCCCATATTTTAAAAAGATAAAGTGGGTTATCCAAGAAACTATCAAAATTATAAAATAATACGGAGCCAAAACGTCCACCTAGAACAACGCCCATCGCACCATAAAAGATCAAATCATCGACATCAGACGCTTTAAGTGGCGCTCCCGCAACTTGAGCGCGACGCTTGCCTAACCACCACGCAGACCCAAAGGCGATCAGATACATCAGTCCATACCAATGAACCTTTAAAGGGCCTAAGGCAACAACAACTGGATCAATTTCGGGATAGGCAATCATAAAAACAGGCGTAGGCAAAAGAAATCACAATTATGCCTGAACGCAACGACTTAATTAAGCAAAACTAGGCATTGTTGCCTGATCGATTTTGTTGGTTCGCCATCGGTCACTTTAGGACCCAACTGAAAGTTATTGCAGGGATGTTATTGTTAATGATGTTATTAGCCAGAGGTCTATCCAAACAGCACAAGTACCCAAACCACTATCAACAGCAAAACCGACAAAGACACTACCCACAAGCAATGCTTTTTCGACACCATTGTCACCCAAGTATAGCCC
>Ga0307489_10001622_pt1 | contig 14881 bp, 23 predicted proteins | sample SB12metaG_FD_202247 | JGI IMG/M metagenome (GOLD analysis project Ga0307489, IMG submission 202247) | Sea-ice brine microbial communities from Beaufort Sea near Barrow, Alaska, United States - SB 1.2 | ecosystem: Environmental > Aquatic > Marine > Coastal | place: USA: Alaska | collected... | reverse complement strand
ACACCGATGCCGCGGCACCGCTGCGCATGAAGTTTGCGACGGGGTTGTCGAAGAACGAGGACCTGGCTACGGCCGTGGAGGAGGCCATCTCGGAAGTGAAGTCAGCGCTGGGGCACAACCGCACCCGGCTACGGCCGTGGAGGAGGCCATCTCGGAAGTGAAGTCAGCGCTGGGGCACAACCGCACCCCGACCTGGGTCCAACTCATGGTTTCGGCGGACTACAAGGACCCCTCGCTGGCGCCCGCGTACGCCCTGGAGTGCTTCACCACCACCCCAAAAGGCGGTAAGGGCACTTCCAAGGGTAATGGAAAGGGCATTACTGCCGTGATGGAGGGGGGGACGCAGCCACGTTGTTGATGGGATCGCTGCAACCGGCGGCGCCAGCTGTGTCCACGCACACGGCGCTGTTTGGCGGTGTGGTGACGGGGTGCATCGGCGGGCGCGGGCAGACCATGGACGGGCCCAGCGTGTCTGTCACCGCGGCGTGCATGCCAGGGGTGGACGTCATTCCCTTTCACGCCCCGGACTGCTCGCTGCCGCCGCAGGTGACGGCGGCGCAGTGGCTGGAGCTCATGACCGCGGGGGGGATGTCGCAGGGAGGTGCGGCTCACGATGAAGTGGAGGGCGTGGTGGTTGCAGACACACAAGGGGTGCGTGCAGTCACAGACGGGGTGCGTGCAGACGCACATGATATGCGTGCAGACAGATATGGAGTGGTGCGTGCAGACAAAGCCCAAGTAGACAGCGCCGGAGATGCCGCCGCAACCAACGAAACTAACACGGAGACACCGGAGACGGTGGGGGTGCTTGTGCTGGCGCCCCCCCACTTCGTGGAGGTTGACAGCTTCATGCGGCGGTTCTACAGCGTGCTGCCCGCCAGCAAGGTGGTTGGGGGCGTGGTGAAGGCCGGCGAGTCGCTGTTCTTGGGGGGCGCGGTGCACAGCGGCGGCGCGGCGGGCATTATCCTGCGCGGCCGCTTCGGCATGGAGGCCCACAGCTTGCACGCATATCGCCCCATGGGCCCGGCCATGACCTTTGCTGCAGCGGTGGAGGGGGTGATCATCGACCTCGACGGCCTACCTGCGGAGCGCGTGCTTACGAAAGTGCTGAACGGCCTGCCAGATGACACCAAGTGGCTGCCCATGATGGTGGGTGTGGGCCAGGGTGATGGCGGGAGGGGTGACGCAGAGGGGGCGGAATGGAGGGGTGTGCGGGCGCTGCGGGGGAGGCCCGTCTCGGCGGAGGAGATGGAGGCGTCAGCCGCGCTCGCGGCGGCAATGGATGCGATGGGCATGGATGCGAAATCGGTGCTGAGCGAGATGTCGGACCCGCTAGATCAATACTCGCCCAAGGGGTCCAAGGCCGCGGAGGCCAAGGCGTTGGCCAAGGCTGTGGCGGATTACGGCGGCGGCGGGACGGGGTACGTGTGCCGCGACATCCTGAGCGCGGAGGCGGTGACCGGGGGGGTGTTCATCGGCACGCACCACAAGTTGGAGGAGGGCGCGCCGGTGCAGCTCCACGTGCGGGTGCCCGCGTGGGGCAAACAACGGGCTCCCGATCTCATGGATCAGTGGGCGGGGGCGGGGGCGGCGTTGAGTCCAGGGTTGGGCAAGGGGAAGGAGGGGAAGGGGAAAGCGAAAGCGAAAGCGAAAGCGAAGGCCAAGTCCACTCCCGATTCAACTTTGGATTCGACCTCGGATTCGTCTTCGGATTCCACTTCCGAGTCCACTTCCACGAGTTCCACGTCGCACGCGGACCACAGCAAGGACACCCTAGCGGGCGCCGTGATGTACACTTGCGCGGAGGGGAACAGCATGGAGGCGGCCAACTTCAGGGAGCGCGTGCCGGGTGTGGCGTTGGGTGGGGGTTACATGACTGGCGAGTTAGGCCCAGTTGGGCCTGGCAGCCCGAGCTACCTGCACTCATACACCTCGATGGTGGGGCTCTTCTGGGACCTGGGGGACGCGGCGGCGGCGGCGGCGGCTACCGGGCAGGCGGTGGCCGGTGCGTCTAGGGAGGCGGCGGCGGCGGGGGGGGCGGGGGCGGTGGCGGGGTTGAGGGCAGCGAGGGGGTCGAAGCCGGCGGGAAAGAAGAAGTAGGCGTGTTGAGGGCATGTTGAGCGCTCGCGCTGCGTTGTGGGGCGACGGAGCCTATCGTTTATTTCGTCATGGGCGGACGAAACAGAGCGGGGGAAGCTTTTGTAATGATGTAGAGCTATCAACGCCTATCGCTTAGCGCACGGTTTCTTTTGAGTGTGTGTTCACTGGTAACTGGGGGCGGCTTATCTCGTTCCTCGTCTGGCAGCTTGTGCGAGTTGCCCATCTCTATTTTCGTCGCCAACAACAGTACCCTCCTCGACGGACTCCCTGACGTGTGTGTATCGCTTTACGTATCGGCCCGACCGTCGCCTCTGCCTGGCGCGAAGAGTGGGTGGGTGAGACCCGGCCGCTTTACCATCGTTGACTCGCGCCACGGGCACCCGTGCTCCCGCAGCCACTGCAACATCTCCAGTTGCCCGCCCTGAGCGGCTCTGCACGTCTGCTCGCTCCACGGGCAGTTGTGCTCCCGCGCCCAGCGCAACACCTCCAGGTGCCCGTTGGATGCAGCCGCAGTGGCCTGGCACTCCACGGGCAGCCGTGCTTCCGCGCCCACCGCAGCACCTCCAGATGCCCAAATTGGGCGGCACGTCCTTAAGGTCACGCTCCCCCTAATTCCGGATTTCTACCGAAAAAGTTTACGAACGAAAATGCAATTCAAGATTCTTGAGTTAAATAGTCGCAAAAAACATTTTGACCCCCACTCAGTTCTAGGTCAGAAAACTTTTCGAAAACACTTTTCTTTTCAAAACTTTTTTGATTTCTTGGGTATGGCCGCGCATCTCAGAGAGTGATCGAATGATATGTTGAGCATTTTGATTTATCACACACCAGCTCTGTGTTTCTGAGCAAAAAATAAATGGCGCCTCCACGCCATTAAGTTGCGATTTAGGGCGACTGTCAACATTCCGTTCGATCACTCTCCGAGATGCGCGACCATACCCATGAAAATCAAAGAACGTTCGAAAAAAAAAGCGTTTCCGAAAAGTTTTCTGACCTAGAACTGAGTGGGGGTCAAAATGTTTTTTGCGACTATTTAACTCAAGAATCTTGAGTCGTATTTTCGTCCGTAAACTTTTTTGGTAGAAATCCGGAATTAGGGGGAGCGTGACCTTAAATAGCGTCGTGCCACGGGCAGTTGTGCATTCGCGCCCATTGCAGCACCTCCAGGTGCCCGCGCGCAGCGGCCAAAGTGCACGTCAATATATTCCACTTGCAGCCTTGCTTCCGCAACCACCTCAGGACCGCCAGGCGCCCGTGCTCGGCGGCGCATGCGCAAGTCCCTCCTCACGCAACGGGCAGTGCCGCTCCCGTGCCCACTGCAACACATCAACGTGCCATTCCGCGATCAGCACACACGTCCATCTCCCCCACAGGCACCCGTTCGCCTTCGCCCAAGCCAACCTCTCGACGGACCCGTCAAAACTCACGAGCGACAACTTCACCGCCCCTCCCTTCCCTGCCCGCGGCAAGTTGTTGGCATGCACCACCGCCAGCCACGGCTTCGCCACCTGCGCAGGTATCCGTGTGCTCCAGCCGCTCCAGCACGTGCTTCATCAGCACGTCGCGCAACTCCTCGAGCACAGGGCTGAGCAACTGGCTCTGGCTGGGGCATCGTCTTCGCTATCTTCGGGCGGCCCCTCGGGGAGATGCCCATCTAATGCCGCTGCCCCACGGCTTCCGCCCACCCCGGTAGCATCCCCGCCCCCGCCCACGCATTCCCAACGTCCCCGAGCCCTAGTATCCATTATGTGTGCCGCCCTCCCGACGTCATGAAGCCGCATCTGATGGTGCGATCTCCGGGAAGGCCGGCATGCGCTCAACGTCCAACATTCATCCGCGGAACACTGAGTCACTGACCCGCGCAATGTTCATTTCGCGGAACATGATATCAGCTGAACATCAATCGGCGGAACATTGACTTGCGCAACATTTAATCCGCGGAACATTGACCGCGGAACATTTAATCCACGAAAGATTTATATCTGCGGCACATTAGTCCGCGGAACATTGACTTGCGCAACATTCAATCCGCGTATCATTGACCCGCACAACATTTACTCCGCGGAACATTGATGACGTGCCGACGTTCTTTTGCACCAACGCCACCGCCGCTGCCGGCGCGAGCGGCTGGGCTCAGCCCGGCTTGAATAACCCGTAAACCCGCGAGAGTATGGGTGACCGTCTGTTCGTGTGGCGCCATAAGCCGCGCTGCCCTCCCGCGCCCACTGATTCAGGAAACCCTGCGCAGATCCGGTGGGGGGCGGAGCGGAGGCGGCGGCGGCGGATCAAAAGGGGATTGCACGGAGCGCGGTACCGTATCGATCCTTGTTTCGGATAAACACGCGGTCCGATCCCCTCTACTTCTGCAAACAGGGGGGTAAATCACACTGAATTAATAGTTGGGGGTTCAATGACTCGAGAAGGCACTGAAACCGGTAGGCTGGGTGCCGGTCGATTGTCATGACCACAATTTACCCTCCAGTTTCTCAAAGTACAGGGGCCCATACCGCGTAGAATACTGCATTGAATCCAATTACAACTGAACGCTAGTTGTACAGAGGAAACAGTGTTGTTGCTCCTCTTACCACCATGCTGAGAGTCGGGGAAGAGCAGGTTGCCGCTGCGGCCACGACAACAATCGTCGTGTAAATGATGCCGACGGCGAAGCCGGTGTGCGCGCTCCGCGCGCTCGAGATGCGGGGTCTGACCGAGCGGATGCAGCCATCGGGGGGTGACCCTCGGCGAGCGGATGCACCCATCGGTCGAAGGTGTGCTCGATATGCCCTCATTGAAAGAAAAAAAAGAAAAATAGCAGCAAAACAAAAAAATATACGTGAATGCTCTCGATTGAGTGGTATGGGAGGGCTCAATCCATGCTTGTGTATGGTTGACTATAGTCTCTCACGAGCTTCTCTAGCGAGGGTTCCTCATAGGGGTCTCATAGGCATAGGGTGCCCTTCCCCTCTTTGCGCATTCTGTTATTAAAATCAGCTTTTGTTTCTGCGATGAGTTCCCCGCTTTCAGAAACAGGTTGTGAAAGGTCAATTACGAAACGCAGAGGTGTTGGCCTTCCAGTTGTGATGTAGTGATATAGATCTGAAATGATTGAAGATAGTTTTTCGGAAAGAGTCAGTTTTCTCGAAGTCATCTTTGCGGACATGTGCAAGATGGCGTCGCGGCACCTGCCCATGGCGGCCTGCAAATCAAGTCGAGAGCACATGACGTCAGCGGACTACAAGAACTGGAGAGCCCAGCTAGAACGATACGAATAAATGCAACTTTGAATTGAGCGTGGATGATTCATAGGGCTTGCGTGGCAAGGACGCGGCGTCCTGACCCGTCAGGTCGAAAACAACGGTGAAACTCAACACCGGTTGCCGCGGCTGGGACATGCACCCTAGCCGGTCAGCCGGAACCTATCAAACTGGCTTATTCCACACCGCGTCCGCTCTCAGAATTCAGGCAGTAGTGGGCGGAAGTTTAAAAGCGACAAGCCGGAGGCACGCCTCCAAGTTTGGTCCTGACCTCTACGAGTACGAGTATAAAGCCCAATGAAACCGCTTGCACTCGGGGAAAACTGAGGCACGCCAAAAATACGACTAATCCGAGACGCGCGCTCAGGCGAGGGACAGGTGCGATTTTTGTTCCCGCCAAAGTGTCGACAAAACACCGCCTGTTGGTTGACCCTGCCCCCACGGAAGGGCGACCATCAACCAACACGGCAGCACGTCAACAGAAGCGGGCGATGATACAAGCCGGGGATCACGTTTGGCTGGCGTCACGGAACGCAAGGCCATCCCGAAAAAGTTTCGTGGAGGGGGTCGGAAAAGCACTTCACACCCAACCAACCGGCACAATGAGAAGCTGAACAATAAAAATTAATGGTGGGCCTAGAAGAGTGCGACAGAGAGAGCGGGTCACACGCGGGGTGTCCACGTATAAGTTGGCGGGTCGCACCTGGAGGCAGGCGCGTATGCGGTCCGTACGCGAGGCTGCGCTACCTGTCTTGTCTGGCTGTTCCGTCCAAACGAGAAGTTGTTTGAGGAGCTATTTTTTTTTAGATTACGAAGTTCAATTTGAAGCGACGCGGTCGACATACCTTGTGCGGCGGGGTATTCAGAGAGGCGCTCATGCAGCACCGAGCAGTGTGAAGCTGTGCGCGCGGTTATGCAGAGTACCAGTAACGTGCGCGGGTGAGACTGTCTGCTGACCGACTTTACCGGTGTCGCGAAATGGCGCAGGAATCGCTGGGCCAGTTTAGGGTAGTTCTGTTTTGGGTTAGGGCTTTATGGTTTAGGGTTTAGGGTTCGTCTACGTCTGCGTCTGGACGACGACGCCACGAGCACGCGGCAAGTCGCCACACCCCTCACGCGCGTAGCGGCAAAAACAAGCGCCCGGCGTCGCCCGCTCGTGTAAGCAACGCGGATCGTGCAATCACCGCGGCTATCCTCCGACAGTGCACACTCCTGGGCATCCCGTCCCACCTGCCCAGCGGTGCCTCGTTTTTTTCTTTTGTGCGTGGGGTGCCGAGAAGAGAGGAGATAGGGTGGATACCTGGTAGGGACGGGCGGCCGCGTAGGGCTCCGATGAACAGCGATGATGAGTCCAGGCGCGCCGCCGCGCGCATCCTGCTCGCACGACAGAGCGCAAACAAGGCCTCGGCGGCGCCGCCGCCTAAGCGCGCGCGCATCATGCGTGGCCCCGAGGCAGGGGCTTACACTCGTTCACTGCTCAGCTCAACTTGAGCGCTTTGTATGGGATAGCGGGTGCGCGTAGGGGTCGGTAGCCCGTGTTAAGTGGGTGTTAGGGGGTGTTAAGGGTGTGTAGGGTGATTTTTGTGTCAGGCACGGCTCAAGTTGAGCTGAACGGCGAACGAGTGTAAGCCCCTGCCCCGAGGATGTGCCCGACGGCACCCACATCACCACGGCCGACGACGGCACGCTCGAGTCGTTCGAGCGCGCTGTGCTCGGCGCGCTCCTCTGGCGCCGACCTGAAGCCGCAGAGATGAACCTCATTCCCACGGCGGGGCTTACCACGCAGTCCACACCCCCTTCTCACCGTTATGACTTCAACTGCCAGCCGTCATATCTTTGGTAGACGTAGCTTTAGTAGACGTGGTTTTGTCTCGAAGGTGCCGCCAGTGAAGCTACTCGCTGATGCCACGCACGCGGGTGGTTATGCCACCGCCGCCCCAACGGTCGGCGGTGGCGATGCGCCACTGTTGACCGCCGACGACTTGACGCGGCCACCGCGCGCGCCGAGGCTGTTTCAAAGGCCATCCGTGTCCGACGCGGCCATTTGTCGCCTCAGAGATTGTACTACAATATGAGTAAAAGCGTGAGGGAACTGCAACCAGGCCCTGCCTCTGGGAGTTCAACAACTCGCACCAGTACGTGAAGAGCTTCGAGCCCGTGCTGTTCGAGGAGGCGCGGGAGGAGACCCGCAGCGCGTGGCTCGAGTCCTTGGCAGGGCCTGGAACAAATTTCTTTACACACTCGCCGCTTCAACCTGACTGTTTACTCATAGTGTACCTGTGTACTCGTACACACTGGCAGGGCCATGACACCAGCTGCCGTTCACACTAGCCGCATCCGCTTCACCAGACTTTCCGCTCACATTGTACCTTTGAACCCGTACACACGGGCAGGGCCCTACATCAGTTCCCTACGCCAATTCTCTACACCGCTGGTACAGACTTGCCATAAGCTCAGTATGACTGTCAAAGCTGAGTGTACCAGCATTGTCATGCACACACGCCGCATGCCCCTCCCAGTTATGTTGAGCTGAACGGGGGACGAGTGTGAGGCCCTGGTTGATGGGCGAAGGTCAGCAGTTCCCGCTGCAAATGGCGGCATTGGACCCGATGGGCAACGGGTGGCGGCGCGCCACGCTGCAGGTGGACACCAAGGAAGAGGCGGAGGTGATCCGGAGCCTGTGCCAAGAGCACTCTGTGGCGGTAGGACCTCCACTCGCCACCTGAACTAGGGCATGACAGATATCAAATACCATGTGATCCTCCGTATTGTATACCCTCGTTTCTTGACTTGAACGGCATCACACAACGTGCCGAACATTATCTGTCTGGCACTCTCTGGCGGTGCTGTGCGTGCAGAGGATTGAGGAGGGGGACCCGTGGCCCAGAAACGTGGACGGCCATGATCTGCCCCTGACGGTCGCTGGTTTCGTGGAGAAGGTCACCACGCAGTCGCCGCCATACACGGCAGGGTTGTCATTGAGCACAAGCACTCGACCGACGTCGAGCATGAATGGCGCCTGTATGGGCATTCACCCTGAATGTGAGTCATGACAATATATCGGTTCGAGCGCTGGTTCTCAATGACGTTGAATCCGACTGACATGTGTATGAGCATTCAACCAGAAGGTGAGCCATGATCTCCGAGTGCTGGTTCTCAATGACCCTCATGCACGGTGGAGTTCAAGTTTTTCATATCTGCCGACGTGGGGTCCCCGACTAACCCTGCGTCCATGAACTGGAAGCCGTGGCACGAGGTGGGGTGGTGCAAGTCGACACCCGTATTGGAAGCGCGTGATTACAACAATTGACTGCTCTCGACGATCAACTGTTTCCAAATGTTGCTATTTAAATGCTTTCAACGATAAACTGCTTTCAAATGCTGCAAGTCGAACCCCCGCATTCAACGTTAAAGTGCTTTCACATGCTGCAAGTAAAACCCGTATTGTGAGCGCCTGCTTTCAACGATAGATTGCCTTCAAATGTTGTTATTGATATCGTCTTACGACGCTTCCACAAGGTGCTGCGGCAGCGCGAGCGGTCAGTGCTGGAGGCGTTTGAGGGCGTCCGGCAGGGGCTTACACTCGTCTACTTCTCAGCTCAACGTGAGCACTTTTTGTGGATTACGTCGGGTGCACTGGGTAGTTTCAGTGACAAAGACGGCTCAGGTTGATCAGAAAAGTGAACGAGTGTAAGCCCTTACACTCGTCCACTTTTTAGCTTAATATGAACAGTTTTTGCGGGTACGTTGGGTACAATGGGTGGTTTCAGTTACAAAAGTGATTGAGGCTGAGCTGAGAAGTGGACGAGTGTACGCCTCTGGCGTCCGGCGTGAGGTGAGAATGCCGAGGGGACAGTCGGTAGGTCAGTCATCGGCAGAAGAAGGCGAGGCGGCGCCGGCGCCGCTGCAGAAGGCGGAGGGTCGGTGGTGGTGGATCGCGCCGGCGGGGAAGCTGAGTTCCTCAGCGCAGTCTTATGAGGCCTTGCACCATTTTCAGTAGGGCCTGGTGGATTGTCATTCAGTGGTGTGTTCTTAGTAAGCTTGTTGAATTAAGTGCCGGTAATGCTTCAGTACTGTATAAATTGCTACTGGAGTATCATCAGTACTGCATTATAAGTCAGAATGTTGAATTAAGTAGCCTGGCGGAGGGTACCGGTGACCACCATTGATTCAAGCTATCACATCGGTCATGACAGCTTCGACTGCATTCCCATATATGCGCCGCTCTGCCAAAGTTTGTTGATTTAAGTGCCACCGTGTGACATGGCGAGCATATTCCACTGGACCCTGGCTTGAGACGCTTGCATCCACCCATGCGCACGGCGATGCTGAAGCCACCCATGGATGGCATGCCGCGGGTAGGATCACCCAGTGAACCGGTGCTCGCCGCATCATCTTTCACGCAGTGTACCGGTGCTCGCCATAGTATCATGGTGATCGGCATAATGGTGCTCCACATAGTGTACTCGTACCAGTGATCATCATATCATCCACCACATAGTGTATCGGTGCTTGACACGGGATCCAACATGTTTGTAATCCCCGTGTATAGAGTCGAAAGGCATATCATGATGTGACACACGATGTCCTACTGACCCTCGCAGCAGGTTCGGGGAGTGGAGCCGCCGCCCCTGGCGCAGGAGATCGCGGGCAGCGCTCCGCTGATGGAGCATCTCAGCAAGAATTTCAACGAGCCGCAGCTCGCTGCCATCAAATGGTCCTGCGCGCACAATTTGCGGCAGGGCCTGGCAGAGTTTGCGCGCGACGTCACCCAACTCATATGTGACTCTCGTTTCTTGAGGCCATGGCACCCTATAATGAGCGAGTAATCGACGAGCGGACAAACGTTAACGAGCAATAGGACGAGCGAGCAATGTCTGCCCTGCCCTACCCCGCGGTCAGGCGAGCGCGACTATGCGGCAGCGGAGGCGGCTGCGAGAGCGGCGGCCGCAGGCGAAGATATTGACTCCGTGGCTGTTCTCGCGGAGCCATTTCCGTTCACGCTGGTGCAGGGCCCGCCGGGAACAGGCAAGACCCACACCGTGTGGGGTATTCTCAACATCCTGCACCTCGTGTTGTTCTTGCGCTACTACCAGCACCTGCACAAGGCGATCGCCATCGGAACGGCGCGGGCCACTGGGCAGGGGGTATTGTGAGCATGCACTCAACCGACTTTGAATAAACAGAACACCGGAATCAGGCCGTTTGCGAGAGTGAGGGTAACACCTGATAAATTGTCCTGGAGATCGGTCGACGATCATGAATCGAGTCCGCGAATCTTCCGCGGATCTGCATGAGCATTCACCCAGCAGTTGAGTTTTGGTTTGATATCGGTTGGAGTGCTTGTTCTCAACGACCCTTCTTCCAGGACTGACGAACATAGCGCGTGGGAGGATCTAGGAGCGGCGCCCGGGCGGCAGGAGGTGGGGCCTGACCAATATGGCCACGTCATAGGATGTCAACAATTCAATGAATGAGGGTAGAAATGGTAGAAATGAGGTGGATGATGTGGAGAACACCTGTACACTCTGCGGTTGATAAGACTGCGAGCCCCGGTATACTATGTGGTAGATGATGTGGCCAGCAACTGTACACCACGCAGTCAATATCCGGCTGACCCTGTCCGGAGGACGGGCAGGATGAGATCGAGTCAGAGACGGTGAAGGACCTCTTCGATAACTTGAAGAAGGCGGCCGGCATCGAGCGGGGCAACAGCTACGGCGTATCCAAGCCGCGGATTCTGGTGTGTGCGCCCAGTAACGCAGCGATTGGTATGATCCGAATGACCAGTACTCGGCACGTCATCATTATCAATTGAAATCCCTGGTACCGCGGTGAGTGCGTTGCATATCACACACAGGCGTGTAGTCAGGCACACGGACGATGCGTGATCCTGTGTGAGCACATACCTTACAATGGAAAAGTGCCAGAAGACATCCTAGTTGCAATCCAGCGTCCTATGACGTGGCGAGCATTATGCATCTGGGCCCTAGCGATAGACAACCTGCTTGAGCGAGTCATGAGCCGCGGGTTCGTGGATGCGACCGGGGGGAAGTTCTCTCCGGACATCATCCGCGTGGGCGCGACGGACGCGACGGTTTCAGCCAAGGTGAAGCCTGTGTACGCGGGTGGCAAGGTGGAGGACCTCATGAAGATGGATCCCCAGGTGGGGGATATTGACAACACCAGCAGTGTTTGCATTGTCTCCACTGAAATTTGTATTTTTGTCCCAAGGCTTCATATCGTTGGCTACTTGGATGTGAACATCACTTCCTAAACCCTAAACCCATGGTTTACCAGTCAATTCGCTAGGGTGCATCTTCATGACATAGTCCATTATTGAGAACAGGCACACGACCGACGTTGTATCGACGAACTGAGTCTGCGCGTCTATGTGAGCATTCGCCCCGAATGCAAGTCATGCTCTGATCTGGGTCGAGTGCTTGTTCTCGTTGACCCTCCTGCCAGGAATGGAGAGATTGGTATGTGAAACACCACAACAAAGTCGAATACTTCAACCACGAGATCGCCAACCTGGAGACGGAGAACACCAAGGCGATGGCGGCTGGGTTCAACGCTGCGGTAGGGCGGTGCAGGTAGAACCGACGAAACCCGCGTTCGAAAGCGCCTGGATCTGTGCTCTTGATACTAAATTGTCATGGAGCACTTTGAAACCTCGCCTTCAAGGTTGATCCAATGATACCCGTGATGAAACCTACTGGATCTATGCTTTTGCATCTAAGCTGTGATGGACCGCTTTCAAAATTTGCTTTCAATTCAAATTTGCGCCGCTACTCCGCGGATGGCGAGGACCCGGTGAGGAGGACCGCGGCGTTGGAGCGCGTGACCAGAATATTGAGCGTCAACGAGAGGCGCAACCGCTCTGTGGTGGACATGGCGAGGCTGGCTTATCTGATCGAACACCTCGACGGCGGCAACGGCAGGGCCTTGCACAGCGTTTCCTTTTCAGCTCAACCTGATTCGTCGCTGATGGTGTAATTGTGTGTCAGTATACCCGTACACACTCGCCGCATCCTCCTTCCTGGCCTGGCCACTCGTCTCCTAACTGTTCGCTCATGGTGTACAAGTGTACCCGCACACTCTCACACACACTCGTTCCGTCCTACCTCGGCCTGCCCGAACTCTCTCCCTGATTTTTGCGCATCATTGTGCACCAGACCCTGGGCGGCGGTGGCGGAGGCGGCGGCGAGTACGGCAGGCACGCAGCGGCAAAGCTCAAGAGGATGACGTTTCGCGTCCGGCAGGTGCTCGAGGCAGGGAGGTCGATGCTTACAGTACTTGACCGACGTTGATTCGACGAACCGAGTCCCCGTGTCCGTATCATTATTCACCCTGAAGGTGAACAATGGGCTTGCCCGCCGTTGAATCGACGAGCCGTGTCCCCGTGTCTGTATGAGCATCACCCAGAAGCTAAACCGTGGGCTTGCTCCGATTCCGGCAACAATATCGGCTCAAGCGCTGATTCTCAATGACCCTTCTGGGAGGCTTCGTTTGTTGACGAAGCTGAGATCGTGTTCACGACGTTGACGTCGTCGTCGCGGAAAGTGTTCCGGCAGCTCACGCACGGCTTCGAGACAGTGCTGATTGACGAGGTTGGGCTTGGCGGACTATACTCGCCACGTCATCTGCTACATTGCATACCGGTGCTCGCTGCGTCATCCGCCACATCGTGTACCGGTGCTCACTGTGTCATACACCATATCGTGTACCTGTGTACCAATGCACACTCGCCGCATCCTCGGCCTGGGCCTTACACTCGTTCCCTGACAGCTCAATCTGAGGGGCTGCTCTATCTGGTGTCGGCCCGACGATGAGGCTGCGCAGGCCAACGAGATCGCGACGTTGATTCCCTTCCTGCACGGTGTGCGGCGCTGCGTGCTGGTGGGTGATCCGCAGCAGCTGCCTTCCACCGTCCTGTCAGGCGCCGCGCAGGGCGTCCAATTCCAACGGTGTGGCCCCAATCTGTTTGTTTGCCCCCTTCCTTGTTTCTTGCACCCACCGCATACTGTATCTATGCTTACGACATCATCCATCACATAGTGCACCTTTGCCCACTTTATGCTTGGAGGCTTCAGCGGTAGTACCATGCACTCTTCGAGATTCATTTTACAACTGCCTGCTTTAGATGGCGGTGGGGATTGGTCACTACTTCCTCTTGCTTTTAAGACCTCACGGAGCTAAAATAATTAGCTCCGTGAGGGGGTAGATCCGTCAAACTGGATCGGTCAAAACTGGCTCCGTCGATTCTGCCGAAGTGTTCGTCGTAAACCGTCGTTTCTTGAGTCAATTGAAAGTGCTTGGCGAAACTGTATCGGCCAAACTGGCTCCGCCGATCTTGCTTTTGCCAAAGGGGGGTTGGTCATTCTTAAAAGCAAGAGGACTACTCACAATGTGAAGCGCCTTGGGGATCGATGAACCTTTGTGATGAGAAAATTCTCAGAGCAACACAGGTGGTGAGCGTACTCTGCTGGGCCCTCTACAATGGTCGCTGTTCGAGCGGTTCACGCAGCTGGGCGCGGAGGCTCTGCTGTTGTCGGTGCAGTACCGCATGCACCCCCAGATCCGCCAGTTCCCTTCCGTAGGGACCAACCCCTCTCTTCTTCCTATCTCCTTCCTGTCCTCTCTCGTCCCTGACTCTCTCCGAACGATCATGCTCCCCACATCAAACTAGCTCGGCCAATCGGGGTTCACAAGAGTCCAAAAGGAAGAGGCCGTATGACGTGGCGATCGTATGCTGGTGACATTGAGGTTTTCTGGCTCACTGCCAGGCACCAATATGCGCTTTAGCTAACACGTCTCCTCTATGGTGTGTCGATAAACCTAGAAGTAATGGCGTGGTCATCATCCTTCATCTGACCCTTCTCCTGGGAAGCGTTCTACGAGGGGCGGTTGATCGACTCGGAGTCAGTGACGTCAGCGCCCCCGGAGCCGTACCACTCCGTCTACCCCCTGCAGCCCTACATGATCTTCGACGCCGCGCTCGGCGCCCAGCATAAGAGCATCCGTGGCTCGCTCTCCAATGCAATGGAGGCGGGGCTTCACAGGATATCCACCATTAAGTGAATACAAGTGTACCGGTACCACGTCATCCACCACAATTGTACCACCACATAGTATACCGGTACTCGCCACCGTCATCATGATAATCGACGCCGCGTTGGGTGCTCAGCTTAAGAGCATCCGGGGCTCGCTCTCCAACGCGATGGCGGCGGGGTTTAGCGGAAGCTCTCTATGTGTGATGTGGCACGCTCGCGATGTGTACGGCTGCTCAATCAAGTGCTGGGTCATGAATGTATAACTGGATCACAATGAGGGAACGGGTTGCGAGGCCAGTGAAGAAGGTTCGCGAGTGTGTTCGGGGACACTGGTACACAAGGATCATGCATTCACGTCGAGCCGCATGTGTCATCCGGTCCCTAGTTGGAGGCGCTGATGGTGGTGTGTCTCGTGAAGCAGTTGGAGGGGGTGCTCGGTCCCGGGAACATCGCCGGGCGGTGTTGCGTCAT
>Ga0307489_10001621_pt1 | contig 14907 bp, 9 predicted proteins | sample SB12metaG_FD_202247 | JGI IMG/M metagenome (GOLD analysis project Ga0307489, IMG submission 202247) | Sea-ice brine microbial communities from Beaufort Sea near Barrow, Alaska, United States - SB 1.2 | ecosystem: Environmental > Aquatic > Marine > Coastal | place: USA: Alaska | collected 2017-05-06 | reverse complement strand
GGGCCGGCACTAGGTGTAATCGATCCAAGGCGTCCGAAAACCCCAAGAACAGCCTTCACGCCCCTCCCCCGTGCGTGTGTTGCGCCGCCAATGGCAGCGACGACGGTTTCGCCTTGTTCATTCAGGTACTCCTGGCCTGCGCTGATTTCCAATTTTGCCCAAATTGGCTCCGTGGTTGTGATTCTCGGGCCGGCACTGGTTGCAATCGATTCAGGGTGTCCTTAAACCCCAGAGCAGCCTTCGCCCCCTTCCCCGTGCGCGTGCGCATACTACTTTCCCGATTTGTGTCGTTTATTAGGCGGGAGCATCTTGCTACATGCCACAGCAACCGCGCGGCGTGCCACACCAAGCTCGGCGCCTTCGCCGCGGCGATCGAGGACGCAGAGAGGTGCATCGCGCTGGAGCCGGCGTGGGGCAAGGGGTACTCGCGCAAGGGCCACGTGGAGCTCCTCACCGAGCAGTATGCCATGGCAAGGTCCATGTAGCCTGGTATCGCATGCAGCTCTTTAGTAATGGTATCGATGACCGTGTAGACGCTATACTAGACTTAAGCATACTTCCGTGGAGTGGATGATAATGTCAGTATTAAGTGCCATCGCGTCTCAGGGGACGTTACCAACTTGCTGTGGAGTGGATGATACCGGGCCTAAGTACAAGGCCGGCCTGACGTACATGGCGGGTCTCGAGCACGAGCCCAAGAACGAGGAGCTCAAGGATGGGGCGCGCCGCGCGGCGGGTGAACTCGACAAGCCCATGGGTGACGAGGGGAGGGAGATGTATGCCCGGATGATGGAGGACCCGGAGGTTGTCGCTATCATGTCCGACCCCGTCATTCTAAAGCTGCTCAACGAGTCGGACCCCGCGACGGCGGCGGCGCACTTGAAGAACGCCGGGGTGGCGGCGGCCAAAGTGCAGATGCTCGTCGACGCCGGGTTCATCATCCCGGAGAAATGATTACGGACGAGTACGCGAGGACGCACAAACAACACGCGCAACCATGCAATGTGTCCACATATGAGCGCACACAGCGCGACTATACTTGACTAGATCCGTGAGTCGATAATGATTTTACTGACCATGGGTTTGAATTCTGATTAGTTTTAAAAGCAGCCTTTCAAAACCCAGAATCAATTCCAAATTGACCAAATCAGCCTGTCAAGTTCCTCACCACTTCGCCATACGAATTTACGTGTACACGCCGCCGCGCCGCAACATCGGCGTCGGCGGCGATGGCTTTCCGCACAGTGAGGAAAAGGAGTGAAACAAGCGCTGAAGTTTAGCGACAATAAAGGGGGCATCTGTCAGTATAAAGTCATTACATTATTATCGACTCGCGGAATCCGATCCGGTCACGTGCTTAAACTCAGTGTTGGCGTTACACGTAACGCTGATCTCCTCGAAATTGAGGGTCTGTGTACTCGAGGATCGCGACCCGGTCGGACTTTCGGAGAGTCGGTCGGTGGGATTTTCGAAATGGGCAGTTCTGATTGGTTCGATACCACAACTTCAATACCAGACCCGACACTGAGTTTAACCGAATGTCTGGGTCTACCCGGATGTAGAAAACAAGCCAAATCAGCGGAATGGAACCAGGACCCTGATAGACGTGAAGACGCGCGCCTTCCACTTCGCGGTCAAATACCAAGCTTCGAAATTACCTAGCTTTATATGCAATTCTAGACGCCACCAAAAATGGTGCTTGACCGTGAAGTGGAAGGCGCCCATCTGCGCCGCGGAACACCCGGTACACAATCACTAAAACTGAGATTCTGACTAGGTGCGCATACGTCGTCGCGGGCGCCTTCCACTTCGCGGTCAAGCACCAAACTTTGGTGGCGTCGTGAAGCGCATATCAGCTCAGTATCCCCGAAGTGTGGTGGTTCACCGCGACGTGGAAGTGTCGCGGCGCGCATTGCGTTGCCCCATATAAGATGACTGAAGAGTCAACTCACCAAAAGCTGAGCGCGAATCGTGGCGCCATCGCGCGGAATCTGCCAAAACGCCACCACGAGCGTGTTACCGCGAGCGACATGAAGCCTGTGGCACACTCGAAGTACCGCCGCCGCCGGCGAGGCGCGCCGTCATCCCGACATCTGCTCGGCGGCATTTTGGCACTGTCGCGGTCTTTCTCTTATTTTCGGCGCTCGCACCATTTCAATCAGCTTCAGTTTCAAATTTCAAGCTCTGAAATCATTTGCTTTCACCTTTTAACATACAGCTTCCAACTTGCACCCCGATCATGGTCCCAGGCCGAAATCATGTCGATTACCTCGAATTGGCATGGCGGGGCTTTCGACATCCTTAATTATATTTTCGACATCCGGGGCTTGCTTTATGTTGGAGGGGAAATGTGGAACCCCTTTCTTTGTCCTACGCGGTGACAGGCGTGGCGGGGTGGTACCCCGGGCAGCGTGTTTCGCTCGGCACTCGCGGGTTTGAGTCCGGCGCAGCCACCTTTGGTTTACTGGAGATCGATAGCCGCAGCGCGCGCGTGACACGCTGGCGGCGTGCCTAGCACGGCGCGGTTCCCGCCATGGTCGCCCCGTTTGGTAAATCTCGTTGGGCCCGCTGCGTGGGGTTTCTTCGCCCCCTGCTGGGATGGGCAGTGGCCTGTGCCTCGGCAAAAGCCATCGGGGATTGCACGCGCCATCGTTTCTACGCCACCAGTGGAAAGAATTGTCAGCGCTGTTTTGTAAACGCACGCCTCCGTCTCACTCGGCGCACGGTCCCATCCAGGTGCCCGCCGGCGCTCTCGTCCAGGCGCATTCGTCGGTGTCGCCCCTCGGGTCGCCGGTGTGTTTCGCTGCATCAGAGCACAGTTTAACAACAAAGACATGACTTAACTTTACTTTCGACAAATTGAAATGAAAACGAAAAAGCCAGATTTATTATCGAAAATTGAAGGGATTCTCAAAACCCCACCTCCGGCTGAAAACAACTTCATCCGGGGCGCGGGGGTTGCAGCCTTGCTTGTGACTTGGCAGTGACGTGTCTGCTGTGTTGCCACGCGGACGACAGTGAACCCACGCCGTCGCCACGTCGACCAAACGCCCCTCGGTATCGGTAGAACCGCCGACGATCAGATGGATAGGGTTCCGCAACTCGCTGTATTCCGCCCTTGGAGCGCCCGTCGTCTCGCAGAGCTCCGATCGCACCTCACTGCCGGCCCCGCCAATTCAGTGACCAACCATGGCGATGATGTCCAGCGCATTGCGCGTGAACGCTTTCTTCAAGAAGGACCCGCCGCCCCCGCCACCTGCGAAGAAGGGGTTTTCGCTCCCCTCCTTCGGCAAGAAGGCCGCGCCCCCGCCACCTGAGAAGAAGGGGTTCTCACTCCCGAACCCCTTCGGCAAGAAGGATGCCCCCGCGAAGCAGGCGGCGCCCCCCCGCAAGGCCGCGCCCAAGAAGAAGTCCGCGCCCACCAAGAGGGTGGACCCGGGCTCCAAGGCCAACATCGCCGGACAGGACCTGAGCAAGTGGTACGGCAGGGAGCGCAAGCTGTACCTGCCCGGCGGCCTGCTGAACCTGGAGGACGACGTGCCGGACTACCTCGACGGTACGCTCGCCGGGGACTACGGCTTCGACCCGCTCAAGCTCGGCGATGACGACAGGATCGAGAAGTACCGTGCGGCGGAGGTGATCCACGCGCGCTGGGCGATGCTCGCCGTACCTGGCATCATCATTCCCGAGTCGCTCGGGATTGCCGGCGGCGTGTGGACCGAGACCGGCAAGGTTTTCCTCGACGGCAGCGCCGGCCGCCCGGAGGTCCTGCAGAACCCGATCGTGTTCGCGGTCATCCAAGTCGTGCTCTTTGTGGCCGTGGAGGGATACCGCAGCGGCAAGCTGTCGCCGCCCCCCGGCTTCGCGCCCTTCTACGGCAAGTGGGACGAGGACGCGTTCGACGGCCTGGACCCCATCAACCCCGGCGGGCCCCTGGACTTCTTCGGCGTCGCTGCGACCCCCGAGGATCTCGCCATCCTCAAGGTCAAGGTGGGGAGGGCACTGCAGCTTCACACTTTCAAAACCCACATAGCTCTAGTGTTGCAGGCGCCCATGGTTTCAGCGCTTGAATCTATATTATCATAAACTGCTTTTAACGTTTGCTTTCAATATCAAGTTGCGGTGCTACATGGAGGAGATTAAGAACGGGCGGGTGGCGATGATCGCCATGCTGGGGTTCTTCGCGCAGGCCGCGGCGACGGGCGAGGGCCCCGCCACCAACTGGGGCAAGCACGTCGCCAACCCCTTCGGCTACAACTTCGTCACCCTCACGTCCGTCGACCGCGTCCCCACCCTGTGAGTGCGCCGTGCGGACACGGAGTTGGATGCGGACTGGGCGCGGCGCGCACCTGGCGCGGTGGCTGTGATGTGACGTGGCTGTAATCTGGCTGCGACGTGGCTGTGATGTGGCTGCGTTGTCATCGTTGCAGCGTGCGCTGTTATTGCGCTGCACGCGCTGAGCTGCGCTGTCGCGCGTGAGAGATTGTTTGGCAGTTTCCAGGGCTGGAGGCTCGCGAGTAACGGGCGGGAGGGATAGTGGGTGGTTGTGTCTAAAATTAATCTACAGAATGCATTAGAGTACCTCGTTGCGCATCCTCCTCCGCTCGTGGCGGCACCGCGATATGCATGTAGTGTTTTCACTGCAACTTTCAGCGGCTATCAATCGACGAAATATCCTCGTATCAGCTCTCGGCATCATCGTATATCGTATTGCAAGCGGCGCATTCCCTGTCTACTTGGTGCCCTTGTTGCCGATGAACTCGGGGTGCTCGGGGTTGAGCACCGACATCGGCGTGTGCTTCGTATCGTACCCGTCGCGCCGCAGCTTCTCGACAAAGAACTCGGGGAAGCGGCGCTCGCCCTCGCTGCGGTCGTCGGGCAGGATCTTGGCCTGTGCCGTCAGGAACCCGCCGCCGGGCAGCGCCACCGAGCCCCCCGCCGCCACGACCGCGCCGGCGTCCACCGCGACATGAACCAGGTCCCCGCCTCCGCCCCCGCCCCCGCCACTCCCGCCCGTGCCGTCAGCGATAGCTGCCGCCTTCGCCGCCGCCCGCGTCGCAGCCTCAGCCTCGGCGATGAACAGCGGGTCCTTGAAGTTCGCGTTGAGCCACGGCGTGGGTTCCATGCGGCCGTCGATCAGCTGGCGGAGGAACGGCTGCCAGCGCCCGCGGCGCACACGGCGGCGGTGGACAGCGCCCGTCGCTAGAGCCACTCGCACGCCAGCCCCCGACCCCGGCCCCGGCGCCCCGGCCTTCGACTCGGCCGCCACCAGCCCGTGGTCCACCTCATCGCGGACCATCTGCGCCATGTCCACCCGCCGTTGACCGGCCACCGTGCCCAGGTCCACCCAGTCTGCCTCCTCCGCCTCGGCGATGACGCGGGCCCAGTGCCTGGCGTCCCGCGGGCCCTCCTCGCGCGTCACGCGGTCCTCCACCCTGCGGCCCACGGCCAGCACCGACGCCCCCGCGCTCCGCGCCCTGCCCCCCGTGCTCATGCGCAGCTCCACCGCCGCGTGCTCGGCGCTCAGGCCCTGCTCGTGGCGCCACCACGCGTCGGGTACGAAGAGCACGTCGCCGGGATCCAGCACCGCCGCCTCGCCGCGCACCTTGGCCACGAGCGGGAACTTGGAGTAATCCGCCTCGTCGAGGTCCACCATGGAGTACCCGTCGTACGGGTGCGCGACAGGGAACGGGTACATGCCCTTGTAGCTGTGCTCGGGGGGGATGAGCAGCACCCGGCGCCGCCCGACCACCTGGCACTGCAGCGACTCGTACGCGGTGGAATTGGTGAGCGCAGCGGCGGCGGCGGCGGCGGCGGCGGCACCGGGGTCGGAGGCGTCGGCGGCGGTGGCGTCGTAGGCGGCGGAGGACGCGATGTGGGTCATGGTGGGGTGGTGCGCCGGGAGCAGGCTGCCCGCGCTGCCCGCCCCCACCACCACGGACCGCACGGGACCAAAGCGCTGCGCCCGCCGCAAACCGTTGAGCCACTGCCAGTCCAGCCCCGCCACGACGTCCCGCCCCACCCCGGCCCCGCCAGCCACCGGGATCGGCGCCCCCGCCGTCGACGCGCCTCCAGCTCTCGCCGCCGCATCCCCGCCTTCCCCCCCCGCCTCCAAGGTGGCCACCTCGTCCTGCAGGTAGATGGCCCGCTCGGTCCACGCCCTGGCGCACTGCACGAACTCCTTGAGCGAGCAGCGCATGAGCTCCGTCTCCGGGCGCCGCACGTGGTAGTGGCTGCCGAACAGGTTGCTGTCCTGGTTGGGCGGCATGAACGTGCCGCTGCCGGACGGCGAGGTCATGCACCGCCACTTGCGCGCGTCGCGGCCGCCCACCTGCGTGAGGCGGTCGAAGCTCCACGTACCGAGCAGGCCGGGGCGGTCGTCCGCCGGGTACCGGCTGCCCATCCGCCCGACCAACCCCGTACCCTTGAGCACCACAGGTCTCCCCTCGCGCATCAGCTGCATCGCGCGGTTGCGTTCTTTGACGTCGTCCCACGAACACCGCGGCACCTTGAGCGCGTTGTCGTCGGTGACGTAGTAGGGGTAGCGCGGGGGCGGGTCGCCGGGGAGCTCGCCGCTCTGTCGGTCCACGTGCGATACCTCTGCGGCGCCGGGGACGCGTGGTATCGTGTCAGGTGTCACCTCATTTTACCGTCACCGTACTCCTGAAATGTGAATGGGATGATATGCATACCGGGCTTGACATGGGCAAAGAAGGATATTGAGGAGACGAGAGAAGGCTGCCGGTTGGGCGGGGCGGGGCAGGGTGGACGGGGGCGGTGCGGTGAAAAGAGTCGGAGGAGAAAAATGAGGGGCGAAGGGAAAAAGGAGGGGAAGCGTCGCGGCTGTCAGATTCAGGACCCAGCTTGGTTCACACCACGCGCCGGGGTTCGCGCTTCGGGCCTGCGCGCGCAGCAGTTTGAATCACCGTCCACCTCGCGCCCCCAACGCGTTCGCGCGCCGCCGGGAGGATCGCGTGCGGCACCCTCACGGATACACTGGTGCCGCTTCACACATTCACTTGAGCTTGCCTCAAATCGATGGTTCGAGCCCGGGTGTCGCCGGTCCGCGGGCACGCACCGTCTATGCGCGGGACGCTGGCCATCTCCGTGTGCCCCGCGCCGAGCTGCGCGCGCCGCGGCTTGATGCGCCCCTTGCCCTTGGTGGCCGTGGACACCTGGCGGATGACCAGCGGCCGCACCCGGCTCAGCGGCTGCGGCTGCGGCTGCGGCTCCTCCTCCTGATGGGCGGGGGTCTCGGGACCCGGGCCGGTCTCCTCCGCCTCTCGGGGCTCGGGGGGTCGCGCGAAGGCCGTCATGTCATCCACCGCGGTGTCTCCGGCGACGACGTCGGCGAGGGAAGCCATGGTGGGGTGGTGACGGTGTGTTGGTGTGACGGAGGCTGGAGAAGGTGTGGACGCGGACGGCGACGGGGTCCCAGGCGGGCGTTTTTATTTATTTCTCGGCAACAACTTGCGCGGATCCGACGGGGGGATAGTAAGATGGCCTTCATCGTCAAGTAGCTTGCATCAAGTGGCAGAGCCAGGCAGGAGCGAGGCGCCGGCACATTTGCTTGCACGGGTAAACCCCTTGAAGATGTCGTGGCTGGCGCGCGGTTCGGGGCTACTGCTCCGCCTCCGCCTCATCCCCGGCGCGCGCTCTGCCCCCGCGCACACCGCAGCCGCCGCCGTCGCCGCGCGCGAGCGCGACCGGGGGGTGTACGGCCTCCATGGGCTCAACCAGCCGGATGACTTCGACAGGCTGGCGAAGCGCGCGATGGCAAAGTCGGAGGACATCGTTCGCTCGCTGGTGGCGGTAGGGCCCGGCGGACGTTCGTCATTTTATTTGAAGACATTAGGGTTCAAAGTGCGTTGGATGACGTGTCCTCGGGATATCCGGCGGGCCCCTAGGTGGCGGCCGGGCCGTCGCCTGGCGTGGTAGACGACCTGGACGAGGTGTCTGACACCATCTGCGCCGTGGTGGACGTGGCCGAGGTGTGCCGCAACACGCACCCGGACCCGCGCTTCGTGGCGGCGGCGGAGCGCGCGTACATCGCACTGCAGGGGTACGTGCAGACTCTCAACTCCAACCGCGGGCTGTACATGGCGCTCGTCGCGGCGCAGGAGCACTGCGGGTACGGCCGCACCACATATTGGGAGTGTGCGTCACCGACAGGCATTTTAAACCATCGTTTCTTGAGTTAACTGGCATCACGTGATGTGGCGAGCAATATCCGGCAGGCAATAGGTGCGGGCACCTGATGTCGGCCGAGGCGGCGCGCGTGGCGCTGACGCTGCGGCACGACTTCGAGCGCGGCGGGGTGCATCTGGAGGGGGCGGCGCGCGCGCGGCTGGAGGAGGCCAGCGGGCGGGTGGTGCGCCTCGGGATGGAGTTCCAGCAAAACCTGTCGGACCCGGCACAGGTGGGGCACGTGGACGTGCCGCGGGGGAAACTTCACGCGATGCCTTCGGGCTTGTTGTCGCAGCTGCGCGGAGGCGGCGGCGGCGGCGGCGGCGGCGGCGGCGGCGGCGGCGGCGGCGGGCGCGGGGGCGCGGGGGGTCCGGGGGCTGGGTTGTTGCGGGTGCCTCTGGACATCAACACGCTGGGCTCCGTCATGCGATGGGTGGACGACGGCGAGACGCGGCGGGACGTCTTCATGGCGGCGCAGGTGGGCCCGGCGGCCAACCGGCGGCTGCTGGACGGCATGCTGGCGGCGCGCGCCGAGGTGGCGGACGTGCTGGGGTTCGAGTCGCACGCACACTACGCCACGGCGCCGCTGCTGGCCCAACACCCGGACGCCGTGAGGGAGCTGCTGGCGCGCATGTCGGCGGAGGCGGGTGACCGCGCGCGGGAGGAGATGGATATGATGCTGGGGTACCGGCGGCGGATGAACGGCGGCGGCGAGGGGGACGCGCGGGACGGGGCCGTCAGCGGCGGGGCGCGCGGGGGCAAGGGGCAGGGCTCCGTGCGGGGTTGGGACCGCGCGTTTCTGATGGGCCACGCACGGGCGGAGGAGTGCCAGCTGGATTCGGCGGCGGTGGCGGCGTACTTCCCTCTGGAGCGCGTGCTGAAGGGAGTCAGCGCACTGGTGCTGCGGGTGTTCGGCGTAGCGCTCACCGAGGTGGCGATGTCACCCGGGGAGAACTGGTGCGCGGGGGTGCGCAAGCTGCGCGTGTCCAAGACCTCGTCGTCGGGGGAACCCGAGGGTGAAGACATCGGCACGGTGTACCTGGACCTGTCGCCGCGCCCGCACAAGTTCCCAGGCGCCGCACACTTCGTGATCCGCTGCAGCCGGCGGCGCCGCGACGGCGGCCGCACCAGTCCTGCGGTGGCGCTGGTGTGCAACTTCGGCACGGGCCAGAGCCTGACCTCCGCCGGCGCCAACACGCTGCTCAGCCACGCCGAGGTCGAGACGTTCCTGCACGAGCTCGGGCACGCCATGCACTCGGTACTATCCGACACGGAGTACCAGCACGTGAGCGGCACGCGCTGCGCCATGGATCTAGTGGAGGTCCCCAGCCAGCTGTTCGAGTACTTCGCGTGGGACGAGGGCGCGCTGGGACTGATCAGCGGCCACCGCGTGAGTGGCGACCCCATGCCTGTGGAGATGGTGCGGCGGCTGCGGCGCAGCAAGGAGCTGTTCGGCGCCACGGAGCTGCAGCAGCATGTGGTGTTCGCGCTGACCGACCTGGAGGTGCACGCCCTGAGCGGCGCGGGAGCGGGGGCGGGGGTGGGAGCGGGAGATCACAACAGGGTATCGGAGCTGGCAGCGGACGTGCAGCGCCGCCACAGCCTCATGCCGGTGGAGCCCGGGACGGCATGGGAGCTGCGCTTCGGTCACCTCGTGGGCTACGCGTCCACCTACTACAGCTACTTGTACGGGCGATGCATAGCGGCGGAGCTCTGGGTAGGGCGGTGCAGGGTGAAACCGGTTGAAACCCGTGCTGGAAGCGCCTGATATCAGCGCTTGAGACTAACGTATCAAAAATTGCATTCAAGTTTTGCTGTCAAACTCGAGTGTTGGCACTACACCTGGGACAAGTTCTTCGCCGGGGACAGTCTGGCGCCGGGCGCGGGTCAGACGCTGCGGGACGGTCTGCTTCGCCACGGCAGGGGGATTATTGAGAACAAGCGCCCAACCACCATTGAATCTCCAAGTCCGCCTTCGCGCGTCTGTATGAGCATTCACCCGGAAGGTGCGAAACCCGGTGAGTCATCCTCCGATATCGGTTCGAGTGCTTGTTCCCAATGACCCTACCGCACGGCGGTGCGCGGGACCCGGCGGATATCCTGCAGGGCATGTTGGGTGAGGGGGCGCTGAGGCAGCTGCCCGGCGGCGGTGGCGTCGCGCCCGACCCGCGCCACGTGATCGCCGAGCTGCAGACGGGGCCGCGGCGGTAGACTGTGCGACACATAGGGGGCGGCGCCGGTAACGTGTGGAACTGCTTCCTGAATTATAGACTGGAATTATAGATATCAGCCCTGTTTTTTTACAGCAGCAGTAGTGACTTTTATGATTATGAAATACGCTGGGGCTGTTGGTATGTGCGCCCTGTCGTCGTCGGTGGTGGCGGCGGCGGCGACGTCGTGTCATCATGGGTGCTTTTCATACAAAGGTGTCTTGAATGCGTTGCATGAGGTGCGCGCCGTTTCATCTACCCGCGAATCGTGCGCGTGTAGAGCGATTATGTCGGTACTGTTTACATGTGTATGTCAGCAATGTATGCGCGTGTATGTCAGTGGTGGCTCCGCGTGTATGACGTGTATGTCTGTGAGTGTACGTCGATGATGTCCACGCGCGTGTGGCGGTGCTGGCTGCGCGTGTCTGACTGCGCATGTTAGTATGTCGGTACGGATGTGTACGCGTGCATGGTGGTGTCTGCGCGAGCATTGCGGTGGTGTCTGCGCGAGTACAGCGGTGAGTTCTATGCGTGCGCGTGGACATTGCGGTCAACCTCGTAGATGTGAGAGTGGCCCTCGGCGATGCGCAGCAGCAGGAGCATGAGTCTTCCCCATCGGGGGAAGCGGCGTCTCGGCCACAACCACCCCCAAAACGCCCGTATGAATACTCGTATTCTGGATTTCAAGCAAGTGTGCAAATGCTCGGGCTTAAATTTTAAGCTTACGGTACCTTGGTATTTTTAAATAAAGGGGGCATTTGATGAACGGAGAAGGGCTATGTCACACTTGCTTGGAATCCATAATACTATGTGAGGGGGGCAGCACTGCCATCGCTGCCAAAACACTGCCCAGCGGCACTGCCGCGGTGGTCCATTGCGTGGGGGGCTTTCCGGCCCTCTGATTGGTCCATCCCCTGCCACAGGACTGCCAGTCTGCCACATCACTGCCACAGCACTGCCGATTCGCTCGAAGAATCACTGCCCAGTCACGGCCAAACTCTATATTGATCCCCCCGGGCCCGGCACTGCCATCACTTCCAGTCACTGCCATTGGGCAGCACTGCCACAGCAGGCGACAGCACTGCTGATGGACCTGCACCCCCCCACGCAATGGACCACCGCGGGAGTGCCGCTTGGCAGTGTTTTGGCAGTGATGGCAGTGCTGGCCCCCTCACAAAACAATTCCACTGCCGCCGCCGGCTTTCAAGATTAGCTTTCAAATTCAACTTGCGCCGCTACACACATGGGGCTTACAATCGTCCACTTTCCGGATTGGCGTAGGCACCTTCTGCGGGATCCGTTGGGTGGTTTTGGCGGTTCTGGTGACAAAATCGGCTCAGGTTGAGTAGAGAAGTTGACAAGTGTAAGCCACATTCGTCCACTTTTCGGCTCAACGTAAGCACCTTTGGCGGGATACGTTGGGTGATCTGAGCGGTTTTGTGACACAGGGCATTCCACACATTATAAGTAGCACGTGGTAAGATAAACGAACGTCACACGCACCGGGCATCCAGGGCACCCAGTCAGACGCACACAGAAGTGTTTTAATGTTCATCGAGCCCCAAGGCGCTCTACACGGTGAGCATTATTCAGCCCCCTCCGCCATTTCAAGCGGATTGACACCAAATGGTAGAGCTAGCGTCTGTGGCAATTGTCAGTATCTCTGGTGATGTGTTGCGTTCATTATATAAAGCACTGCCTTTATTCGTTGTCACTGGCAAACCCCCCCAATGACTCATATTGGTAGTTCATTTATTTTCATTGCGCTGAATTCTTGGAGGAAGTTTCCACTATTTGCTATCGTGCGCGTGCTACCATTCATACCGCACCTTCGTACCTTGTACTGTCAGACTATGGACGGGAAACAACTGACGTGTGCTATTGATGTCATCGTACCTTGTACTGTCCTACTGTATATTCCCCTTAGCGGGAGCTTCCCAGGGCCTGCTTTACACGCGCAAGTGTCTCTCTTTCTCGCTCTATTGTACCCTATACTGTCTTCTTCGGGATCCGGCCCCATCCCCGTGTCCCACATGCCTCCTGATCCCCCCGTGCACCCGTGCCCCCCATGCCCCCAATGACCTCCGCGCCCCCCATGCATTACAAGAGCCCTATGCATCCCAGGTCTCACATGCCCGTGTCCTCTAAAACGACTCCCTGCACCTATACTGTCGGAGAACGCCGCCGCTGCCGCCGTCGCCGCCGCCGGGGTCGCCGCCGCCGCCGCCGCCGTTGACCGAGGCAGTTCGCCGCTCATAATCAGGCGAAGCCACCGAAGCCACCCTTGAAGCAGCTGCTGCCGCAGTGAACACCGCCACCGCCGCCACCAAAAGCGCAGTGCCGCGAACAGTGCATCGCGCCACCACAAACGGCGCAGTTGCTGCCGCTGCTGCCGCCGCCACCAATGCCGCCACCAAAGCTGCCGCCACCGCCGCCACCGCCGCCGCCACCGCCACCGCCGCCGCCGCCGCCAACGTCGCCAACGTCGTAGCCATAGAAGAAAGGATTAGGTCCCCTTGATATGCCGCCGCCGCCGCGGCCGTAGCCGACGCCAAAGCCACCATCGCCGCCGCCGCCTCCGCGACCGCCGTCCCCGCCCCGACCCAGGGCCTGGGGCTGGGGCTGGGGCTGGTGCTGGGTCTGGTGCTGGTGATTCGCCTGCCACATCTCCTTCTTTCGCTTAGCCTGCTCCAGCCGCTTCTCCCTCTGAGCTGCTGGAGCCGCCTCCGCCGCCTCGCGTGCTTGCTCTCGCTCCGCCGCCTGGACACGCTGCGCCGCCTTGGCTCGCTGCATCAAGTCGGCCACCTCAGCCGCAGAGCTCGCCGCCTGGATGCGCTGCCGCACCAACTCGGCCGCCGCAGCCGCAGCATCCGCAGCGCACGCAGCCTGGCCGCTCTGCTGCTCCGCCTGAGCCGCCTATGCCTCCGCCCGCCGCAGTGCCTGCCTCGCCTCCTGGTCCGCCAGCTCCAGCTTGCTCTCATGCTCCCGCTGTAGCCGCGCCGCCTCAGTCGCCTCCTGCTGCCGAGCATCCTCCTGCGCTATCGCCCGCTCCCCCTTCACCCGCGCCGCCATAAGCTCCGCCGCCGCCGCAGCGGACGCGTCTTTCGCCGCCGCCGCCGCCGCCGCCGTCGTCGCCGCCGCCGCCGCCACAGCCATCGCCGCCGCCTCACGCGCCTGCTCCAGGAACGTCAGCTCGCGCACCACCCCAAGTTCCTTGGGCGCGCGCTGCTTCTCCCGCGTCTCCTGCGCAACCGCCGCAGCCGTCTCAGCTGCTCTCGACCGCGCCGCCTTCAGCAGTGCCAGACCCTCTCCCTTGTTGCTCATGTGGCAGTGGTCCCCCCACTGGAGCCACTGACCCACCGGTACTTCGCACATGAAGCAGAAACATTTGTCGCATGAGTTTCTGTTGGCCGGATAGCGGCCGCCTGGCGTGAAGGGGAACTGCACGCAGTCGTGCCGCGAGTGCGTCATGGTTTGTGCGCTCTGGCCCGCCACCGTGAGGACGATGGTGATCTCCTGGCTGGCGCCCTCGAGCTCTTTGCCGTGGCCTGAAGCAGCGGAAGGATTTGAAGCAGAGGAGCACGTGAGTCAACCTTGCGAGTGTCGTCGTCGCCGCCGTCGCTTTCCCGGGCGCGCGTGACGGCGCCAATCAGCGCGCGAAGTGTCGCGCATCTTCCGGAAGTTTAGTTGGCATTTGCGAAAAGCGTTCATTGATTTAGTTTTACCGCGGTGAAGAGTATCGTCGTAAAAGTTGGGCGAAACAGGAAGCAAGTACGGGGCGTCGCGCACACACCGCCGTCGCCGCATCCGCGTTCCGCGTTCACGTTCGGGCTCTCGTTCTCCTGGTTCGCGGCGCCCCCACCAGCCGCCGCGCCCGCCACCACCGGCTGCGTGTTCTGAGACACCAGAATTACCCTGTGACGCCATTTGTAACTAACTTTACGGTGAAAAGCTGGACGGGGGTCGACCACGCCACGTCGCCCGACAACCACGCGCGGCTCCGCTCCGAAGGAACTCTCGGATAGTCCGCGTCGCGTATACTCGTAAGCTGCGAATGTCCGCCGGAGCGTCTGTGGAGTTTCCGGGCGCGCGCGAAGGCTCCGAAGGCTGTGGCCGGGTGGAGAATGGGTGCCAGCTTTCCGCATCTCAGCGCACCGCCTGCTGACGATGCGATATGAGTCACGTCGGCGTCGGTCATTATGATTATGACCCCCCGCCGGATCTGCGCAGATACGCAGTACGTTTCGGCGTTTTGTCGGGGTGGGGGCTTATGTACAAAACGAAATCACCTACGAGTGCACTCTTTAAATAATGTTCCGTACGAGTGGGCTCTTTGAATAATGTTCCGAGCCAGGTACGCACCATAGTTGTCCCGGAGGTTCTAAGCGCTCGACGGTGGGATGTTCAACGATTTTGGGCGGTTTTGATCAATTTTGGGCGATTTCAGCGTAGGTACGCTCCCAAAACACACCTAGATTCCAGGTTCCAAGCTAGGTACGGAACATTATTT
>Ga0307489_10001620_pt1 | contig 14910 bp, 21 predicted proteins | sample SB12metaG_FD_202247 | JGI IMG/M metagenome (GOLD analysis project Ga0307489, IMG submission 202247) | Sea-ice brine microbial communities from Beaufort Sea near Barrow, Alaska, United States - SB 1.2 | ecosystem: Environmental > Aquatic > Marine > Coastal | place: USA: Alaska | collected... | reverse complement strand
CCCGCCGCCCCTGCCCCCGCCGCCGCCCCCGCCCCCGGCCGCGGCGACACTTTCCACTCCGCGTCGGGCACCGGCTCGTCATCATCCCGCTCCTCGCGCCAGGGGCTTACACGCGTTCACTTTTCAGCTCAACTTGAGCCGTGTCTGCCACACAAAAACACCCTACACACCATAAACACCCCCTAAACACGGGCTACACAATCCTCACGCGCACCACCTATCCCAGGGTGGCGGCGGCGGAGGCGGCGGCGGTGGTGTACTGGTGTACCGTGAGCAAGCAGTCCAGGGACGAGTGGTCAGGTCCTGGCGCGGTGGCAACACGCATGAACCGGTGCAGTAATCAATGAACCGGTGCACTATCCTGTCGAGTATGAGCAAAAGCAGGAGGGGACGAGCGGAACAAGTAGGACGGCAGCGGTGGAGGCACTTCCATACCAAGCGCAAAGGGGACGAGTGGTCAAGCCCTAGACGGCGGCATCAAAGCACGGCGTCATCACCCAGCGGTGGCAAGTCCAACATCCAGAACGTGTAATAGTACGGTACAGTAAAAGAAAAAACGTGCGACACGGGAGAAGAGGGGAAGCGATAACCGGGTGAGCCACGCGCGGTGGAGGATAGGGCATTCAGCTACACTAAGTGGTGACGGCTTTGGACGGCGGCACAAAAACCATGGCGGCAACACATGGCATACTTGAATCAGATTGTTCGGCAACCCTTGTTCGGCACCAAACTTGTTTATTTGACCAGACCGTGGATTCAACATCGAGTTGGAGGATGACTAAACACGGGGTGGGGTGCGTCTGCGCGCGGCGCGAGAGTGGAAGGGGCCGTGCCTCGAGGGGCTCGTCGTACTTCTTCGCCGTGGAGCTGGCGCCGCAACCCATCGCGGCGGCGGCGGCGGCGGCGGCGGCGGCCTCGGTGGTGCCCGAACTATGGGGTAGCAGCTTTTCGAGGTGTGCAGGTATCGAGTTTATGCGCAGATCCGGTGGGGGGTTCAACTTGACAGTACTCTGGCCGGGGGCGGAAGGGAGACGAAGAGACGTCGTGGATGCCAAGTCGCGGGAGGGAGAGGTGCACAACACGTCGCGCGAGCCGCGCCGGTACCCCGCCCGTCGACGCAGCGCGGCCGCGTGTCGCCGCAGGGCTCTGAGGCGGCACCCGTCACCGCCACCACGCGGAGGATGTGTACCTCCGGAAACGACGATTGTTTGAATGGGCTTGGGGGGGAAAGGAATGGGGGCACAGCCAGCGGGGCGGCGGATCCTGTACAGCGCCGCGCAGGCATCGCTCAGTTCAAGGGTGTCTGCTGGCATAAGGGCCGCAGGAAATGGGTGGCGCGGTGCAAGGGGGCATACCTTGGACTCCACGCCACGGAGGCTGCTGCGGCGCTGGCATACAACAACTACGTCGAGGACGGCGTCGCTCATGTACCGCGCCAACAAGGCACCTCCTCTCAGTACAAGGGTGTCTGCTGGGACAAGGGCAACCGGAAATGGCTGGCGAAGTGCAAAAAAAATGCCTTGGACGCCACGCCACGGAGGAGGCCGCGGCGCGGGCGTACGACAACTACGTCGAGAACGGCGTTGTTCCAGTACAGCGCCGAGCAGGCGCCTCTCACTGCAAGGGTGTCGGCGGGGACAAGGGCAGCGGGGAACGGGAGCGAGGCGCACACCACAACACGCAAACCGCGCTGCGGGAGGCGACGGCGGCGGCGCAGGGTCAACATGACGACGCATCTCCAATGGTCGGGGCTGCGGGCTCTGGGGTGGGGGGGCTGGTAAAAGAGGAGGCTGAGGATCAGGAGGAGACGCTGGCGCAGCAGCGAGACAGGTTGGGGCTGCCTGCGCGGGCGCCAGCGCCTGGGCCGCGCGGGCGCCAGCGCCTGGGCCGCACGTCGTCATCAAGGTCGAGGAAAGCTCAAGCGGGGAGGGTATGGACGGGGGGCAGGAGGACTCGGGGGAGGAGGGGGAGGAGGGGGAGGTGGAGGAGGAGGAGGAGGAGGAGGAGAAGGAGGAGGAGGAGGAGGAGGAGGAGGAGGAGGAGATGGAGGAGGAGGAGGAGGCGGAGGAGGAGAAGGAGGAGGAGGAGGAGGAGAAGAAAATGGATGAGGAGGATGTGGAAGAGATGGAGGAGGAGGACGACGATGGCAACGTCAATGGGGGCATAGCCAGCAGAGAGGTGTATCCTGCAACGCACAGGGATGGCACCTCTCGGTTGAGGGGTGTCAGCTGGGACCAGGCCCGCGAGAAATGGAAGGCGCAATGCAAGGGCACTTACCTGGGCTACCACGCCACGGAGGAGGCTGCAGCACAGGCTGCAGCACAGGCGTATAACAACTACCTCAAGGACGGCTTTGTCACGCAACGGAATGACGCCTCCTCTCAGTTCAAGGGTGTCTGCTGGGACAAGAGCTGCCGGAAATGGAGAGCGATTTCCAAGGGGAAACTCATTGGCTACCACGCCACGCAGGAGGCGGCGGCGCAGGCATACAACAACCACGTCAAGGACGTTCCTGTAACGCAACGAAAAAACACTGTTCACAGCTCTCAGTTCAAGGGTGTCTGCTGGGACAAGAGCCGCGGAAATTGGACGGCGAGTTGGAAAGGAAAGAGCCTTGGATACCACGCCACGGTAGGGCGGTGCAGGTTGACACCATCAAAACCCGTGTTGAAAGCGCCTACGCTTTCAGCGCTTGAGACTACAATGTGATGAACCGCCGTTAAACGTTGCTTTCAATTTCAATTTGCGCCACTACACCACGGAGGAGGCTGCCGCGATGGCGATCGACAACTACATCGTGGACGGCGTTGTGGTTCCTGTAACGCACCGAGGCCCCCCCACCTCTCAGTACAGGGGTATCTGCTGGAATAAGAGCCTCGGGAAATGGGTGGCGAAGTGCAAGGGAACGTTCCTTGGACACCACGCCACGGAGGAGGCTGCGGCGCAGGCGTACCACATCTACGTCGAGGACAGCATTATTCCTGTGAAGCACCGAGACCCCTCGTCCTCTCAATTCAAGGGTGTCTCCTGGATACAAAAACTCGGGAAATGGAGGGCGCAATCCAAGGGAGAGTGCCTGGGATACCACGCCACGGAGGAGGTTGCGGCGCTGGCATACAACAAATATGTCGCGGACGGCGTTGTTCCAGAAAAGCGCCGTAAAGACACCTCCTCTCAGTTCAAAGGTGTTTGCTGGCACAAGCGCGACCTGAAATGGCGGGCGATGTGCGCGGGGAAAGACTTGGGAAGCCACGCCACGGAGGAGGCTGCTGTGCAGGCAGGGGCTTACCCACTGCCACTTTTCAGCTCAACCTCAGCCGTTTTGGTCGCCTCCCCGTGTCCCTCTGTCTGATAGACTGGGGTGAATCATCTACCAACGTATCCCACAACATGTGCTTACGTTGAGCCGAAAACTGGACGAGTGTAAGCCCCTGTGTGCAGGCGTACGACAACTACGTCAAGGATGGCGTTGTTCCGTTACTGCGACGACAGGGCACCTCTCGCTTCAAGGGTGTCTTCTGGGACAAGCACCGGGGCAAATGGAAGGCGCAGTGCAAGGGTTCAAACCTTGGATGCCACGCCGCGGAGGAGGCTGCGGCGCAGGCAGGGGCTTCCACTCCTTCCCAATTGAGCTCAAGTTGAGATCTGTCCACCGTATCACTCGACTTAGCTCATGAACGTGTCCTGGAGTTGCTCAAGTGGAGCTCTAACGTGAAGGAGTGTAAGCCCCTGGGCGCAGGCGTACAACACCGAAGCTGAGCGCATTGGGCTCGTCGACCTCAACGTCATCCCGCCCGGTAGGGCAGTGCAGGTTGAAGCGATGAAACCCATGTTGAAAGCGCCTGGAACTAAGCTCTTGAAAGGAAAGTGTGATGAACTGCTTTCATGTTTTGCTTTCAAATTCAACTTGCGCCGCTCCAGCCCGGCGGCGACGCTGACGCTGATGCTGACGACGGCGACGGCGACACCACCGCCGCCCCCGCAGCCCGCCTGCTTCTGACCATGTTCGCATCTGCGGGTTCCAAACGCGGCGGCGCTCCGGCGGCAGGGGCTTACACTTATTCACTTATCAGCTCAATTTGAGCGCCTCGTGTGGGATAGTGGGTGCGCGTAGGGGTTGTGTAGCCCGTGTTCAGGGGGTGTTGGGGGGTGTTTAGGATGTGTAGGGTTTTTTTGTGTGTGTCAGATACGGCTCAAGTTGAGCTGAGAAGTGAACGAGTGTAAGCCCCTGACCGGCGGCACCGGCGCGGGCTCCGCTGTCGAAGCAGATGCGCCTGGACGCCTCAGCGGGCGTTGTGTATGGCGGCAGGGTTTAGGGTTTAGGGTTTAGGGTGGGGGCGGTTGGTGGTGGCGGGGCCGGGGCAGCACTAGTGCATGGTCTGTGAGCCGTAAGTACTTACTTGGCTAGTAAATACGCGGACGAGATATACATTCGTCAGATCACTTACTTACTTACTCAACTTACTTAGCTAACATACCAGGCACTAGAGGCTCGCATTAAGGCACGAGCTTCAACAAATTATGCAGGATGTGTAAAAAACTAGTTTGTGGCTGTATAATCAGCACGCGGTTAGCGAGCAATGGATAGGGCGGTGTATTCAATGATCTAAACGCTACGTTGACTCGCGGCACCTCCTGCGGCCATTTGACGCTCTGCCCCCCACCGCCACTACCCCTGTTTCTGTGGTGGGAGTTTAATCATCCGATTTGTCCGCGTCCAACCGACCAAGAGTCCGCTTTTTGAATCAAAAGAAACGACACACGAACAAGGGTTTGCGAGCCGTCCCCGCCCCAACCAACACGCACACAACCATCCGCGCGACGCACACCCACGGTCTACACACCGCCATCATCCCCCGTCATGCAGTCCCCCGTCGCCGCCGCCTGATCCCTCCCCCGCCACGTCGTGCGCCTGTCGGCCGCGCTCGCCGCGCTGCTGGGCCGAGCCGAGGGCGCCGAGCTCCCCGAGGACGAGTTTCTGGTCTTCTTGAGGGAGGCGGGACTGATAACCTCCCCGTCGCCGCTGCTCGGGCGGATGATCGAGCTGCCCGCGGTATTCGCGGCGGAGGTGCTGCCGCAGCTGAAACCCTCGGATCTCGCCCTGGTCGCGCGGGTGGGGCGGGCGAGCCGCGCGGTGGTGGTGGCCTCCGGCCTGCCGCGTGCGGGGACGAGCGTGGGGGTGCCGCTCAATATCAAGGACTTCGTCGGGTCCGTCGAGCTACTGTGCTGGGCCAAGGAGAACGGCTGTCCGTGGGTGGCGAGGACCTGCGCGTTGATCGCGCGGAACGGATACCTGCAGGTGCTGCGGCGGGCGCGTGAGCTCGACTGCCCGTGGGACGCGTGCACTTGCGCCGCAGCCGCTGAGGGTGGGCACCAGGAGGTGTTGGTGTGGGCGCGGGAGCACGGGTGCCCGTGGAGCGAGGACCTCTATGACGATCAGGACCCGGACTTGGACTGCTGCGCACTCGCTGCTGCGGGCGGACACCTGGAGGTTCTGAGGTGGTTGCGGGGTCACGGCTGCCCGTGGGATAAGTGGACGTGCTTTGCTGCCGCCGAGGGCGGGCACCTGGAGGTATTGGTGTGGGCTCAGGAGCACGGCGCCCCGTGGGACGAGAACACGCGCCAATATGCCGCAGAGGGTGGGCATCTGGAGGTGCTGCAGTGGTTGGATAAATACGGTGCACCTTGAGCCGCGCGGACGCCCACCGCGCAACGCTGTGCTTCGAAGCAAGAAGCTCGTCGATACTGAGCTGCATCGTCACTCACACTACCGATCAACCCCCACCCCATGCACTATGCCGATGCGCCACCTGCCCCGCCGCCGCCACCGCCTCCATCAGTGCACCGGGGCTGCTCCTCACGAACGCCTCGGCTACATTCGCCGGGCCCGTTCCTGATGGATGCGGTTGTTTGAAAAGCTCTCCGTGTGATGCGCGTCGGGGCGCTCGGTGATCGCTGGGGAACAAATGACCATTTCAACAACCGAGAGAACAATCATCAGCGTCTTCTAGTTTTGAAAGACATTACCAGTACGTCTCATATAGAACGAATCACGTTCCCTTCGCGCGTTCCCTTGCTCTCCCTCTCGCGCGCGCACATACTGCGCTACTGTCCTCCTCCGTATCCTCTCTGTCCCCTCCTGCCCCCCCTGCCCCCCCTGCCCCCCTGCCCTCCCCCCTATACAACAACATACCCCCCCACTTACGTAAGGTCCTCCTCCTCCTCCGCCACCGCCGCCACAATCTTCTTCTTAGCGCGCAGCAGCAGCGTGGTCTTCCACCAGGGGCTTACACTCGTCCTCATTTTGGCTCAACTTGAGCGCTTTCTGTGGGAAAGGGAGTGCATTCAGGGGTTGTTTAGGTGGTGTTTAGGAGGGTGTCAGGGGGTGTCAGGGGTAATATTATAGGGTGTATTTTGTGTCAGAAATGGCTCAGGTTGAGCTGAAATGTGGACGAGTGTAGCCCCTGCCTTCCACGCGTCCAGCCGACTCATGCTATCGTACTCCCCCAGCACCGCCGTGAACTTGTCCTGGTCGCCCTCCTCCGCCGCGTCCGCCAGCCCCTTCAGCAGCGCGCACTCGCGCGAGCCTAATAATAGGGTCCGAGCTAGAATGAGCTCTTCGGTGAAAGGTTAAACGCCTGACGCGGGTGTGTACCTGAAGTACCAGTGTAGTGTGAGTAGACAGTCTCGATGATGTGGGGCCTTGCCTGTGAAGCTGGGGTCCACATCCTCGTACCGCTCCAGCGCGTTCTTCACCAACACGCATGGCCAAATTAGTAATGCTCTCCATCTCACATGACGGATGACACCATTTATGTTTACCAACGCTCATTGAGACCCAAGGCGCTCACATGATGAGCACAAAACAACCCCCTTCATGGAGGACATTTTACTAAAAGCATGAGGGGTTGTGTGTTAAAGACGTCTTGTGGTGGATGGTGTGGCGAGCGTGTTGAGTGGGCCCAGAGGTTTAGGGTTTAGGGTTTAGGGATTAGGGTTTAGGGTTTAGGGTTGGCCCCGCCCCGATGGCGTCCTGGCTGCACAAGCGGCAGATGCCGGCGTTGAGCAGGTACCCCTTCACGCTGAACTTCAGCAGGTTGTTGTCCATTGACGCCTTCGCCACCTCCTCGTACACCTCGATGTGGCGGCGCAAGTTGAGATTGAAAGCAACGTTTGAAAGCGCTTCATCAAGTTTCAGTTTCAAGCGCTCAGGACCAGGCTCTTTCAATGTGGTTTTGATGGGGTCAACCTGCACTGCCCTGCCTCTATGGCCAGCGGGTACCGCTCCAGCCGCGCCCCCAGCTCCGCCACCTTCTACCAAGGGCAACTGGATCACGCTCGTCATGTCATTGGCTGGGCTTTAATTCGAAACACGAGGGTTTCTGACGCGGTGGATCACGTGCGCGGTGTGGTACTACACCGTCCAGCCGTACCTTGAGCTTGCAGTTGTTGGAGGTGGTGCTGACCTCCTCGCCGCTGTACAGGTCCGCGGCCTGCATGAACGCCTCGGTGGCCAGCTCCAACTTCTCCTCCTCCCAGAGCCGAGTATTCTTTCATAGTCGTTAAGCCAGAAGCAGATTTTGGAACATGGTGGATGACAAAGTAGGTCGAGTCATCGGAAAGAGAGTCACTCCTGATAGCGATGTGCTCGCAGAGTTGAAGCAGCCGTGCCTCTTTCTCGTAGAGCTCACCGATGTCCTTCAGGTGCTTCGCCGCCATCGACAGCCGCCCCATGTCCGTCATGTAGGGCCTCACACTATATCCATCCTTCGTTGAAGCTGCTGTCCGGTGGTTTTAGTGGTTTTGTCGTTAGCTGCTCAGCCTTTGTTTGCTTTTGAAAATCCACACACCCTCACACACACACAGCTCCGTTTCCAAATCTACTGAAGCGCCTGGCAGCCTCAGAAGTATTAACTGAATGTGGTTTCAGGAAAAAGGCAGCCAAGCTGAAAAGGGAACCGCGTAGGTGGCTTCAGTGGCTTGAGGCACAAAATGGCTCAAGTTGAGCTGAAAAGGGAACCACTTGAGCTGTTACTGGGATCAAACGGCTCGAGTTCACTTGAGCTGTTACTGGGATCAAACGGCTCGAGTTGAGCTGAGGCGGGAAATAACAAACAGTAAGGCCTTGCGGTGAAGTAGCTGACGGCGGCTCGCAGGTTTTCGACTGCCGCGGTTCAGGGGCTTACACTCGTCCACTTCTCAGCTCAACCTGAGCTATTTTTGTCACCGAAACTCTATGAAACCACGCAGCAAATCCCAGTAAAATACTCACGATAAGCCTAAAAGTGGACGAGTGTAAAAGCCCCTGCCGCGGTTGTGTCCACCTTCTTGTTGGCGTTGGCCGCCTCCACGCAGGGTCCTACACAGATTCCCTGACTGTTTGCTCATAGATGATCAGTGTACCCGTGTCAGTCGGCGAGGAGCACTAGGAGGTGAGAAGGGAACCAGTATAAGGCCTTGGCACTGTTCCCTGACTGTGCTTTCATTATGTACCAGTGTACCCATGTCAGTCGGCGAGGAGCAGTACGAGGTGAGAAGGGAACCAGTGCTCGGCCCGGCCTCCACGTACGCGCTCGCCGCCTCGTGCTTGCTGTCCAGCTTCATGTGGCAGTCGGCCGCGCGGCAGGGTCGTTCAGAACAGCACCAGGGGCTTACACTTGTCCACTTTTCGGCTCATCATAAGCGCCTTTTGTGGGATACGCTGGGTGGTCCATGGAGTTTTAGTCACGAAAAAGGCTCAGGTTGAGCTGAGCTGTGGACGAGTGTAAGCCCCTGAACAGCACTTGACCAGATATCAGAGCATGACTTGACTTCGGTGTGATGCTCATACAGACGCGCAGAGGAGGTGCGTCGATTCAACGTTGGCCGAGTGCTTGTTAAGAACAAGCACTTGACCAGAGATCAGAACGTGACTAACCTGCAGTGTGGTGCTCATACAGACGCGCGGACTCCGTTCGTCGGAACACAACGTCGGTGGAGTGCTTGTTGTGTACACCCCCCCCCCTGCCAGGAGCACGAAGGCGGCGGCGGCCTCGTTCCACATCTTGGCCAGCTTATAGTTGTTGCACGCCGCGTCCCAGGGCCCACAACCAGTGCCCGCATGAGCTCATCATGACTGTTTGCTCATAGTGTACCGGTGTACCCGTACACACTCGGCACATCCTCCTCCCTGGCCTCGCACCAGTGCCCGCAGGAGCTCAACTTGAGCACACATCATAGAAGCTAGGAATAATTTGAGTGGTTCCAGGACAACACGTAGCGGCGCCCACAGCTGAGGCACCCCATGTTGCACTGCTAAGTTGACTCACGTAAGTTGCGATGACTTGGGTGGTTCCAGTGATACAACGCATCGGATACCACAGCTCAGACAGCTAATGTCGAGCAGGTACGGGGAGTTGTGTGCGGCCCCGCCTTCTCCAGGAACTCCACCGCCTCCTCGTACTTGTTGCCGAACATACTGGCGAACATGCCGGCCTGTGCGTGGTTCGGTGGGAGTGGGGTGGTGTGAAAAGAGGAGGGAGGTGTTTTGAAACAAGTGCGGGTGAGCAGAGCACAGGTGGGCGGGGAACGCTCGCGAGTCTCGTGATACTAGCACGAGTTGGGAGACGGGATCGGGAAGGAAGGAGGAGGAAGGAGGAGGAGCAGGCGGACGAGGACGAGGAGAGGCGCAGGAGGGAGGGAAGAGGATGGAGGGGACGTAAGCAAGCGTTCCCTGCTCGCGATCTCAGAAACGTGTGTGAAACCAGAAAGGAGAATGCGGCCAGTGGGTACGTGTACACTGGTACGCTAAGCGCGGATATCCAGCAAAGAGTGGCCAGGCCCTGAGCGGCGACAGCGGCGGCGGCGGTGCGCTCTCCCTCACCGACGTCAAGCACGCGGCCAAGCTCGCCTCGGCCGCGCCAAAACGCCAACCCATTTGTGTAGTCACAGGGAGGGACCCAGGCGCCTGTCGCGCCCTCGCAACCTTGGCGCACCTTGAGTTTTTTTTGTGCCTTGGCCATGAAGTCGGCGGCCTTCGCCGCGTAGTCCGCCATGGCTGGCGACACGCGGGGCGCGGGGCACAGGGCGGTCACCGGGCTCGGAGAAGTGACCCTGGGTCGCGACCTCTCCAACGGGTGCCGTCGCAGCCAGGCTTAGGGTTTCTCGTTTATCGTTTACGCCTTTAGGGTATAGGGTTTAGGCGTCACTGCTCCACTGATGCGCGCTTCGCGCTCCAGTGTTCAAAGGATGAGCGCGCGATCGGGCAGGGCCGGGCCTGTACATACACACGCGGCGCGCAACAGCTGTCGGGTCAGGTGTGCGGCCGCTAGCCAGTAGGCGAGGCAGCTACCGCCGCCGCCCACCCAGGCAGCACGCACAGCACCCGCCGGGGCGACAATTTATCATTTTCAAGAGCGGCATCCATCAGGGGTGAAGGTCCAGCACGATGCACGGCAACGCGCAGCGGCGCAATAAACCGGGCTCCGTGTTCGGGGGGTTCCCGGAACTCGCGGCGCCGCAGGCAGGGCGTGGTCGATATTCCCCGCCACGTCAACCGACGTGCTTCTGAACCCTCGTTTCTCGAGTTGAACGTGCATCCTTGAGAGACGCTTTCGCGTGTACAAGGAGGCACCAGGCTTTCGCCCTGCCCATGCCCCCCGTGTTGTGACCCGCGCGCTGCTCGCGCGGGGACCAGGGACCGGGCCATAACGTACATCGATGTACATCCATCCTCCTCGCTCCACCCCGTGCCGTCCGCGACAGCCACATGTACACGCGCGGTTCCCTCGATCAACGACGTCCTTCGACAGTGCGAAGCAAGTCAGCCAGGCCCTAGCCGCAGGGCTTCAACCCCGCCACGCCGCGCCCCATCCCGTTCGCGGGCAACGACCAGCGCGCCGCGGCCACCAAGGCAGGGGATTACACTCGTTCCCATTTCAGCTCAACCTGAGCTCTTCTGTTCACCGTATAACCCACCTTAACTGATGAATGTGTCCTGGAGTTGCTCGTGTTGAACTCTAACCTGAACGAGTGTAAGCCCCTGCACCAAGGACGACCCGCCTTCGACCTGGCCGCAGTGGGCCACGACGTTGCTCATCACCATCTTGGTCGTCGCGGCCATCATCGTCTTCCTTCCGAGCACCAACACTGACGTCGCGAGCGAGCCCGAGGAGGCGCAGTTGGAATGGGACGGCAACATCACAGACATCGGGCTGGAGGCAGTGGCTTACACTCGTTCACTTTTCAGCTCAACGTAAGCGCTTCTGTGGGATAGGAGGTGCATTTAGGTGTGTTTCAGGGGATGTGAAGGGGTGGTAAGGGGATACCATTGGGGGGGCAGGGTGTGTTTTGTGTCAGAAACGGCGAAGGTTGAGCTGAGAAGTGGACGAGTGTAAGCCCCTGGGTGGAGGTGGAGCCTGACGGGGGGATCGAGGATGCCGGGGCGGCGGCGGCGGAGGAGGCGGCAGCGGCAGAGGAGGCGGAGGCGGCGGAGAAGGCGGCACTCATCTCCAAGGTAGGGATGTGCAGGTTGACCCTATTACACCCCCGGTGAAAGCGCCTGGATTACGTGCTTGAAACTGAAATATGAGTCACTGCTTTGAACTTTTGGTTTCAATTTCAACCTGCGCCGCTACACCAAGGACGGGCGGATGAACTGGAACGCGTTCAACAACAAGCTAGGCAGGGGCTTACACTCGTTCCCATTTCCGCTCAACTTGAGCTTACTTTGCCCCTTTCCGCTCAACTTAGGCTTACTTTGCCCCCCATATGACCCAAATTAACCCGAGGATGTGTCCCGTAGGTGCTCAAGTTGAGCCCTAACTTGAGCGTTGTGTCCCGAAGGTCCTCAAGTTGAGCTGTGAAGTGAGCGAGTGTAAGCCCCTGAAGGTGGGGTCGCGCGCGCCCCCGGCGCCGGGCGCCCCGCCCATGCCGCCCGTCATGGACAACTTCCAAAAGTGCGACTACTTCGAGAAGCAGTCCGCGGCAGGGGCTTACACTTGTCCACTTCTCAGCTCAACCTAAGCCGTTTTCGTCGCACCTCCCCGTGTCCCCCTGTCTAATAGACTGGGGGGAAATCATGCACCTAACGTATCCCACACAGTGTGCTGACGTTGAACCAGAAAGTGGACGAGTGTAAGCCCCTGGTCGGCGGCGATATACTTCAGCCACTACCGCTGCGACTTCGACGTGGCCAAGCTGGCAGGGGCTTACACTCGTCCACTTTTCGGCTCAACGTAAGCACATTTTGTTGGATACGTTGGTTGCACAATTTCCCCCGAGTCTATCAGACAGGGGGACACGGGGAGGTGTGACCAAAACGGCTTAGGTTGAGCTGAGAAGTGAGCGGGTGTAAGCCCCTACAAGCTGGTGGACAACCCGATGGGCGGGCGGGTGGAGCTCGAGTACATCGCGTTGGCCTCCTACCTCGAGGCACGGGTTTACACTCGCTCACTTCAGAGCTCAACTTGAGGACCTTCGGGAACACATCGCTCACGTTACAGCTCAACTTGAGCACCTTCGGGACACATCCGCGGGATAATTTGGGTTATGTGGGCGGCGAATTAAGCTTAAGTTCAGCGGTGACGGGCAAAGTAAGCTCAGATTGAGCGGAAATGGGAACGAGTGTAAGCCCCTACCTCGAGGCCTTCTCCTACGTGGAGAAGCAAAAGTCCGAGGTAGGGCGGTGCGGGTTGAAACCCGCTGACCCCCCCGAGGTGGAAGCGCGTTGGCTCCGTAAATGGGAGAGGCACCCTATGGACCATTATTTCCTCACTCTGATATATGGGGGAGCCCCCCCATGCACCATTCAGCGCTTTAAAGCAACACGTGATGAAGCGCTTTGAAACTTTGCTCCCGAATTCCACTTGCGCCGCTACACCATGGCGTGGAAACAGGAGCGAGCGGCGGCGAGCGAGGCGGCGAAATGGGCGGAGACAGCGGCGCAGAAAGAGGCGGACGCTGAGAAGGACAAGGTAGGGCAGTGCAGGTCAAACCGATCAAACCCATGTTGAACCCGCCTGGAACTAAGCGCTCGAAGCTAACTATGATAATCTGCTTTCAAACTCTGCTTTCAAATGCAACTTGCGTCGCTACAACCAGGAGGCGGCGCTGTTTGCGGATGCCACCAAAACAACGGAGGTGGTCAATCGGGAAGTGGCATCCAAGGGTAAGGGTAAAACTAAAAAGGGGGAGGAGGTGGAGGAGGTAAATCCAACGGCGGAGGCGAGGTCCGAGCACATCGACTCCATCGCGTTTAGAGACACAATTGACGCGGCAGGTGCGGAGACGCAGTACTTGGGGGGCGTCGCGGCGCCGGAGGGAACCGGCGGCGGTGCGAAGCCATCGGTGGCGAAAAAAACTGGGCTCAATCCCTTCGGGCGCCGCTTGCTGACGCGTTTGGAGGGGGTGGGGGAGTCAGTGGGGTCCGCGCGGCGCCTGCTGGGCAAGAAAGCCGCCAAGGGCCCCAAGGCAGGGGCTTACACTCATCCACTTCTCAGCTCAACCTGAGCCGATTTTTACACAAAAGCAAACCCCTCAAACGCCCCCTAATACCCCCTAATACCCCCTAATACCCACTAATACCCCCTATTTTCCCCTAATCACCCTCTAGATAACCCCTCAACACACCCCCTATCCCACGGAAAGCGCTTACGTTGAGCCAAGAAGTGGACGAGTGTAAGCCCCTGCCCCAAGGTTGTGGAGAGTTTCGGAGGCGGCGACCCGGCGCTGAAGCCGTACAAGGCGATTGTGGTGGGCGGGAGTCAGGCGTACTTTGGGTTCCTGGCGGGGCGCGCGTTCAAGGCAGGGCCTTACATTCAATGCGAAACAACCCAATCTGCATCGCTAAGTATAGAGTATCTACCCAATTCTCATCATTTGACCTCGGGAATCTACCCAGTCTTAGGTTGAGGTGAGAAGTGGAGGAGTGTGTGCGCGCCCCTGGTTGAAGGCACTGGGGCTGCGCGCGCAGGTGACCATCTACGAGGGCGACCCCGGGGCGTTCCAGGCAGGGGCTGTCACTCATTCACGTCAGAGCTCAGCTTGAGCAACTCCAGGAACAGTCATGACTTAATTTGGGATATACGGTGGACAGAAGAGCTCAAGTTGAGCTGAAATGGGAACACTCGTTCACGTCAGAGCTCAACTTGAGCAACTCCAGGACACATTCATGAGTTAAGCTGGGTTACACGGTGGACAGAAGAGCTCAAGATGAGCTGAAATGGGAACGAGTGTAATCCCCTGGTTTGAGGACGTGGTGAAGCGCACCACCACGGACTCCAAGGTCGGGCGGTGCGGGTTGACCCTATCAAACCCACGTCGAAAGCGCCTGGAGGTAAGCGCTTTGAACTATAATGTACTGAACCGCTTTCAAACTTTGCTTTCAATTTCAACTTACGCCGCTACACCAAGGTGAGCGGCGCGGGCGACATCCGCGTCATACAGGAGAATGTCGGACCCAAGGCAAGGCCTGGCGTCATCCAGTCCACCCTCCGCCGCCGTATGTGGCCCGGTATCATCAAAGTCTGGCCGTTTGCTCATGTGAACCTCCCTGCCACCGTCGCCTTGCTATGTCCGGTATAACCTCTATCTGAAATCGGTTGTGGCCATCTGACAGACAGCTGTGTGTGAGAGCGGGCCTCGACCCCAAAGCCTAAAAGCCTTGACCCTAAACCCTCAACCCTAAACCCTAAACCCTAAACCCTAAACCATAAACCCTAAACGGCTGTGTTTTGAGAGCGGGCCTTGAGCGCCGGCTGTTAGCCACGACGTGGTGACCAACACGCACAAGGTGGGCGCCGCCAAGAACATCATCATCAAGGCAGGGGCTTACACTCGTCCCCTTCTCAGCTCAACCTGAGCCGTTTCTGACACAAAATACACCCTACCCCCCGCTAATACCCCCTGACACCCCCTAAACACCCCCCTGAA
>Ga0307489_10001618_pt1 | contig 14911 bp, 21 predicted proteins | sample SB12metaG_FD_202247 | JGI IMG/M metagenome (GOLD analysis project Ga0307489, IMG submission 202247) | Sea-ice brine microbial communities from Beaufort Sea near Barrow, Alaska, United States - SB 1.2 | ecosystem: Environmental > Aquatic > Marine > Coastal | place: USA: Alaska | collected... | reverse complement strand
CGCTGAGCGGCCAACCCGCACAAGGGCGGATACAACAAAGACGGGTCTCACAAAGACGGGCGTCACACTGAGATCCAGATCAACCTCCCCGACGGCGCGGGCGCGGGCAAGCCCAACTGGCGGACGTGCACCGTGTGCATGGACAGCTGGTGCACCTTCTGCACGCCCGACCGCGTCATTGACATCGCGCAGCAGGGTGCAACGAAGGGGTGTTTCGAGTGCCCCGAGTGCGTCAATTCCTCAGCAGAGCTGGACTATGCGCTGTATGGCGGCGGATACGCCAGCAACCACGCCTCTTGCTCCTACGCCTTGGTGAGCACGCCCGGCTCGCCCGGGGAACGCCCCAACCAGACCTTCGTCTCGCAGGCCACGGTCAGTGTTCGGGGGGGATTTTTGAAGGATGGGACAACGGATGAGGCAACGGCAGGGGCGTAACACTCGTCCGATTTTCAGCCCCACCTGAGCCGTTTTCGTCTCTTACAGACTGACCGTGACGCCACCCAGCGTATCCCACAAAAAGCGTGTAACGCTGAGCCGAAAAGTGGATGAGTCACGAGTGGCCAGACCCTAGGCAGTGGGGCGTCCTCAGTACCAGGCGTTCAAGCCGCCGAAGACCTTGACGGCCGTGGGCGGGGAGGCGGCGAGCGTGAAGGAGTCCAAGGTAGGGCGGTGCAGGTTGCCAGCATCAAAACCCGTGTTGAAAGCGCCTATGGTATCAGCGCTTGAAGCTACATCAGCGCTTGAAGCTATAGTATGATAAACCGCTTTCAAGCTTTGCTTTCAATTTCAGCTTGCGCCACTACACCAAGGATTCCGCCGCCCGCGCGTGGATTGCCGCGCACGGCCACCGCCTCGCGCTGCCGTGCTTGGGCGTTGACCCTTGAACGTTAAATGTTGAAACAGATCATGCGAATACAATGAATGATGAGAAAGTTGAAGGTTAAAGCAGATGACGCGAATACAATGAATGAGAGAGTTGGAAGTTGAAACAGATGTCGCGAATACAATGAATGAGCGAGTACAGGCGTTAATAGTTGAACGTTGAAACAGATGAAATGAATACGATGAATGAGTGAGTGCAGGCGTTGACACATGATATTGAAACAGATGACACATGATATTGAAACAGATGAATACAGGGAATGAGTCCGTCGTTATTGCAAGAGCCTGACTGACTGAGTAACAAACACACAGGAGCACCCCCGGCTATCATCCCGTCCGCACTTGTCCGTGACCCCAGTCGACTCAGTTGGTCTCGAGGTCGGCGCGGTGGATGGAGGACTCCACTTTGAAGATGAGGCATGACACATCCCACAGAGCTCCCATCCCTCATACACTCGAGCACACCCCGCCACTCAAACATAACACCCACCGCAGGAACTAGCTCATCTACCCCGAGGGTAACGGCAACGGCCAGGGCGTCCGAGTGCATGTCCGTCTACATCGAGGCCGCCGACGCCCCGTCGCAGCCCCCAGGCGGCTTTGGGTGGAGCCGCCGCGCTCAACAGCCGGACGTAAAAGAAGCAGAGGCTGCAGAGCATTACTGGTACGGGCAAGAGATCACTGCACACGTTCAACGCGGCTGCGACAGAGTGGGGGTTCGCCAAGTTCATCACACTCGCGGACCTCAACGACCCCACCAAAGGATACATTGTCGATGACACCATCGTCATTATATCCGACATTGTCGTGGCGGGACCCAATGAAGCAGAGTCTGCCGCTGCCTCCGCCGCCGCCGCCGCCGCAGCCACACCGCCGCCGTCACCGTCGCCGCCACGCCGCCCGGATAACATCCCATAAAAATCACCCCTCATACTTATGCGCCGCTCCCTCAAAAATAGCGCACCCACGACTGCCGCCGCCGCCGGCGCCGCCGCCGCCGCCAACGCCAACGCCAAGGTAACGTGCTCGCTGCTGCAGCAGCTCGTCACCCCTCACGCGGCCGGCGCCGGTTGAGGAGTGAAGCGTGGGCCCGGGCCCCCGCCGGTGTGCAGAGTGAAGTGACCCTAAACCATAAACCATAAACCCGAAACCCTGACCCTAAACCTAAACCCTGAACCCTAAACCCTAAACCCTAAACCTTAAACCCTACGTAACACCCGCAGATGACACTGAAGTGCGCCATAAACACTCACGCCGCACGCCAACTGCAGAAGGGCGCTCCGACGGCCGTGCCACTCGCGCCGCATGGCAGTGGACGGCGAGGGAGGGGCGCACGCCCCGCCCGCCGCCGACGCCGCCGGCGAGACCCGCCCATTACTGGTGGAGAAAGAAAAACGCGGGGCCGATACGTGCACGAATGCAAATGCGTGTTGATTGTAGACCGCCCGAGTGGTATGGGGCTCGCCGATGTGGTATCGCGTGAGGGGAAGACCACACGCACGTGCCCGCGTACGGGTGGATGATATAGGGCCGGCCCGGGTCTTCATGTTGGTGCACTGGCCGTGTTGAGCGGAGTCGTGTTACAAGTTACTCGCGGGTGAAACGAATTCACAAATTCCGTTGAACTCAGCTCTCTTTCTAGCGCAACTGACGCCGGCGCAGCTGTGCGCGTGCGCGTGCGTGACGCCGCCACAGCTGCCGGTCATCCCTGAAACCCCTCAACGCAGCTGCGGGTCATCCCTGACACCCCTCAACGCATCCCCACCTCCCACTCTCCCATCGCCCGGAGAGAAATGCTTTCAGAGCCACACTTTCTACGGCACCCACGATTAAGCCACCGCGGGAGCGGGTGTTCAGGCCCTGGCGCTCGCGGCTGCCGCATCGCAATCTTACCATGCCCGGGCGAGTGCCTTCTGCGGCGAGGTCGCGCGGGGGAGCAGGTCGTGGTAAGGCCTGGCAGACATTATCCGCCACGTCATAGGATGACAGTCAATTCTAGGGTGCACCGTTGGGTGCTTTCAGTACGAGTAGCGGGCACAAATAGATGAGTCACAACTCGTCACAACTTGACACAATCGGTTCGTGTCTGTCGATGACATGGCGGGCAATATCTGGCAGGCCCTATGATGTGGAACCCGTGGGCGGGGGAGGCGGAGGTGGGGGACGATGGGAGCGGGGCGCCGGAGCACGCTGAGTACGTGTGCCGACCGCCCAACCCCACGCAGTTCATTGCTGCGTTCATTCTCGTCGGCAGGGCTGGTCACTCGTTCCCTGACTGTGTGCTCGTGATGCACCGGTGCACCCGTACACACTCGCCGCATCCTCCTCCCTGACTGTTTGCTCATAGTGTACAGGTGCACCCGTACACACTCGTCGCATCCTCCTCTCTACTCTTCCACCGGGTCCCGTGGTACCAGTACACGACGTCCCCTTTCCACCTTGGAGTATATGCCCGCAAACCCGTGGTGGAAAACCGATGCGAAGCTCTTTTTCAGGGTGCGGATGAGCGAGGCAGAGTGGCTCTTCCCAATCTGTTGCGTCACGACTCCGCGACGTGATTTTCAGCCTCGGCTCCATCTCAGTACCTTAGTCGATCTAGACTAAATGTTTTGCAATGAAACCCCCCTCTGTAAGGCCCTGGTCATGGGAGTGTCGTGCGCGTTCATCTTCGCCTTCGCCACGCCGGGGAACGGTCAGCGGTCGGACGAGGTGGCGACCCCCGCGGCGTCCCGGGTGCCCGGCAGGGGCTAACACTCGTCCACTTTTCAGCTCGACCTAAGCCCTTTCAGTCAGACCTCCTCGTGTCCCCCTGTCCAATAGACTGGGGGGGAATTATGCACCCAACGTATCCCACAGAATGTGCTTGCGTTGAGCCGAAAAGTGAACGAGTGTATGCCCCTGGTGCCTGGCTACGTGAAGGGCATGGCGACGGTCACCGCGGACGACGCGCGGCAGGGGCTCGCCCCGTCACATGTTATAGCTCGACTTGAGCACTACAGGGATACTCTCCCGGTGTTAAGAACATGTGCCCAGTAACATTACGGGACAGGCGAATGCATCATTAGCCTTGCAACCTGCACCCCTTGGCTTGCCAACCGTCTCATTAGCTTCAAGACGTAGTATACCGGTATATGTGTGCATTTGAGGTTCCCAGTTTCTAGAATGATTGGGACTGCTCTCCTGTAGCTTCCTAGTGGTACTCGTGCTGAGTCGGGCGGTTTCAGAGACAAAGTGTCTTTACACGTTAAACTCAGTGTCGGATCTGGTATCGAGAGTATGGCATCGAACGCCGTTCGACCAATCAGACCTGCTCATTTCGAACATCCCACCGACCGACTCGCCGAAAGTCCGACCGGATGACGATCCTTGAGTAAATTGACCCTCCATTTCGAGGATCTCATGGTGACCGGTCACCCCGACACTGAATCTAAGCTCCAAAAGGGATTTTGTGCCAGTGTAAGGCCCTGCTCCGAGGGTGTTACAGAGTACGTGCAAAAACGCAACAAATCTGAACACCCCGGCGAGCTGTAACGCCATGACGGGGTGCGAACATTGGAGTGGGACGTGCATGAACAGTTGTGCACGGCGGGGCTTCACTTCACAGTTTTCCAGGGTACCTCAGATGGCGGTCAACGCTCTTCAAATCGGAAGACTCGAGTGAATAGGCGGTCAGATTTGCCATACAATGGTACAATATGGCAATTCGACCGTCTATTTCTCAAGAATTGGCGACCGCCATTTGAAGTACCCTGGAAATCTGCGAAGCACGCTCCTTCCCTACAACTGATTGCTCATACCAGTAGTGTACCAGTGAACCCGTACACACTACGAGCAAGCAGTCAGGTTGATGTGAAAATGTGGAGAGGGAAGGAGTGTGGGGCCGTGGGTGGCGGTTGGGGACTGCGGAGGCGTGCGCGGTGAGTGACGGGTGCGACTGGGACAACACCACCACGGAGTGCACGTGGTAGGGTGGTGCAGGTAGACCCTATGAAACCCGCGTTGAAAGCGCCTGGAACTTAGCGCTGAAAGCTGGAAGTGCTGTCAAATTTTGCAGTCAAATTCAACTTGCGCCGCTACAACGTGGCAGCTCCCCGACTGCTCGGCCATCACCGAGGCAGGGCCAGGCTGATACGAGTGCACTCTCTAAACAAGAGCCAGGTACGCATCGTAGTTGTTCAAGAGGTTCAGGGCTCTGCATGAGGCGGTTTTCGGCGATTTTTGGCGGTTTTGTTCAATTTTGGGCGATTTGAGCTTAGGTACGCTCCCAAAACACGCCTAGTTTCCAGGTTCCTGGGTTGGTATGGAAGATTCCAGGTTCCTGGGTTGGTACGGAGCGTTGTTTAAAGAGTGCACTCGTCTGCTCGCCATGTCATGTGATGCCACTCAACTCAAGGAACGAGGGTACTTACACGTGGAGGACGACGTGGCAGGTTTTCTAGGGCCTGGCTGGCACATAATGCTCGCCACGTCATGTGATGCCATTTAAATCAGTACGACAGGGTCGAGCATGTGGAAGATGACGTGGCAGGTGATACGAGTGCACTCTTCAAACAATGTTCGGAGCCAAATGTTCACCCTAGTTGCTCCGGAGGTCCGTTTCTCTGTACGAGGCGATTTTCGGCGATTTTCGGCGGTTTTGTTCAGTTTTAGGCGATTTTAGCGTAGGTACGCTCCCAAAAACACAATCAGCTTCCAAGTTCCTGAGTTGGTACAGAACATCGTTTGAAGAGTGCACTCGTGTCTGCCAGGCTATACAAGGCGGCGGCACACTGCACGGCCACCAAGCTATGCGCCTACAACGCCACCACCGCCGCGGTGGGGCAGTGCAGGCTGACAGTATCAAAAACCGTGTTGAAAGCGCCCCTGGTTTCAGCGCTTGAAATCGAAATGTGATGAACCGCTTTCAAAAGTTGCTTTCAATATCAACTAGCGCCGCTACACCGCGTGCCAGCTGGCGGGAGGCAGCTGCGTGGATTTTACCTCGGAGCACGCGTGCACGGTGGGGGGTGGTGTGCTCTACTCTGACTGTTTGCTCATAGCGCACCTGTACACAGCATCCTCCTCCTCATGAGGCCCTGATGGTTTGCTTTGTTCATAGTGCACCTGTACACAGTATCCTCCTCCTCCTCCTAAACGCCCTGACAGTTTGCGTATGGTGCACCTGTGCCCCCCGCCGCCGCCGCCTTCTGATGTTAAAGCAAAGCAACAAGTATCGACCAATCATAGGCTCGGATAAAAACCGTTCCGAGCCTGTGGGAACCTGTGATTGGTCCTTGCTTTCTGCTTTTGCTTTTGCTCGTAACACTTTTACGCATGTTGTCATATCATCCACGTCAGTACGGTCAATCGATGTGCCGGGCGCTACAGCATGGGGCACAAGAGCCCGCGGTGCGCGTGGAACCCGGAGGGGGCGGGCGACTGCTATGACCTCATGAGCTGCCCGTCCATCAACCTGCCCAAGCAATGCTTGATGGAGCGCGGGTGCGTGTACAGCCAGGTGCAGGAACGGCCAGCCGCAGTATGTTTCCATTGTTGCCCAAATTCCAAATCCTTGCCCAGAAATTGGCCCAAAAATCCCAAATCGCTCAAACATTGCCCAAAATTTCGTCGAAAATGCCTCAAGTTCCCGGCACATGCCGGATATATTCGGCACATGCCGGGAGTTTTCGATTTGGCTTTTATGCCAAGAGTAATGCCGGCATATTCCAGCTGGCCCTAGGTACAGGGGGTGTGCTTGCAGCTCAGCGTGGCGCAACGCAAACATTCCATATGCGTCTCCTCGGTAAGGCGGTGCCGGTTGACCCTATCAAATCCACATTGAAAGCGCCTGGAACTAACCCCTCGACACTGAAACATGGTGAACCGCTTTCAACTTTTGCTTTCAAATTCAACTTGCGCCGCTACACCTCGGACAACTGCACGGTGGCTGACACGTTCTGTAACATGGTAGGGCGGTGCAGGTTGTCCCTATGAAACCCGCATTGAAACCGCCTCGATCTAAGCGCTTAAAACTAGCATATGATAAACTGCTTTCAAATGTTGCTTTCAAAATCAGCTTGCGCCTCTACAATATGGACTACGGCCAGAAGGGGTTCTGCCAGAACTGCGTCCCGATCACGAACGTGGGGCTGGCGCAGTGCGACAATACCAAGGCAGGGGCTCACACTCGTCCACTTTTAAGCTCAATTTAAGCCGTTTTTTTTGGTCACCCCTCCAGTGTCCCCTTGTCTAACAGACTGGGGGAAAATCACGCTCCCAACGTATCCCACAAATTGTGCTTACGTTGAGCTGAAAAGGAGACGAGTGTAAGCCCCTGCACCGCGGTGGTGGTGGCGTCGGGGGCGGCGGAGTGCAAGGCGGCGTGCTTCCCGAGTTAGCACACTGCTCGCCTTAGACTTGACCTTTTGTAAAATCGAACAACCTTCTTGTATATTCACAGTGCTAGCTGTGTAGCTGGGTCATCTAAAGTATTCCGGCCGCGCGTTCAATTCAACGCCGCGCAGTTTACGTGTCATTTTGTGTCATATGCTTGTCCGGCGCTTAGGGTTTAGTGTTAGGGTTAATACTCGTAGTAAGGTTTAGGTTTAGGGTTCGTTTTACCTGGAATCCCAGCCGTGGCTTGGGCATCCCCCGTCAGTCCCGAGCATATCGCGTGCGCGCAACGACACGTGCCCTCCTCGACGGTGTCCCCGACGTAAGCATACGCCTCTGCGTGTCGGAACGTTTCTTGACGCGAAGGGTGGGTGGGTGAAACCGGGCCGGTGTACCATTAGCTCGTCAGATCTGTCGTTTCGGCCAGAGCGAGCTCCTTCTCGACTCATCCACGCAGCTGATCCCGTCACATGCCGCCGTCGCGCCAGGAGCGGAGAAAAGCCGAGCGCGATGCCGCGAAGCGCCCGCCCGCCCGGGATGGCGCCGCGGGCGCCGCGGGAGCTGCCGCCGCTCTCGCGAACTTAGACGTGAACCCGCTTGGGGATTGGAAAACACAGGCAGAAGATCCTTGCGTAGGGACCGGCTCGCATTGTCATATGATACAGTATCGTGTAACTCCACAGACAAGCGTTCAACGTGCTCTGGATGAGGTGGCGAGTGACATCCGCCCGGCCCTACTCATCGGCGCTGCTTGCAGCGCTCGGAGCCGAGGTGGTGAAGCAAAGGGCCGCAAAGGGGGAGGCGGAGGCACAATTCAGCATTGGTTGCCTGTTAGTACGTCGAGCGGATGGGACTGGGGGCTTGCTGGGTGCGGGCGGCAGATCACCCATCGCGGATGTAGGGTCGGGACTTTCCACCCACGTGTTTCGAGTCGCTCACTGGACCGAGGCGCGTCGATGTGGTGACCTGCTGATGTAATGCTTTACTTGCGTGTACCAACCCTAAGTGGAGGAGGGCACGGCGCTCCTGCAGAAGGCGGCGGGGCAAGGGCACGCGTACGCTATGGATTGGTTGCGAGGTATTCACCACACGCGCAACGAATACGAGCAAGCCTTGAAGTGGGCCACCAAGGCCGCCGAGGCCGGTTTGCCGGGAGCAATGTACGACCTCGGGGTATACCTCGACGAAGGGAAGGGCGTGGCACCGCCTGACTACCCGGCGGCGGCAGACTGGTACAGGCGCGCGGCAGACGCAGGAGTCGGGGATGCGGCGGTCATCCTCTCCAACATGTACTTGGTCGGCCGCGGTGGGGGCTGGCGGGTAGTACCTGCCACGTCATTTATCCACATTTCAGATCCTCGCTCCTTGAGTTGAACGGCGTCACATGACGTGGCGAGCAATATCTGCCAGGCCCTGGGGCGCGGCGTCTCGCGTAGCAAGCAGCGGGCGGTGCGATGGATGCGCAAGGCCGCGGAGAACGGCAACGCCAGGGCGTGCTTGAATCTCGCCGCTCGCATGTACACAGATCTTCCCTACGCCCGCGAGGTTGGGCATGTGGAGGAGGCCGCCGGGGCCGCCACGTCGGCCGGGGTCACGGAGAGCCACGACGTCCCCCCGGCTGTCTTGGCTGGCGTGCTACATTGGGAGCGGAAGGGGTGCGTGACCGGGCAGCATGATCCCTTCCACGTGCTCGGCGACTTTCGCAGAGAAGCGCTGGTGGGGGGTAAGTATTGCCACAACGAGGGGTGCGAGGTTGAGGGCCTTCTGAAGGAGTTCAAAGTCTGCCCGCAGTGCAAGACCGCCCGGTACTGCGGCGCCGCGTGCCAGATACAGGACTGGACAACGGGCGGGCACAAGGCGACGTGTGGCACATGCGCATATTTCCCCAAAGCAGTTTAGAGTCTTTGCTTCCGCCAAGGCGTGTTACATACCTATACAGATGACGAGGATGAACCCCCACGGTTAGCTTTCAGCTCGCAGAGCCCGTGGAGAGAATAACGGTGTCGTATTTCAACATAACTTCACAACTACGAGATGGACACACTGTTCCGTAGACTAGACTTATGGCATCAGACAATTGGTTGTATGATACTACCACGTCCACAACAAAATTGATGTTTCGCCGCGACGATTCGATCCTGTACGTGTTGCGCGACACTCTCATCTCTCACTCCATCCCTCCCTCCAATGCCCCCTCGCGGTGTGCACTTGTACGGTCGGCGCCCCCCGCCGCCGCTCCAAGTACGAGTCAACGGCGGTCTAACACATATAGGATGCAGATGTTAACAGCCACCGCCGTCACCCGGAGCCGCCGCTGCCCTCAAGCCGTCCTCGTGTTTGGCATTAATCGGTAAATGCGGGTGACAAAAAATGATGAAATGATAAAACCCTGTGACCGACATCACGTAGCACCGCAAGAGGCATTGGTACTAGATATGCTTGGCGTCACACAGCACAACATGGAACATTGACTATGTGACGGACACCATTGTGCACGGGAGGTGGGCGGGAGGTTAATGGGAGGTGGATAGGAGGTGGAAGGTAGGTGGATGGATGGGATATGGATGCAGCGAGTGCGGTGAGTGTCATTACAGTCGGGACACCGTTGCAGACGCGCAGCGCAAAAGCAAAACCTTCCGTCACGAGGGATTCCCGGGCGATTCCTCAGCCTAGTACTAATCTCGCTCAACCTTGCTTGAGTTCGGTGTTCAAGGTATCGCTACGGTATGTTCAAGGTGGTATGAACGGGAGACATGGTACTTGGATGTCGAGCGTTTATAAACATGAGCCTCTGACCCTTTGACCAAACTTATGGGTGCTGAATTTGAACTCCCTATGATACTCGTATAAAACCCTCGCCCTCGTCCCCGCGCTCGCAACCTCATCCCTAAACCCTAAGCTCACAAACCCTAAACTGATACCGTCTAACGGTTTCACCTCGCCTCGTCCCGGCTCAAACGTCAACTTCGCTGCCATTCGCCTCGGGACGTCTGGCGCGGTTCGTAAACAGTGGCGGCGGCGACATGAGCGGCAAGCGCAGCGCGTCCGAGGCGCCGGGGGACGAGCCGGAGGAGAAGAAGCTGCGGGCCGCGGACACGGGCGAGGCGGAGGATGCGGCTACAGTGCCAGGGACTGACAACGAGGAGGCGGTGGTGGTAGGGGCGGGCGCCGCGGCGGGCGCGGGGGCGGGGCCGGGGCCGGAGGCGGCGGCGGCAGCGGCGGCGGGGGCGGAAGACGGCGTGGAAGGCGCCGAAGATCAGATGATGGACGGCGACGGCGAGGGCGACGGCGAAGCCGACGGCGAGGGCGCGGTACTATCCCCGCAACCCGTCCCCTTCAACCATTTCCCAGCGACGCGACTTTTACCTGACCGACGTGTGATTGATGGGTTTTCCACTTTGATTGTTTCGGGTTGATGGCGGGCACCGCTTGCGCGCGGGTGCCGGCGCTGGATAGAGGCGACACCGGCCCCGTTGTTGGGATGGGGGATAGATCGGCTTGGGTCACTGGGAGGGTGCGCGCCACATCAACCGGGCTTCCGAATTATCCAACTTACCAATCTTCCCTGGGTTTGGTGCTGTGCGCAGGAGGGCGCACCGGGCGGCAAGGGCGGCGAAGGAGGGACGGCCTCCGCGCGCCGCAGCCTGCGCCCGCGGAACCCCGTGCGCACCGCGCGCGTCCGCGGCACCACCAAGGCCGGCGTCGGTACGTCCACAAACCCCCATTTCCCTTCCACCAATTCCACATTGAAGTTCCGTCGACGCCCGCTGCTCTCCCACCAGGTGGCAGGCACCCCGGAAAAACCTTTTCGAGCAAATTCTAATCTTGAGGCACCACACGCTCGGCCCACCGACAGTCTTAGTTTTCGTCGCTGCGCACACGCTTCGCCTTTGGCGCCAACTGCCCCAATACGAGGATCACCAGCCTTATCTCCCACGGAAGATGACACCCTGAAAATACCTTTCCAGTGCTCACACCTGTAACCTGACAGCACCCAAAATCTTGCAAGCCCGGTGGTCGTTGCCGGCTTGCTGCCCACGTGGCAAAAAGCTGACCCAGCGCCACCCTTCTTCTGCGTGCGTGCACTCGTCTCGTTCCGTTTCGTTCTCGTTCCGTTCCCCACGACCCTGCTCGTTTCGTTTCTCACAATCATTCTCGTGTGGCTCCATGGTGGCAGAGGCGAAGATCGCAAGCGCAGCGTACAAGGAGGCAGGGGCTTACTCTCACTCCCGTTTCCGCTCAACTTAAGGTTGCCTTGCCCCTTTCCGCTCAACTTAAGCTTATGTTGTCCCCCGTGTACACCAAATCAACCCGTGGATGTGGCCCGAAGGTGCTCAAGTTGAGCTCTAACGTGAGCGATGTGTTCCAGAAGGTCCTCAAGTTGAGCTCTGAAGTGAGCGAGTGTAAGCCCCTGCAAGGAGGGTGAGCTGCTGTCCGAGCACCTCAAGAGCGTGGGTGATCTCCTGGAGGTCAGGCCTGCTGCCATATGTTCTGCTGCCATATGTTGATCGCCACGTCATCCCGTAAGCGCTTTCTGTGGAACAAGGTGTGCTTATGAGGTGTTTATGGCGGGTGTGGAGGGGGCGTTTAAGGGGTGTTTAGGGGGTGTCTATGGCGGGGGTGGAGGGGGTGTTGAGGCGTTGAGGGGATGTTTTGAGTGTCAGAATGAGCTCAGGTTGAGCTGAGAAGTGGACCAGCGCACTTCGAAGCCTCTTTTCTTGAGCTACACGGCACCCTATGACACCTGGCGAGCAATATTCGGCAGACCCTCGCCTCCGGTGAAGATTCCCGCGGAGTGCACGGTGAGCACCAACCTGCAGGCAGGGGCTTACACTCGTACACGTTAGAGCTCAACTTGATAAACTGCAGGACACGTTCATGAGCTAAGTCGGGTTATACGGTGGACGGAAGAGCTCAAGTTGAGCTGAATTGGGAACGAGTGTAAGCCCCTGCCTGCAGGTTCGCACGCGCCAGCTGTGGGGCACGGATGTCTATACTAGCGACTCCGACCTCGTCGCGGTACGGCCTGGCGAGTATTGCCCGCCGCGTCATCGAACGCACTTTGAAACCTCGTTTATGGAGTAAAGCGGCAACCTACTATGCAGTTCTGGTGAAAGGGGCAAACGGGGACTCGTGGCGCTGTCTGGTCAGGATCGTTGAGTTAAAGACCCACGCCCATACATTTTTCAGCCTGCCGTGCGCCGCGTACGGCAGGATGATCTACACTGTAATTTATTTGAGCGACCATCTATTAACTCAAGCAAATCCAAATCCCCATTTGGCCCCCCCCCACCAGAACTGCGTAGAAAGTGGCAACCTCTGACGCGGCGAGGGATATCTGCCGGGCTCTGCGTGGCGGTGCTGATGCACACGGGGCACTACCTGCCGTCCATCACCATCCCCCCCTCACTGCTCGAGGTAGGCCGGTGCAGCTTGACCCTGTCAACTCTGAGTTGAAAGCGCCTGGAATCATTCTCATGAAACTAAGATGTGATGGACCACTTTCAGACGTTGCTTTCAAATTCAAGTTGCGCCGCTACATCGAGGTACGCGCCGTGGTGCGTGCCATGCCGCTGGAGGACGGCTACGCGTCCACCTCACGCAACGGCATTAGGTCGCGCTCCTGGGTGGGGCCGCCGCCACTGCTTCCGCTCAACCTGTCTGTGATGTATCGATATGCATTTGTCCGACGATCAAAACCCTACAGTAACCCCCCCATTTAGACTTCCAGAGGGAGCCCAATTGAATTCGTCCATTTGCTGTAGTGTACCAGTGTATCTGTACACACTCGCCGCACCGTCCTCCTCCTGGCCTGGCCAATCACTGCAGTGGCCTGCCCTCTGTAATCAACAATGCGGGAAAAAGTGGCGGCGGCCCTGCTGGCTGGGTGCGGTGCGCACGGGGTGTTCGTACAAGGTGGAGAGCTGCCGCGCGGTGACCGTCAATGGCAGGGGTTTACACTCGTCTACGTTAGAGCTCAACTTCAGCAACTCCAGGACACGTTCACGATCTAAGCTGGGTCATGCGGTGGACAGAAGAGCTCAAGTTGAGCTGAATTGGGAACGAGTGTAAGCCCCTGGTCAACGGCACCAACGTGGAGCTGGAGCCCGACCCCACCCGCGTCAGCCAGGTGGCGCCCACGTATTTCCCGGCCAACATCGAGAAAGTGGTGGCCACCCGCGCCTCCGCCGCCAACTCGGAGCGCCGCCACCGCCTCATCCAGGAGGTGACGGTGCAGTACAACCTGTGCAACGAGCCGTGGCTCAAATACTCCATCGCCGCGGTGGCAGGGGCTTACACTCGTTCACTTTTCAGCTCAACTTGAGCCGTGCCTGACACACACAAAACACCCTACACACCCCTAAACATCCCTAACACTCGCTTAACACGGGCTACACACCCCCTACGCGCACCCCCTATCCCATGAAGAGTCCTCAAGTTGAGCTGTGGAGTGAACGAGTGTAAGACCCTGCGTGGTGGCGGACCAGGGCTTCAAGCGCAGCCAGTGGACCAGCGCCAGGCAGGGGCTTACACACGTCCACTCTTCAGCTCAACCTGAGCCGTTTCTGACACCAAATACACCCTAGACACCACCTGATACCTGCGAACACCCCATAAATACAGCCTTCATACCTCATACCCCGCACCCCCTATCCCACACAAAGCGATCACGTTGAGCCGAAAAGTGGACGAGTGTAAGCCCCTGGCGCCAGGCTCAGGCGCCAGAGCCTGTACCTCGAGACACACTCGGCCCGCTATGAGCTATCGTGTGACCAGCAGGGTGCGGAGGCGGCGGTGGCGGGGGAGGTGGGTGACGTGGGGGAAGACACCTATCGGTGGGGCAACACTCACGGTGTAGCGGCGCAAGTTGAATTTGAAAGCAAGTTCTGAAAGGGGTTTGTCATATGTCAGTTTTAAGAGCTTGATTATAGGCGCTTTCAACGTGGGTTTGATAGGGACAACCTGCACTGCCTTCTCACGGCCCCCTGCGCTCCTCTCCTCACGTCATCCACCGCATATAAATCCGCAGTAAATCGGTTACACGGCACCCTGTGATTTGGCGTGCATCATGTGTGGCGTCCTATGACATGGCGTGCATCATGTGTGGCGTCTTCTGACGTGTCGTGCGTTGTCATGCGACCCTGCGTATGGGTGGGCGCGGTTAGTGAAACCGCTGCCGCTGAAAGAGACGCGCGCGCTCGGCGTGCCGCTGCCGGCGGGGGCTTACGCTCGTCCACTTTTCGGTTCAACGTAAGCCGTTTTAGTCACACCTCCCCTTGCCCCCCTGTCTAATAGACTGGGGAAAAACCATGCACCCAACGCATCTAACAAAATGTGCTTTCGTTGAGCCGAAAAGTGGACGAGTGTAAGCCCCTGGCTGCCGGTGGACAAGCTGTGCGAAGTCAAGACGGCAGGGGCTTACACTCGTTCACGTCAGAGCTCAACTTGAGCTACTCCAGGACACATTCATGAGGTAAGTTGGGTTACACGGTGGACAGAAGAGCTCACGTTGAGCTGAAAGCGGAGCGAGTGTAAGCCCCTGCAAGACGGGCGTCACGTGGGATGAAATAATGTGGGGGCCGGCCTCCGTGATAGTGCAGGGGGCGGAGATTAACGTCGTGCGGGTGCACTTCCTGGCCAGAACCTCAACCAGTGG
>Ga0307489_10001617_pt1 | contig 14916 bp, 20 predicted proteins | sample SB12metaG_FD_202247 | JGI IMG/M metagenome (GOLD analysis project Ga0307489, IMG submission 202247) | Sea-ice brine microbial communities from Beaufort Sea near Barrow, Alaska, United States - SB 1.2 | ecosystem: Environmental > Aquatic > Marine > Coastal | place: USA: Alaska | collected... | reverse complement strand
CGGCGCGGCGCCCAAGAGGAAGTCGGGCCCCAGCGGCGGCGGCGGCAAGCAGCGGCGGGCGGAGGCGGACGCGCCCAAGAATGCCGCCGCGGGGGGCAGCGGCAGCGGGTAGGAGACGGATGCGCAGGCGCGACAGCAAAGGATCGATATTCGAGCAGAGTGCCAGCATGCCAGCTTGCCGCCTCGATGGACATTATGCTGTAAAATGTAAACCAGCCTGGAACCGGCCTGTCTCGCGCGTGGGGGCTCTGGGTATGCCCCCGTTCGCTTTCTTGGCCCGGATATCATCGCATCGTGTACGGGGCAGGGGTCAAGGGATGTTCTCGTTGGATGCAATGCTCTAGAGCAATGCTTGTTCTATCATTCGTTTATTGCGGGGTGGTATGCAGTATGCTCAGATGCAGTGCACAGAAGCAGTATATAACCAATCAGCGCCACCTTCGCCGCCGCCGATCGTCGTGCTCTCCCCAGGCGTGCCGCTCACGCAGATGCAGGTGTGTGATTGTACGGGCACGTTGCACTGGACGCGGGAGCACGGCTGCCCGTGGAACGCAATCATTTGTGCTCATACCGCCGCTGGGCACGCGGAGGTGGCGTGGTGGGTGAGGTGGGTTCGGTGGATCCCGGGTGGATCCATGTGGACCGGGCACCAGCCACATCCATCCATCGACACGTACCGGGCACACTGCGACAACCTGCCAGGGAGAGCACGCTCATCGAACCGAACACGTTCCCACGCACAACGTGCACATCAACGTGAGCTCTTTCATATTAATAGTCACGGACATAAGCACAACAACAATAACTGTAACTCGCATAACTTATAGATTCCGCCGCTCGCTCACACGGTGGTGCAGCAGCCCGCCGCCTTCTCCGTCTCGTCCGAGCTCTGATTCCCAAAGTAGATGGTGCGCACGCCCTGGCAGCAGCACCAGAAGGAGGCGCACCCGCCCAGGCACCCCACCAGCGGGCCCGTGCACCCGCCGTCCCATGGGCAGGGCCGGGGACATCATGTAGTTTACTTTTTACTCACGTTAATGCATCGCGTTCTATGACTAGGGGGTTTGATGTTTGTTATGGGTTCGGACCTGTAAACCCAGGGCCGTTCATCCTGTTTGCCCATACCCACACTCCGCTTCTCTTGTTATGAGTTGGGGCCTTTATTCGTCTCACATGTTGGCTAGATTATCAATATTCGCACATGCATCTCAAGAGACGGGGGATTGAGGACGCGGCCCAACCTCGTTGATGTCCAGGCGCAGGTCGTTCTTGGTGGTGCGGTCGCACAGGTCCGCGCCGCAGGGGCGGATGACGGCGCAAGGGCGGTCGACTCCTGCGCCCCCCCACGGCGTGTCATGCGCAGCTCGACTCAATAGACGAGGGTTTACACGTGGTGAACGACGTCAACACACGAGGGTGTACACAGGTATCAACGGACGAGGGTATACACAGGTAACAACGAACGGGGTGTACACAGGATCAACGAACGAGGTTGTACACAGGTATCAACGAACGAGGGTCCACACCTGGTGGGTGATGCGGCGAGCGCTGTGAGTGCACGTGACCCTACCACGGTGTTGAAGCGCTTCTTGAAGTCCTTGTACTCCATCCAGAACGTGCCGTCGTCCGTGTCCCGCCAATAAGGTCCGCTTCGTCATCATTTGGTTGTGCGTACCTTGGTGGTGTCCATCTGTGATACCGGGCCGGGGTGCAGAGCAGGCGTCTGGTGAGGTGACCAAACGGGGCGGCATGATATTGGGTGTGAGGACCGTACCTTGTAGTCCACCTCGCGGCGAATGCCGGGGTTGGCCTTCCACTCGGGCGAGCCGTCGGCCCACGCCCCCTTCCACTCGAACGTGCCCCAAGGGTAGTGACCACCACATATTGACTGCCGCATCATCCACCGCGCTTTCATCCCTCGTTTTGTGACTTGAATAGCATCCATCCTATGACGTGGCGAGCAACATCTATGAGGCCGAATGTCCCGCCATGTCATCGTCACATATTCTGAGCTCTGTTTTATTGAGACACACGGCATCCTATGACGTGGCGAGAGGGATATCCGTGAGGCCCCACCCACGGGTTGCGCAGCTTGAGCAGCTTGGTGCCGCCGATCAGGGGCTTACACTCGTCCACTTTTCAGCTCAACGTAAGCGCTTTCTGTGGGTAGGGGGTGCGTTTAGGGGTTGTTTAGGGGGTGTTTAGGAGCTCATCGGGTGCTCTTTGGGGGGATTATGGGGTGTCTAGGGTGTACTTTGTGTCAGAAACGGCTTAAGTTGAGCTGAAAAGTGGACGAGTGTAAGCCCCTGCCGCCGATGCCGAGCGTGGCGCCCGCGCGGCGCACCTGCAGGATGGAGTACATGTGCCCGGCCACGAGGCCGTCGTCCGCCTTCTCCTCCTTCTCCGCGTCCGCCGATATCATCGACGCGCCCATCACGGAGCGCTTGCTGCTGTAAGACAGCAGAATGCTGAAAAACTCCTCCTTCCAGGGCCCAAAATGATAAAGTGCGTGAAACCACTTAGACACTTAGTGACAAGTAGTACTAAGTCGTCCAAATGGAGCGTTCTGATTGGTCGAGCGGGCATGAAGTCAGCCTAAGTAGCACTAAGTCAGACCAAGTGTCTAAGTGGTTTGGCGCACTTTGTCATAGTCTAAGGATTGCTCGTCGTGTGATGTGATTCATTTGATTCACGAAACGAGGGTGATGGCAACGAGTTGGATGACGTGGGGAGCGTCGTTTGTGTGGCCCAACCTCCTCCTCGATGTCCTCAGGGGTCTCGCTGAACCCGATGCGGCGCCGGTTCGCGGTGCCGCCCTCCTTGCCGATGAATACCACGAAGCAGTGCCAGACACGGGATAGGTGCTGGCCACGTCAGATAAATGCCGTGTTCCTCAAGGGACAAGGGCGTACGAGTACACATGCGCTGAATGGTGTCGAGCACGTACCCCGTGTATGACCCCACCATGTTGCGGCGCTTCCACTTGATGCCCTTGGTGTAGCGGCGCAACTTGAATTTGGAACCCAAACATGAAAGCAGTTCCCCATATTTTAGTTTCAAGCGCTCGGTTCCAGGCAGTTTCAACATGGGTTTGATAGGGTCAACCTGCACCGCCCTACCTTGGAGCGGAACTGCAGGACGTTGTCGCCGGTCATGGCGTGCCACGCCCACACCGCCCACTAGAGCCCAGCGGATACAGCTCGCCGCGTCATCCAACGGGTTTTGGACCGTCGATTCTTGAGTCAGATAGCATCATATGACGCGGCGAGCAACGTCTGCTGGGCCACACCGCCCACCCGCCGTCCAGTGCGCCGTAGCTCCCGCAGAACTTGGCAAACGCCTTCTCCACCAGACACGGCCTGACAGATATCGCTCGCCACGTCATATGATACCATATACGTTAAGAAACGAGGGCTCAAAACGCGTGTGGATGACGTGGTGGACAATCTCGCCTGACAGGCATTGCTCTCGACTTCATAGGATGTGATGTACATAGGATATCATGAGGTTCTAAACGCGTGTCGATGACGTGGCGAGAGCAATGTCTATGCAGCAAGCCTGACCATGAGCACTGCCCACAGCTCGCTGCCGTTGGGCTGCATGAACATGCAGGTCTGGGTGCCCTTCTTGACCGGGAAGTAGTCGTCCACGGTGATGGTCTCCCACTTCTGCGCGCGCCCGTCCCACAGCTTGAGCTTGTACTTGCCCCGGTCGGTGTACTCGGTGTTGAGGAAGGTGTTGCGGATGGCGCCCGGGTGCTCGGCCATGCCCGCCGCGAGGGCCACACACTCGTGCCATTGCGAGCTTGACAATAGTGAGCAACGGACTGGAGCCAATGCGCTAGGCGACACCGAGGACAACACCGCGGAGTGCGGGGCTGCGTCTCAACTCAACTCCAGCCTCGTCGAGGTTTCAAGTTGGGATGACTGCCAGTAGTTGCATGGACACGAACCGGGTAGGGACGGTGACGTTGAGGTGAGGCGGTGACTCCGGGGATTGGCCCCACCGGCCATGGCGGCGACCAGCCAGCAGTCGCCCACGGCGCCCTGGCACAGGTCCGCCGGCTCGATCTCGCCGTGGAACAGGTTCATGCGCTTGCCCTTGCCCTTGGTGACCACGTCCAGCTCGTCCGCGCGCACCCACTCCACCTTCTTTGCCATCTCTCACAGCACGGCCCGCTGCCAAATGGAGCTCTCTCCGGTCAGATGACCATACAGAAGGTATCGTGTTGGGTAGAATGCCATAGGGAGGTGATGGTACCGGGCCTTGAGCCTTCTCCAGTAAGATGACCATACTGAGTAGTCTGATGTCGTGTTAAAGGATAGACAGAATGACCATACTGAGACGTATCGTGTGGGCTACAACGCCCACATCAGCTGTACTAACGATGATATACCACGAAGATGCTCGAGTTGAGGTGAGACGCGGCCCCGCCGTCCGCCGTGCAGTCCTCGGTGTCGCCCAGCGCCTTGGCTCCGGTCCACTGCTCATCCGTGAAGTAGTAATACCCGCGTGCCAGGGCCTTACACAGCATTCATTTTCCGGCTCAAACTCACTGACTGTCTTTGAGGTTTTCATCGGTATAAAGCGAAGAGTGAGTAGCAGACCGGCGCACTGCTCCGATCTGGATACAGGATGTACTAGTACTGCCGATATAATCAAGTGGTTTCACGGACAAACGGCTTGAAAATGAAAATGCCAGCTCAAAAGAGTACTAGGAACGAGCAGGGCCCTGCCGCACGCCTTGCAGAGGCAGCAGAAGATGAAGCCGAATGCTCCGAACAGGCGCGCGAAGTACACGCCGAAGCAGGGCACGAGGTAGATGGCGATGGAGTTGTACACGAGCACGAATGGAAGGAAGAGGCACGACCGGTTGAGAGGGTCCAAGGGACGGGCAATTCCGGGTGTTGGGATACCCGTTCACAGAAGCCAAAGTACAATAATAATCAATAGACACGCGTGCAGAGTGTTACGTGTAGGGCAGGGGATACGCGTTCACGGAAGTCTGGTTCCATGGATGCGCGTGTAGAGTGTGAAGTGTAGGGTTACGGTTGCCCCCCGCCACAGTGGGTGGCCGCGGCCGCTGCAGACGCCGGCACAGCTGGTGATGGAGGGCGCATCGGCCTTGTACGCGGTGGAGCCAGCCATACTTTCAACCTCTGCGCCGGTGAGTGGCTGGGTTGACGGTGGGCGGATGGGCTTTTATGCGCTCCTGGCGGTATCTACGTCACGAGCTATAGTCACCGCCTGATGGGGGAAGTGCCGCGGTCGTCACCCGTGCGCCGTCGTCGTGACCGTGAACAATCCACAAAAGAGGTGGATTATACTCGTACTCGTGGCGATAGCCTTCCTCGTTCCTGAGCAGATCCGAATGGGGTCGCGCGGACAGGCGGACTGTCCGACCTTCGCGAGGATCTCTCGGGCGCGGGCGCGGGCCTGTACGAGAAAAGTATGGTTATTTTGCGCGGCACGGGCACGGCAGCTGGCGGTTCACCCTGCCTACAACCGCCCTCGCCTCGTCCAAGGCTCGGAGGCGCGCGAACCGCGAGAAGCCGTCGTGTCGGGGTTCACTTCCAACCCGCGCTGGGCGCTCTCGGGGCGGCAGTCACGTTGCTCGGCACCCAGGCACCTTATTTGAATAAAGGCCGGAGGCTCTGCGGCGAGGATGGGCGGGTGGGCCAAGCAGGCAGCGCCCAGCGGCACCCTGAGCAGCAGCAAACCCGCGTGGCTCGCAGGCGGCTCTGGCTCTGGGGGGGTTGGCGGCGGCGGTGGGGCGGCGGCCAGCAACGGGGTGAAACAAGTGTGGCAGAACCTGTGCGACGCAGGGCCGGCAGAGGACGATGCGTGCCTCGTCATCCTCCACATTTTCGTCCCTCTTACTTGACTTCGATGGCAACTCCTGACGCGCCGAGGTATCACCTGCCAGGCCCTAGGGCGCGACGTTCGAGAACCACGTGGAGCGGGCGCGACAGAGGAAGGCGATAAACCCGCGGGTGTACACGGTGAAGGCCGGCGACAGTCTGTACGGCATAGCGGAGAAGCGCGGGCTGTGGGTCGGCGACCTCGCGCGCTTCAACGACCTGCCGGCAGGGCCCCGTGGTTAGCTGGTCAACTCAACAACACATAATTTTCAACTGAGAAGCATTTCTTCGCGCCGTCACGACTGGAGAGAGTGTTTCGTCCGGGCGGCCACACAGGTTGTGTTCCAACTGCCGGCCGCCACTCATGAACTCAGCCGCGGCTGTGACGAATCGAGTTATTGCACCTGAAACGACTGGATTATTTCCGCAACTCAGTGACTACCTCGAAACCTCGAAGGAGCTCAAGGACGGTGAGACGGGAACTGGCGACACGCGGTGCGCCCGGGCCCTGCTCGGCGGGTGTCACCACGCGAAAGTACGTCAACATCGACCCAGGCGGGGCCTCAGGAATCGCTCGCCACTCCACCGCGCTTCCATGCCTCGTGTGTACTGCGTTACATCGTTGTCCAATGACGCGGCGGCGCGTGATAGACCCGGCCGTACACCCGGGCGACAAGCTGCTGATCCCGACGGAGGACATGCTGTTGCGGATGCCGGCGTACCAGGCCGGGCCTTGCACTCCTTCTCTTGTCCGCTCAACTCAAACTCAATGTCAGGTTTGGTATCTATGAGGTACCGCTGTATTCTGTGTTGGTGTCGCGTAGATGCTTTTTGAGCAATCAGAACGTTCCTTTCCAACCCCCCCATGATGTGCACCGAACGAGTACCCGGTACACTTTTATAGCCGTTATCCTTGTGACAAATCGCAGCATGGACATTCACCTTCACTGGTGACTACCTCGACTGGCAATGTCTTTCTCGCATTTTGTGGAATGCTTTGAGAGCGGTGACGGACAAAAGCGGCTCCAGTTAATTCTGCACAAGCGAAGTATGGTACGGCCCTGCGAGCAGCCCCCCGCGATGGCTGGCAGGAGCAGCAGCAGCCGGAGCCAGAACGGGCTGTCGGCGGGGACTCACAAGCCATGAATGATTACTTTTTCTACTCACATTAAGCATCTTTGAGGTTGTAAGGGCGATGACTCATGTGGTATCGGGGATAGGTTGTAAGGGCGATGACTCATGTGGTATCGGGGATAGGGGCAAATGACTTGACATGAAGCTGGGAAAAATGAAGATCAGCTGGAAACAATACTAGGTGTAAGGCCGAGGCTTTCGGGGCTGACCACGAATGTGGCGGCGGGGCTGGTGGTGGCGGCGTGCGGGGCGTACATGGTGCAGACGATGGTGGGCGACGAGGTGCGTGGCGGCAAGAGCAGCACCAACGGCGAGGGCGGCAAGGCGCCGGCCGCGCACCACGGGCACACGCCGCTGGTGTCCGCCCCCCCCCGGGGCAGGCCGCCCACGCGCAGCTGACGACGCGCGACCGACACCGACCTACGGGTGACGGTTCGGGTGGCTGCGGCTGTAGATGTAGACGGCACCGTGTGCCTTGGGTGTCTTCACCGATGTTTATTTTCTGTTATTGGTCATTGAAGCTGGCGGACAGGGTGGGTTCATGCTAGCCATGTGAGCGCCTTTTTTGGCTCGATGAATTTGATCACCGCATGAGTTTTCTGTGGCTCGCGACTATAGAGAATTTTATTAAAAGAATGTCCACTTCAAGGAAATGACGTTTATACCCTTTTCATTACAATTTCACACCGGTTACGTCCAGTTTGCTGGCCGCCTGGATGGCCTCGCGCGAGAGCGCCTTCACTCCCCCTTCCCCCCCTCCTCGTCGTCCTCCTCGTCCCAGTCATCGTCGTCATCCTCGAAGTTGGCGTCCACATCCCGGGTGTTTTTTCAGGGGTTTTTTTGTGTCGAGCGTCTAAGTTTATAGTACAGTACTTCGACGGTCTATCTTTCAATTTCGGGAGAGTGAGCTTTGTCGATTCTGGGTAGCTTTGTGGAGTCTTTAATTTGCTGCGGGACAGAGGAGCTTGGAAACAGAAGTCGCGTTTCGTGAAACACTCTCGTTGGCTGTGGGACCTCCCTCAGAAGTCCATATTTTTGTAGTAAGATTGACAGTTTATAACTCAAGAAACAAGTGAGGGCGCACATTTCGCGTCACACTCTGTTAGTTGGGGGTCTATTAACTCGCAAAGCGAGGGACAAACGAACAAAATGAAGCTCAGATTTGCGGTATTTGACAATGGCTTCGCTATGATGCGCTAGTCAAAGCTGGGCTTCACCCCCCCCGTGTGGTCTAAGGAGGGTCTAAGGCGGGTCTAAGCCAGTTTAAACTGAAATCTCGATCCCCCGACCCCCATGTCCAAGCCGCGTCTAAGCTTTTCGTAAATTCACGGCGTCGTCTACCACGCGTTACCCCGCCCATCGCCGCCACCACAAACACGCAGTACTACTGCCGCACATCTAGCCTAGTCCCCGTCAACGCCGTGCGCAACGCTGTAAGCGCCGCCGCCGGTGTCTTTCCGCGCTTTCTGTCAAAAAGAAATTAAGCTGCAAATAAGCGGACTGGGGGGTCCGCTTAGACCCTCATTAGACCACACGGGGGGGTGAAGTCCAGCTTTGACTAGCCCATAACTTCGCATGGTTTTGGGAGTGATTTTTATCTGGAAACGTTGGCCCGGAATATTTCCGAGTTCTCCGACCGCGCCTCCTGGAAAAGGGGCTGAAAACGGAGTGGCCGTTGGTTCGGAACGACACAACGGTCAAAAAGTTATCGGCGCGTGTTGCGCTTTACAGGTGGGTTTTCAGATCTGACGAGTCAACTCAAGAAAAGGGACAAATCCTTAATTTCCAGAACTTGCGAAGAAAGCAGCGAGAGCGCCGCGCTCCAAGCCCTAATAGCCGCGTCGAGCGCGCAGCGCGGCATTCCCTCCGCCTCCCCCCGCGTTGCGCGCCAAATCTTCATATTCCGAACATAAGACCGTAAGGACGGACGTTGCTGCCTCGCCGACGTGTGCTCGATTCACTTGGGTCGCCGACGCTAGCATCCTTCGGTTCGTCACCGCGCTACAATTCCCCCCGGGAATTCAGGCCCCAGCCCGCCGGTATTCAAGGAGAGGGCTGGTGATCTTTGCGAAGTGCACCCACCCCCTACGCGTTCAAACTAAAAACGGTCACGATGGTTCGCACGACTCGCGGCGTTGACACGGTGGCGGCGGTGGAGGCGGCGGCGGCCGCGGTGCCGGCCAAGGCGGCGGCGAAGGCGGAGGGCAAGCGCGCGGCGGCCGCGGAGGCCTCCAACGCCCCCCCTGCCAAAGTCGCCAAATCCACCACTGCCAAACAAGTCGTGGGCTCCCTGGACGGCTCCATCGCCGACGGCGACGGCGACCACGACTCCCTCCCTCTCTCCCTCGCCCTCGCCGTCGCCGGAACCTCCGCTCCTGACGCGGGCGCGATGATCCTCGCGGGTGGCGACGCGGGCGCGCTGGTCCCCGTCACCAAGGGCGGCAAGGAGGCCAAGGGCGGCAGGGCCAGCCGGATGTTTCTCTAGCCACGTCACGCACATTCAACCGTAACCGTCTTCTCTTGAGTCAATTGGCACCCTATGACGCGGCGAGCGATATTTCTCAGGCCCTGCAGTGAGGCAGCGCGTTCAAGGGTGTGTACCTGGACAAGAGCGGCGTGAACAAGTGGAAGTCGTCCATCCGCCTGAACCAGAAGGAGCTGCACCTGGGCTACTACCTGACGGAGGAGGACGCCGCGCGCGCCTACGACAAGGCGTGCATCTGCCTCAAGGTACGGCCGCACGCGCCGTTCCCACCCCGCCCCAGCGCCCAACCCTCGCAGCTGTCAGCTGTGTATCAGTCCCTGAAACCGCTCGAATCATCCCCACTTCGTACCCGTACCTCGAAGACGCTGAGTTGAGCTGCCCCGGTGACCAGTCCCTGAAACCCCTCGAGTTATCCCCTCTGGCGCACCTTGAGGACGCTCAAGTTGAGCAGCCGCGGCGACCAGTGCACGGCCAGGGAAGAGGATGTGGCGCGAGTACACGGGCACACTGGTACATCACTTGCAAGCAGCTGGGTGCGGATACGGGCACACTGGTACATCACTTGCAAGCAGCTGGGTGCGGATACGGGCACACTGGTACATCACTTGCAAACAGGTGGGTGCGGAGCGCGTGCGAGCGGCCCTGGCGTCGGGGTGAGCCCAAGAACCTGGCGCTGGAGACGTACGTGGGCGAGATGGAGGGGCTGCTGGCGCTCAACGGCGACGTCAACGCGCTGCGCAAGGAAGGGCAGTGCAATTTGACACCTGGCGAAACCCGGAATTAAAGCGCCTGGTTTCATGGCTTGACACTGAAATGTGATGGATTGCTCTCAAGTTTTGCTTTCAATCAGAACGGCGCCCCTGCGGCAAGGCGATGGGCGTGGGGGTGATGGCGCACGAGAACACCTGCCATTTCCGCGGCGTGTGCCTGGAGAAGAAGACCGGGAAGTGGCGCGCGGAGATTCAGATCAGCGGCAAGAAGGAGAGCCTCGGGTACCACAAGGAGATGGAGGACGTAGGGCTCGCCGCGGCGCCGCGGCACCCATCGCGTCGCCATCCCTCGTTTGTTGCCTTCAAGTGCCGCCCCGTGACGACGTCGCAAGTACCCTCGTTCTTGATCGAAGTGCCGCCCGGATCTCCGTGACGCGGCTAGGTCCGAGCCAGGGCCGGTAAAGTGACCCCATAATTTACCAGTTCAGAGGGGTATGTTTCGATTTTACGGGGGTATTAGGGGGTTGTTAGGGGGGTCGCCTCGTGAAAATAAAACCCTAAGACCTGAACCCTAAACCCAATGTACTTTTACAGTCTTAACAGGTAAGTTCTGGGGTCACTTTACCGGCCCTTGCTCGGACCTAGCGGCGTGCACCTGTGTCACTCTTGAGTGAAGCGCCTCCTCATGACGCGTCCGGCCACGGCTCCTTGGTCTGAATCCCCTGCGAACCTTGATTGGCGAAGCTTGACCGGCGGAGCCAGTTTCGCAAACCAGGCACCCTAAATTTAACTCGAGACGACGGTATAGAGTGACGTGAGGCACGGCGTCGTGGTCACGACCCTGGCCCTGGGCGGTGCGCGTGTACGACCGCGCTCTGATCGTGCTCAAGGGCGAGCGCGCCAGCACCAACCACCCCATGGCGGATTACGCCGACGAGCTGGAGGGGCTCAAGGCAGGGGCTTACACTCGTCCACTTCTCAGCTCAACTTGAGCCGTGTATGACACACGGTATCACCCTGCACACTCTAAACACGCCCTAGCACCCCCTTATCACGGGCTACACAACCCCTTACGTACACCCCCTATCCCACAGAAAACGCTCAAGTTGAGCTGAGAAGTGAACGAGTGTAAGCCCCTGGCTCAAGGTCCTGTCCTTCGAGGAATTTCAGGGCACGCTCAACGTCAAGGCGCGGCGCCATGCCAACTGGACCAGCAGCTACCGCGGCGTGCGCAAGTACCAGCACACGCAGAAGGAAGGGTCAGCAGCGGACATGCATGTGCGGTGCCGCGTCATCCACCGCGCTGAAACCCTCATTCCTCGAGTCACGTTGAGTCGAGCCACGTCATCCACCACGTTGAAACCCTGAGTTCTCGTGTTGCGTTGCATCGCATGATGCTGTGAGCTGGTCATGACACATGAATCGCCACGCCATCCTCCACGTTTCAATCCTCAATCATTGGGTTACATTATATCGCATGATGCGGAGAGCATTATGTATCAGTCCCTGACCCAAGGGCGGCGCGGTGTCCGTCAAATGGCGAGCGGAGATCACCAAAAACAACAAAAAGACCAGCCTGGGGTACCACGACACGGAGATGAAGGCGGCCAGGGTGTACGACGACGCCGTGCGCACCCACCCGCTCTACAACAGAAGCTGGCTCAACTTCCCCGACGGCACGGCCCTGCACACCACGCTTGCCACGTCATCAGCTGCATTAACGTTGCCTCATTTCTTGATTTACCTTCAGTCACCTCCAATCACCTTCAGTCTCCTCCAGTTTCCTTCATTTACCTTCAGTTACCTCTTTGAGTTGCCTCGAGTCACCTGGAGTTATGTGACGTGACATGAAACGGCGAGCTTTTTGCAAGAGGCCCTCTCCAGCGGCGCGCCGGCGTCGCCGCCGCTGCTGGAGTTCCCCGGCGGCGGCTCGATGCTGGCGCTGCCCAGCGTGCCGGGCTCGCTGGTGGTGGCGGCGGGGGGCAGCAAGGGGGCCGCGGCCGCGCCCAAGTCGGTCGGGGGTGTCAAGGGCAAGAAAGTGGCGGCGGCGGCGGCGGCGGCGGTGGAGCAGGAGGGCGGCGTTCCCGAGGGTGACGTCAAAGAGGAAGGCGCCACTGAGGAAGGCGCTGACGAGGCAGGCGCCATCGAGGGTGACGCCACCGAGGGGGGCGTCACCCAGGGCGGGAGCCTGGGGCCGGTCGGCAGCCTGGTGGGCGGCAGCCTGGAGGATGGGCCTCTGGCGGGCGGCAGCCTGGCGGTCGGTAGCCTCGAGGGTGGCAGCCTCGAGGGCGGGTACCTCGCGTCGCTCGACAACTGACGCAGAAGACGTCCGCCAAGACGAATTGAACCAACCATGGCGAGCGAAATCTAGACAATGACTTGCCACTTTAGCGATGCAGTACGTAAATGAAAACACAGGTGTAATATATTGATGCGGCCCCCGGCCATCTGCCAGTCTTCAAGTCTGCCAAAACTACGAAATCCTTCGGAGCGATTACAAATCCACGATCTAGGGTGTCTATCGCGCTACGCGTACTAGTGTCTGGTCTGTACTCTATCAGATGTAGTACTTCGTACCAGATGCAGTACTGTTGGAATCTGGTGACTTGTTCAAAAGTCGTATGTGTTTTGGTGATTGGGCCAAAACTCAGACGGTACCACAAGTACTACAAATTGAGATAGAACAGACCAGGCACTAGGCGTACTGCGGCCTGCCCAGCCACACCGGCAGTGCTACGCGGCACATGGGGCAGCTGTCGTCGCGCGCCAGCCACTCCGCCACGCACTCGCGGCAGAACACGTGCGCCTTACTGCACGGCATCTTCACCACCTGAGTCCAGGGACAAGCAAACATTGCCGATGCCCGCCGCGTCATGGACATGCGTTTCGAGCCCTCGTTTATGTGACAAGTCAAAATAATTCCCGTCTGAGTAATCTCCAACCCCGCCGCCACTTCCCACCGACCGTCACGCGAAAACGTTAAAAGTGGTCATACCCGGGGAATACCCAATATTGACGTCCCCACTACTGGCAACAAAAGGGGGTATTCCCTGGGTACAAAATGCCCTGTGGGGGTGGGGAATTATTTTGACTGTCACACTATTGAGCATCCAATACCGTGACCGGCAGGCCCCACCTTGGTGCCCACTTGAAGGTCATCGCGGCAGATGGGGCATTCCTTCTCGGAGAGTGTCTGAACGTCCTCGGCGGAGAGCTTGGTGGTCCGCTCACCCAGGGCTTGGACGGAGGCGCTGGACGCCGAGCGGTGGAAGCGCGCTGCGGACCCCGCTCCGCCGCCGGCTTCGGCGGCGAGACGTTCCATCGTCTGCGCTTGCACGTCGGCGTTGTTGATGTCGACGTCGGCGTCATCAAGCTCGACGTCGGCGCCGCTGAGAGCCTGGCGGACGGTGACCATCATGGCGTCGGCGGAGTCCGGGCGCGTGCGGCGAAGCCAGGTTTCAAACTGCTCCAGCACCCGCTGCCGCAGCTGCGCCGGGTCTAAATCCGTGTTTATATCCGTGGCTGCCCCTCCCCCAACCCCATCCCCGACCCCGCCGCCGCCGCTGCCGCCTCCCGGAGCGCCTCCCATGCCGCGCAAGAGCTCTTCCAGTTCCTCGGGGATTCCTTCAGCGTGCATGTCCAGCCCCAGTGTCATCAGCAGCTCGGAGCTCAACCCCGCGGCGTACCCACGCTGCCGCTGCCGCTCGAACTCCGTCGGCAGCTCGCCCGATAATTGCCCCTCGAAAGCCTGCGGCGCGTCCACACGACCCCCAGCTCCGCCCTCCGGCGCTGCGTCCGCCGCGTCTATCGCTGCGCTGCAGGCGTCGCGAGCCTCGCTCAACTTCTTCAGGTCCCCCGCGCTCCTCCCGTTGAAGCGCCCCTCAGCGACAGCGTCCTCAAAGAGCCGGAGCCCGAACCGCCACGCCACGGAGCCCTCCGCGTGGCGCGTCTTGAGCACCGTTCCCACTCGAATCATCGCCGCGAAGAGCGCGTCGGAGGGGTCGGGATGCGCCAGCTGCTAGGGGTTAACGGACATTGCCCGCCAAGTCATGGGGTGCCTCACTACCTCCAAGAGACGTGGATTGGGAAGTGCGCTGGACGACGTGGCAAGGCCCTACCAGCTGCGCTCGGATTCTCTCGATGGCGTCCGGGCACTTGTCTTTCTTGCCGACGTCTTTCAGGACATCTTTGAGCCCTTGCTCGCTCAACAGGGGAGGGAGCTCCGCCGCTGGCGCCGGCACGTTGTCCCCGCTCCCCGCCATGGGGGTGAGGGGAATCTGCTTAGTGAAGGATCTGAGGTTTTTGTGGTGGGTATTACCCGCGCGTGCACCAACCAGCGTGAGGACGAGCCCGGACGGGTGCGGGATGGCGCTAGGTGTGGAACGATGGTCGGCCCGCTGTGCAACGAACGTTCGAGTTGTATCAGTATGCTCCATCAGACACGTGTCTGGTGGTTCAGCTGTCATTTCACGACACGCGAGTACGAGTACAGACAGAATAAAGGGAGGGTGCCCACTCGTCTACTTTACAGGTCAAATGAGAGGATTGCATTTCAAAGCGCCCCGCACAGCCGTAGCTCAGGCCCCTTGAATGCGAAGCGCGGACGCTACCGCAAGGCTCGAGCAGCACGGTAACGCGATCCAACCTAGAGTCTTGCTCCGCTCTCTCGGCCGCCGCGACCCAGGTCGGGGGGTCAAGGGGATGGGGGGAGCCACCGCTCAGGCCA
>Ga0307489_10001616_pt1 | contig 14925 bp, 27 predicted proteins | sample SB12metaG_FD_202247 | JGI IMG/M metagenome (GOLD analysis project Ga0307489, IMG submission 202247) | Sea-ice brine microbial communities from Beaufort Sea near Barrow, Alaska, United States - SB 1.2 | ecosystem: Environmental > Aquatic > Marine > Coastal | place: USA: Alaska | collected... | reverse complement strand
GCGGCGGCGGCGGCAGCTGTGGCGGGGGAGGCGTGAGCAGAGGCAGCGGCGGCGGCGGCGGCGGCTTCGGCGGCGGCAGCAGGGGCGGCGGCGGCGTGCAGCTTCTGCGACTCCGATGTCCACGCACCGATGAAGGCGCCCATGGAGTAGCGGCGCAGGTTGAATTTGAAACCAAAATTGAAGCGAAATTGAAAGCGATTCATCATGTTTTAGTTTCCAGCGCTATAATTCAGGCGCTTTCAACGTGGGTTTGATAGGGTCAACCTGCACCGCCCTACCATGGCGGCCGCGTCCGCCAACGCATGCGACCACGACACCCGCAGCCAGGGCCTCACACTCGACTCCTCTTGAGCTGATGTAGGCGTTGCCATTTGAATCACTCATACATGCTCAAATTACGGGGGCCCCTGCGAAAGCCTGGTGCCTCCTCATACACGCGTCTCTCTCTGCTCAAATTACGTTGAGAGTACAACGCACTTAAAACCAGTCTCCGCTTCTTGAAAAGGCGACCCTGAAGGCCCTCATGTGATTGGTCGAGAGCGTACCGGTATCCTCTCAACCAATCACATGACAGGCTTCAGGGTCGCCTTTTCAAAAGCGGAGACTGGTTTAAGGCCCTGCCCCCAGCACGCACCCGCCCCCGGGCAGCCGAGTGAGCTTGACACGCATCAGCGGCCCGCGGAGATTCCGAATGTCGATGGCGCTCACGAACTCCGGCGGCGTTTCGTTATCCGGGCCCGTGATATCATCACGCATGAAATCCTCCAAGCTGCTCGTGGAGGTTGCTGTCACGAACTCCACCCGGGCGCAGGGTCAGATCCATGATGCTTGCCACGTCATACGAGGAACTTCAACTGAACAGACGAGGGGTTGACGTACATTTGTGTGTGTGAAAGACTGCGTCTATTCATAATAGCTAGGTTGACCGGCCAACCAGATTACAGACCAATAATAAAGAATCCTACAAGGCGAGACGGCATCATAACCCATTAGGCTTAGATGTCAGCCTACACCAGATAGTTGTGGATGACGTGGTCAGCATTTTGTACATGGGGAACATCTGATACGGCCTGACCCCGGCGTCGTTGAGGACAATTTCCATGTCCTGCGGTTGCCCGCTCTTGGCGCGCGCGCGCCCCGCGATCACGGGGTAGTCCGCTAGTGCCGCCGCGAGGCAGGGCCTGGCGTATATTGCTCGCCACGTCATGGGATGCCACATTTAGCTTTCGAAACGAGGTTTCGATGTGCTTGACGATAATGTAGCGTGCACTATGACAAAAATGCGTCAAACCACTTAGCGACTTAGTCACATTGAGTGGTAACTCGCCCCGGTCGACCAATCAGAACTGTCCATTTGGACGACTTAGCACTCAAAGTGACTAAGTCGCTAAGTGGTTTGACGCACTTTGTCATATCTGCCAAGCCCTGCCGCGAGTGCGTGCTGCAGCATCGCCGCGTTCAGGTCGCGCGCGTACATGAAAGCACAGTGCACGGTCAGGCCTCTAGCGGCGACGTCGAGCGGCGACAGCGGGATTACGGGACATGAAGCGTCGCAGGGATAGCCCGAGCCCGGTGTCCAGGGCCGCTTCCACTCACTTCGTCATTCACCGGCCCCCCTTCGAGCTCCACGATCAAGGTGGGTGCGGAAGGGATCTTCCGCGGCGCGATATGGGGTGGCGGGGCGACCCTCCAGTAGCGCCAGCAGCGCCGCCCACGGCCCAAGACTTGCGTTGTTGAGTTGAGGTGACAGGGGGGCGTGTGGAGGTGGAAGAAGGCCCAGGGCCAGAGACTACACGGAGGGGATTGCAAGGAGGGGACACGAGGATATACGGTGGTCAGCACGGCCCGGTCCCCGCGCGTCTGCGCGCGGGTCGCACCACACAGGGGCAGAGGCGAAAGCCTGGTGCCTCTCTATACACGCGAAAGCGTTTCTCTCGCCCCAGGCAGGGACAGGGCACTGCGCACGTACGAGTCGTTGACGCGGACAGAACACCAGGGTGGAGCGGGGAGGACATACGATGGATGAAACGGCCCGGTCCCCGCGCGCGTATTCGCTGGGTCACAACACGGGGGATCGGGGGGAAGCCTGCAACCTCCTTATACACGCGGAAGCGTCTCTCTCTTTTCTCTCAAGTGAAAGGCCTTGCCGGTGGGGACGCTGGCGACGGGGGCGAGGAAAGGGGTGCCGCGCGCATAGGCGTCACCATGACGGCGCTCGTTCTCCGCCCCGCTGCCGCCGACGCTGCTGCCGCCTCTCCGCCGCCGCCGCGGCCGCGCGCGGGTCGGGCCGCGCAGTTGCCCATGGCGGCGCTCCGGATGGTTTGTGGCGTCGCTCAGCGGGCGTCGTGGTAATTCAAGCCCAACCTCGAGGCGGAAAAGTTGATCGTTATGATGAGCGGCATCGGTCGATCCGCCTACGAGTACTCGTAGCGCGCGAAGGGCATCGGGTCGGTCTAGCTGGGACCTCATCAACCTAAAAATGTAACTGGAATCGGCCAGTAGTTCTAACTGAATGATGCGACGGCATATGGGATAACTCAAGAATCCACAGTTTGATGTGACCGGTGTGCTGATGATGATGTCACCGTCGTTGACGCTGAAGAACGGCGGGGGCGCCCACCACGGGAGTCCACTACTCGTAGCGAAATGACAGAGACAACACGCCTCTGACTGTGTTGACGTGCACGTGATGCCGACATGATCAGTTTTGTACACAAGAGATGATTTGCATTTGCAAAGTTACTAAGAGCTCCATCACCACCGCAGCGACAACGGCGAGCGGGGCGGTGGATCATGCGCTACCTAAAAGAATTCGAATGCCCACCACTGAGGCACATCGTGTGTCACATCGTTTGTAACACACCGACAGTGCAACCCCACGCTTTCGACTCGTCCAGGAGTGACAGCGCGGCGGGCCCCCTTCTTTGGCTCGTCGCTGCCAACGGACTGACCGTCTCACACGCGCCAGTGCGGCAAAGTGACAAGACATCCCACATCGATATCCCATATCCCATATCCATACTCATATCGATATCTCATTGATGTCCGATCTCCCATATCGATATCCCATATCGATCTCCTGTATCGATATCGGATCATATCTTGTCGCTCTGCAGTGCGACCGCTTCTGTAACTGTGCACCCCATCAGTAGTAGCTGGCCACCTTGCGGTGGTGCGTGGCGGTCTTCTCATCCTTGAAGCAGGGGCTTACACTCGTCCACTTTTCAGCTCAACTTGAGCGCTTTTTACCAGATACGAGGTGCGCGCAGGAGTTTTGTAGCTGTGTTAAGGGGGTCTCAAGGGGTATTCAGGGTGTGTAGTGTTTTTGTGTCAGACACGGGTCAAGTTGAGCTGAAAAGTGAACCAGTGTAAGCCTCTGCCTTGAAGACGTTGCCCTGGGTGACCTCGCTGTACACCACCCAGTGGTCGTCCGCCTCCATGCGGCTCACCACCTTGCACCAGGGGCTTACACTCGTTCACTTTTCAGCTCAACCTGAGCGCCTTGTATGGGATAGGGGATGCCTGTAAGGGGTTGTGTAGCCCGTGTTAAGGGGGTGTTAGGGGATGTTTAGGGTGTGTAGGGTATTTTCTTGTGTCAGACACGGCTCAAGTTCAGCTAAAGAGTGGACGAGTGAAAGCCCCTGCCTTGCACTGCATGAACGCCACCGCCTCCTTCAGGATGGGCGCGCCGCACTCCGAGGCCGCCCACCATGGGCTTACACTCGTTCACGTCAGAGCTCAACTTGAGCAACTCCAGGACACATTGATGAGTTAAGTCGTGTTATACGGTGGACGGAATAGCTCAACTGGGAACGAGTGTAAGCCCCTGCCGCCCACTCCACGCCCTCGAAGCGGTCGGCACCGGGCGGGAAGCGCTTCAGAAAGTGCTTCATCAGCGGCTCGAACCCCTCCTACTAGGGCCACCTGCATAGTGCTCGCCTCGTCATCCATCGTGCTTCAAACCTTCTCATCGTGTTTTAGACCTTCCTGGGTCAAATGACTGCGCAGTTCTGTTGGGGGTGTCAAATGGGGATGGCGCGTGGCGCGGTCTGGTCAAGATCTTTGGATTAATAGACCCTCGCCCATAGAATGTTCAGCCTCCTGTGCACGGGACGCTGATCTACACTGTAATCTATATATAAAGCGACTTTCTATTAACTCAAGCAAATCCAAATCCCCGTTTCACCCCCCCAGCTTATCTGCGTAGGACATCCTATGACGTGACGAGCGTCATGTTGTGGGCCCTACCTGCTCCGGGAGGCAGTTGAGCACGAAGCTGTCGCCCACCTGCATCAGTGACTCGATGGCGCGGTCCTTCGCCACCGACACCGTGAACCCAAGGGGCTCGAAGGACGCCTGTGCCACCCAGGACGTAGCGTCGCAAGTTGAAGCTGAAAGCAAAAATTGAAAGCGGTTCATCACATGTTAGTTTCAAGCGCTGAAACCAGGCACGCTTTCGACTCGGGGTTTGGCAACCTGCACCGCCCCACCAGGAGGCGATCATGGCTGAGCGCGCCGTGCCCTGCGCGGCAGTGACGACGTACAGCCCGCCGGACACCTTCCCCAGCGCCTTGGCCACGTCCACCGACATCGCGCTCTTCATCTCACTAATCTTCTCCTTCTTCGTCAGCACCTGCGCCAGGTGTAGCGGCGCAAGTTGAAATCCAAAGCAAACTTTGATAGCAATTCACCTTATTATAGCTTCCAGCGCTGATACCACAGGCGCTTTCAACACGGGTTTTGATAGTGGCAACATGCACTACCCTACCGAGGTCCACGCCCGACTCTTCATAAATCTGGTAGGTGACCTCCGTGGGGTCCTCCCTCACCCGCAGCGCCGGCGACACCTCCACCAGACCCATGCTGGCGAAGCTGACAGCCATGGTGTCCACGGGCTCATCTTTGCCCCCGTAGCAGGGCCTGGCAGATGTTGCTCGCCACGTCATAGGGTGACATTTGACTCAAGATTCGAGGGTTCAGCACGCGCTTGATGTCGTGGCGGGCAATGTGTACCAGGCTCTACCCCGTAGCTCTCGCCGACGAGAATCCTCCAAGGATTAGGTTAGGGTTTAGGGTTTAGGGGTCAGGGTTTAGGGATATGTCTATAAGGCTCTACCCCGTAGCTCTCTCCGATGAGAATCCTCTGCTTCTTGTTGCAGCTCCCAATGTGAAGCGCCGCAAGTTGACCTTGAAAGCAAAAGTTGAAAGCATTTTATGATATTCAGGTTTCAAGTGCTTGTGTCCAGGCGCTTTCAACGTGGGTTTGATAGGGACAACCTGCACCGCCTTACCGATGATGGTGGCCAGCGCGTCGTTTGCCGGGCCCGAGTCGGGCGGCGCCAGGAGCACGATGCCGGCGGCGCCGTGCACGGCCTCGATCCAGGGGCTTACACTCGTCCACTTTTCAGCTCAACGTGAGCCGTTCCTGCCGCGGAATACCCCATGAGCACCCCCTGATGCCGCCTGACCACCATGAGCACCCCCTGATACCGCCTGGCACCTCTTCAACACCCCCTAAAGAATCCCTAAATGCACCCCCTATCCCACTCAAAGCACTTACGTTGAGCCGAAACGTGGACGAGTGTAAGCAGCCCCTGCCTCGATGAGCTGCTGCGTGTCCGCCGTGTTCATGTCCGTCATCACCACCTCCACGTCCGCCGACCACCAGGGTCGTTACAGGTTTAGGGTTTTGGGTTTAGGATTTAGGTTTCAGGATTTGAGGTTTAGCACTTGCTCCTAGACCGGACGTGCCCACAGGGCTTACCTTCAGGGTGAATGGGCCTACCGACGCGTGGATGCCGTTGGTTGATTCAACGTCGGTCGAGTGCTGTGTTTGTTCAGGGTGAATGCTCATTCGGACGCGCGGAGAAGGAGGAGGGAGAGGATATTCCACGACGGTCGAACGGTTGTTGTCAGCGCCCGCCTTGCCTTGCAGAGGCCGCGCGCGACGGACTGCGACAGGCGGTCGCTGAACCCGTAGTCGCTCGTGTAAAACACCGCCGTATAGAGGCTTACGATCGTCCACTTTTCAGCTCAACATGAGCACTTTCTGTCCCACGTGGTGGGGTGCTTTTCTGGTTTCAGTGACGAGAACCGCTCAGGTTGAGCGAAAATGTGGAGGAGTGTAAGCCCCTGCCGCCGTCTTGGACTTGGCCTTCAACAGCGCGTCCTCCGACCACTTCTGGTAGTCGCCTATGAGCTCGTCCACGTTGAAGCGCAGCAGCGGGCCGTGCCCGTTGCAGATCCCCACGAAGTCCGCGCCCTCGGAGCAGGGGCTTACACTCGTCCACTTTTCAGCTCAACGTACGCGCTTTCTGTTGGACAGGGGGTATGTTTAGAGGTTGTGTAGGGGATATTTAGGGGGTGTTAGAGGGTAATAGGGGGTGCTTAGGGTATTATTTTCAGTGAGAAACGGCTCAGGTTGAGCTGAGAAACGGACGAGTGTAAGCCCCTGCCTCGGAGGCGCATTTGCGCAGCGCGGTGAGCACGGAGCGCGCGTTGGGTTTCATCAGGCACTTGTAGTAGCGGCGCAAGTTGAATGTGAAAGCAACAATTGAAAGCAGTTCATCATATTCTAGTTTCAAGCGCCGAAACCGTAGGCGCTTTCAACACGGGTTTTGAAACTGTCAACCTGCACCGCCCCACCTCGTAGTAGAAGCGGTAGTGCGGCATGACCGCGCTCAGGTCCGTGTCGAACATGTCCTCGGAGCAGTAGTGAGAGCCGAAGGCGTCGCACGTGTACATCAGCTTGGTGGCCGGGTCGAATGAGAACATGGTGTCCGGCTAGCAGGGGCTTACACTCGTCCACTTTTCAGCTTAACTCAAGTACTTTCGTGGGCTACACCAGACCACTTTTTGGCTTGACGTGGGCACTGTTTGCCAGATGTGGTGGTAGCTTCCGTAGGCAAAAAGCGTCTTAGGATTAGCTGAGATGTGCGCGCTTGATATGGCTTCAGTGACCAAGAATGGCTCAGGTTGAGCTGAGAAGTGGACGAGTGTAAGCCCCTGCCGGCCAGTGCAGGTTGGGCGCCATGATGAACTTGAGCTCGTGGCCCCCGCCCAGGTCGATCACGTCGCCGCCTTTTACGGCCTGTGACTTGAACGGCTTCTGTACCAGGTTCGCAAGGAACGAGAGGCACACCTTGCAGGAGGGTCGCTGAGAACAAGCGCTCGAACCGAGATCGGAGCACAGCTTGTAAGCCCCAAGATGGCGGGACCAAACCCCGCCCCCGCCCGCTCTTCTGCCCCCGCCTGTGCCCCTGACCCTGCCCCTGACCCCGCCCCTGCCACCCGTGCAGCGCACACACGGGTTCACGCACACACGCACCCACGCACCCTGCATATCACGTTTTCGGCGAAGATCATTCAAACGCAGGGAATTCTTTCATCAGTTCAACATCGGTCGAGTGCTTCTTCTCGGCACCCCTCTGCCTTGGAGCCGATGACGACGGCGTTGGGCGCGAGGGACAGGATATCGCCGATGAGGCCGGAGTGGTCAGGCTCCGTGTGGCTGCACACGATGTAGTCGATGCTCGCCGGGTCCACCACGCCCTTCACTCAGGGGCTTACACTCGTCCACTTCTCCGCTCAACTTGAGCCGTGTCTGCCACAAGAAAAACACCCTATACACCCTAAACACCCCCTGACACCCCCTTAACACGGGCTACACAACCCCTTACATATACCCCCTATCCCATACATAGCGCTCAAGTTGAGCTGGAAAGTGAACGAGTGTAAGCCCCTGCCTTCAGTGTGTCGATGTACAGCTGGCGGAACTTCTCATGGCTGGCGTCGACGAGGGCGGTCTTGTCGGCACCCTTGATGACGTAGGAGTTGTACGTGGTGCCCTTCTCGAGGCCGAACTTCAGGGGCTGACACTCGTTCACTTCTCAGCTCAACTTGAGCGATGTTTATGGGATAGGGGGTGCGCGTACGGGTTGTGTGGCCCGTGTTGTTGGGGTGTTAGGGGGTGTTTAGGGTGTGTAGGGTGTTTTTGTGTGCCAGACATGGCTCAAGCTGAGCTGAGAAGTGGACGAGTGTAAGCCCCTGCCGAACTCGATGTCGAACCGGTCGCGGTCCCAGTCCACCCACAAGGGTGCGCGGCAGCAGAAGAGATTCAACGTGAGTCGAGTGCTAATTCTCAACGACCCCCTCGTACAGACGCGCAGTTGAGGAGGAGCTCCTCGTCCTCGTCCTCGTCCTCGTCCTCCTGCCTCTCCTCCGAGGACGAGGAGCAGGTTCTCATCTCCTCCTCCTCCTCCTCCTCCTCCTCAACGAAACATTTTCTTTGTTAGGCCTGAGACGGCAACGAACAATCTTTTCCGTTTCCGGCGAAAGGCTGAAACTCTGCAGCAGTGCAACGCGGCAACCCTACCAAGGAGCGGATGCAGGTGGTGTCGGGGCCAATCACCGACGACTGCGTCTGCAGCCGCTTCTTCCCAGACCCGGACTCCTGCGAAATGACGTTGGGCATTGGAGCTTAGTGAGCAAGAATTGAGCGTGCATTCTTATGTTTTGGTTTTTGAGGGAGGGGTGCCGAGGCAGAGGGGAGTAATGCGTCGGTCAGCAGGAGGTCGGCGCGAGGGCAGGTGGCGATGCCGCGAGCGAGGGTCGCGACTTGTGCTTCCCGAGGAGTTGCGAAAGACTCGCGTGGAAAAGACACGGTGGGGACTCATATTCATTGAGCGTTGTTGGGGAGGGGTGCGAGGGGTGCCGCCGCGGGAGAAGTGTTTGGATGTTGCGTCAACCAGCAGGGTGAGGGCAGGCGGCGAATACCACGACCGGGACTGTGAGTTGCGCGATGGTGGAGTGCAAGGGACACGCGTGCGGACGCCGGCGCGGCTGTGCGAGGGCGCGCGCGACGTTTGGGGATGAGGTGGCGACGTGAGAGGGACGCACCCAGAGTGCAATTTCCGAGCTCTTCACTTCGTTGGCGGGTGCGGGCGGCTCCGCGATGGCCGCGCGCACGTTGAGGCCGCGGCGCCCACGGGCGCCGCGTCGGGAGGACGCGGCAGGCGTGAACCCAGCGCGGGCCGCGGAGGAGGAGGCGAGCGAGGACGCCATTTGTGCTGACGCAGCGAGCGAGAACAAGCTGAACGTCGATTCCAAGAGTCGGCCCCGCAATCGGCAATACTGGAGTGTGCGAATGCCACGTGACCGGTGTGACAGTTGTGGCCGAATTAGGGTTTATGGTTTTAGGGTTTGGGGTTAGGATTTAGGGTTTAGGGAATGCATTATATCGCGCCTGCCTCAAGTCAACGCAACGTCTTTGTTTGTGGTACTATCCCCCCTCGCCACCCGAGCAGCGCCCCCCGAGTCACCAACGACAGGTGCCTTTCTCGAAGGTTTCCCAAGGACTCCCTGACGTGCCGGCCCGCCCGTCGCCCGTTCCTTGACGCCGTTGACGTCCCCTTCCTCGTCGCACGAAACCGTTAGATCTCACAATGCCGTCCAGGCAAGAACGTCGCAAAGCCGAGCGCGATGCCGCCAAGCGCGCGCCGGCTCAGGCGGGAGTCGCGGGGGGCGCGGGGGCCGCAGGCGCCGTAGCAGCCGCAGGAGCCGCGGGAGCCGCTGGAGCTGCAGGAGCCGCGGGGGCTGCCGCCGCTCTCGCGAACTTGAACGTGAATCCGGACGGCGATTGGACCACTCAGGCGGAAGATCCCACTCGGTTGCTTCGAGCGCTCGGACTCGAGACCGTGAAACAGAGAGCGGGCGACGGGGATAGGGAGGCGCAGTGGAGCTTGGGCTGCCGGTTGCTGAATGAATCGGCAGGGCCTGCAGGGACGCCTCTGAGCGTGGCGGTCGGCATATCGCCGAGGACGGACGTAGGGTTTGCACTTTGCACCGCACTTTTCCCTCTCGCTCACCAAACTTCGACGCGTCGATGCCTTCACCACCTGACGACCATTTAGTTTCTTTGCGGGTGCCAACGCTACACGGAGGAGGGCACGGCGCTTCTGGAGAAGGCGGCAGGGCAAGGGCACGCGTACGCTATGGATATGCTGGGAAGTGTTCATTGCGCGAGGAAAGAGCACGAGCAAGCCCTGGAGTTGTTCACCAAGTCTGCCGAGGCCGGGTTCCCGGGAGCGAGTCCCACGTAGGGTGTTGTCTCGACTCGGGGGAGGGCGTGGCAGCGCCGGACTACCCGGCGGCGGCGGTCTGGTACAGGCGCGCGGCAGACGCCGGTGAGGGTGACGCGGCGCACAACCTCTGCACGATGTACACTGTCGGCCGCGGTAGGGCCTGGCAGATAATGCTTGCCACATCATCTGCCATATTTTAGTCCCTCGTTTCTTGAGATGAACAGCATCACAAGACGTGACGGGCATGAACTGCCTGGCTCTTGGGCACGGCGTCACGCGTAGCAAGCGTCGGGCGATGCAATGGTGTCGCAGGGCCGCCGAGAAGGGCCGCGCCGCCTCATGCTTAAGACTCGCAGGAACTATGTACTCGGACCTTCCCTACGCCCGCGAGGTTGGGCACGTGAGGGAGGCCGCCGGGCCCGCCACGTCGGCCGGGGTGATGGAGGGTCACGACGTCCCCCCGGAGGTCTTGACCAGCGTCATTCACTGGCTGAGGAAGGGGTGTGTTACTGGGCAACATGCTCTTTCCGAAGAGCTCGACGGGTTTCGAAAAGTAGCGCTGGAGGGAGGAATGTATTGCGACATCGAAACCTGCGAGGTTATGGGACATCTGAAGGACTTCAAGGTTTGCCCGCAATGCAAGAGCGCCCGGTACTGGGCGCCGCGTGTCAAAAAGAGGACTGGACAACGGGTGGGCACAAGGCGAAGTGCGGCAAATTTTGATCAATCGCTCATAAGCAAACGTTTCATTTGGAGATCGCATGGCACATCACATCAGCCGGCACACGCTTTCATGAGGAAACGCGTGGCGCGCTCGCAACAGCAATACAGTGCATCTCGGGTGCAAGACGACGGCGACAACCTAGTCCTGTGTATATAGCTAGAGTCTAGTGTTGGGGAAACACACATCGGTGCTAGAGTCGGAGTCGGGTGACGGGCAGGATTTTATTGATTGACAATATGAATGACTGCAAGACCGCCGCCATCCACTCGAATCATAGTACAATATTGCAGATGGCTCAGCTCATGCTCAGCCACCGGATCTGCGCAACGTACAACGGAACTCAACCACAACGACCGTACCCTATATACATAAAGGTCCATCATCGCATTAGATATTGCAGCGCTGCTACTGCGCTGCTACTGCGCTGCTACTATTACCACGAGGTAGTACAGTTTCTCCATAGATTCTAAGGGCTCTGATGATCTGACGTGTGTGCGTGTCAATCCTACTATTACTAGGACACTTCTTACATAGATTCTAAGGGCTCTAACGTGTGTGCGTGTCAATCCCACTAAGCTATCGTGCCCCCAGCTTAGGAGGTACGAGCAGGAGCGTGCCTCAGCCTGCGGGGCCTCGCAAAACTTTCAAAGTCATCTTACCAGAAACGGCCTGGCCTACCGTGCGCTGCGTATGACTGTTTGCTCGCAGCACACCGGTGTACATGCACCTTCAGAAGTGCGCCCCCCCCGACTTGGCTTTCTTGCTCCGGCCTGTTTGACGCGGCTTTGTTGACGCGGCCTTGTTGTTGCGGCCCAGATTTTGATTATTCCTCTTGGTCTGCTGCACCGCCACGCCCTCCCCTTCCAGATACGCCAGCAGGTGTGCGCGCGACACTTTGCAACCCACGCCAACCACAGCACCGCCGCCGTCGCCGCCGCTGCCGCCGCCTCCGCAGCCTCCGCCTCCGCCGCCGCTGCTGCCGCCTCTGCCTAGGGCCTGGCAGATAATGATCGCCAACGTCATAGTATGCCATTCGACTCAAGCGGGTTAACAAAAGCAAGGGGCCAAATGCGTTGTACGACGTGGCGGGCAATATCTGCCAGGCCCCACCGCCGCCGCCACCGCCGCCGCTGCCACCGCCTCCCTGCGCCGCTGCCGCCGTCTCCTCCACCGCCGCCGTTTCCGCCGCCTGCACCGCCGCCCCGACCTCCTCCGCCGTGGTGTAGCGGCGCAAGCTGAAATTGAAACCAAAACTTGAAAGTGGTTCGTCATACATAGCTTCAAGCGCTGAATCCAGCCGCTTTCAATACTGGTTTCAACAGGTTTCAACCTTGACTGCCCTACCGTGATGGCCTCCATGAGGTCGTCAACGTCCACGGCCTCCATCAGCAGCACGCGGTCGTACAGCGCCGGCTGCGCCTTCATGTAGCGGCGCAACTTGAATTTGAAAGCAAGGTTTGAAAGCAGTCCTTCATTTTTGAGATTCAGGCGCTGAAGCCATACGCGCTTTCTACACGGGTATTGATACTGACAACCTGCACCTCCCTACCTTGATCCACAGCCCCAGCCGGTCCTCCAGTGCCACCGCCGCCCACGGCCGGATATAACAAAGTGCATGAAACCACTTACACACTTGGTGAGACTTAGAGCTAAGTCGTCCCGCTTGATCAATCAGAACGCGCCATTTGGACGACTAAGTACAACTTGTTGCTCAGTGTCTAAGTGGTTTCACGCACTTTGTCATGCATAATTCTCGTCACATCGTGGGATGACATGTAACTCAATACACGAAGGTTGAACATGAAGAGGACGACATGTAACTCAATGCACGAGGATTGAACATGAAGAGGATGACGTTTGACGCAATATACGAGGGTTGAATATGGGGCGGATGACGCGGCGAGCATGGGAAACTTGATCCTACCGACGCCGCCTTGCGTTTGTTGGTGGCAGCCGCCTTTCTGGCGGCGGCGGCGGCGGCGGCGGCGGCGGCGGAGGGACCTACCTGGGTGTAGTGGCGCAAGTTGAATTTGAAAGCAAAGTTTGATAGCGGTTCTTCACATTTGAGCTTCAATCGCTTACTTCCAGGCGCTTGCAACGGAGGTTTGATAGGTTCAACCTGCACCGCCTTACATGGGAGGACAGCGGCGGCTCCTGACTGTCACCGCGCGTGTGCTGCCTCTCCCACTCCGCATCCCTGCCCCTTCCCCGTTCCCGCTCCTCCCTCCGCTCCCTCTCATCCCTCCACTCCCTCTGCCGCGTCGCCCCCGCTGCCTTCGCCGCCCTCGCTTCCCTCGCCGCCGCCGCGCCCGTCGGCCCAACCGACCCTGCTGTCCCCGCCCCCACCGGCGGCCCTGCCCCCGCCCCCCCCGCCTCCGCACCCCCCGCCGCCACCTCCGCCCAGGGGCTTACACTCACTCACTTCAGCGCTCAACTTGAGGACCCTCGTAACACATCGTTCACACTATAGATCAACTTGGGCACCTTCGGGACACATCCACGGGTTATAAGGGGCACAAAGTAAGCTTAAGTTGAGCGGAAAGGGGCAAAGTAAGCTCGAGTTGAGCGGTAATGGGAACGAGTGTAAGCCCCTGCCTCCGCCGCCCACACCTGTAGCAGCGCACCCACCATGTACCCCCGGGGCCCGGGCTTCATGCCGTGCTGCGCCAGCTCCCGCGTCAGCTCCCCCACCGACATGTCCGCGAACGGCGGCGGTTGTGGAAGTTGTGGTTGTTGCGGTTGTTGTGGTTGTTGTGGTTGCTGTGGCTGTTGTGGCTGTTGTGGTTGTTGTGGTTGTTGTGGTAGTTGTGGTTGTTGTGGTTGCTGAGGCTGTGGTGGTTGTCGGGTGGGGGACGAGGCGGCAGCGGGGACGTGGGTGGCGGGGTTGGCGCCTGCGGCCAGCCGCGCACGGAGCGGCATCGGAGACGGCGACGGGCTGATAGGTCGGTCGGGCACTGCAGCCGGCGGCGGAGCGGCCGCGGCCGCGCCACGCCTGGGCCGCCCGCGCTTTGTCCCCGCCCCCGCTCCCGGCATGGCGAGCACCATGGTGTAGCGGCGCAAGTTGAATTTGAAGGCAAAGATTGAAATCGATGTAACACATGTCAGTTTCAAGCGCTTAGTTCCAGGCGCTGTCAACGTGGGTTTGATAGGGTCAACCTGCACCGCCTTACCATGGGCGACCCGCTGGTGTCAGAAGCGTGGGAGGGCGAGAGGCGGAATGCGGCGGCGGCGCTGCGCCCGCCGACGCGCCCGTCGCCCCCGCCGCCGCCGCCGCAACTTCCCCCGCCGCCTTCGCCTTCGCCTCCGCCTCCTCTGCGTCTATCGCCGGCTCCTCCTCCTCCTCCTCGTCCTCCTCTTCCTCCTCCTCCTCCTCCTCCTCCTCCCCCGCCGCCTCCGCCGCCGCTACTACCTCCGCCGTCCATCCAACCTCGCCTATACCGGTCGCCAGCGTCTCTCGAAAACAAGGAGGACTGCGGCGGCGACGGCGACACGGAGTCAGGCACCCCGAGGCTATCACCACCGCCTCTGCCGGATCTCACCCCAACGCTGTCGCTGCCGTTGCAGCGGCCGCCGCCGCCACCGGATCTCAGAAAGCTCAACTCCGCAGAGTCAGGCACTCCGACGGACTCGGGTGAGTCTCTCCCACGCCACGGCGTCTCCGCGTCGTCTGCACCCCCACGCCACGGCGACTCCGCGTAGTCGTCGGGAGGCGGTGGCGGCGGCTGCGGCGGCGGGTGCGGTTCTGGGCTGTAGACGTCCCCTCGCAGGAGGGTCCTTGAGAACAAGCATTCGAAACGAGGTCAGACGTGCCCGCTTGACTTACCTTTAGGGTCAATGCTCGTACAGAAGCGCGGACTCGGTTCGTCGAAACACAACGCCCGTCGAGTGCTTGGTCTCAAGAGGCAAAACACCCCTGCCTCGGCGTTCCCGCCCGCCCTCCCCGCCTCCCCCGCCTCCCCCTCCTCTCCCTGCGCCATCCTCTTCCTCGGGCGAGATAAGGTCAATGGGGCAGCTGTCCCGCACGCCGCCGCCGCCGGCCGCCGCGGGCGTGTCCGCGTCCCGCAGCGCCGCCCGCGGCGCCGCTGCCGGCGGTGGCGGCGAGAGCGCGACGCCCGCCGG
>Ga0307489_10001615_pt1 | contig 14929 bp, 15 predicted proteins | sample SB12metaG_FD_202247 | JGI IMG/M metagenome (GOLD analysis project Ga0307489, IMG submission 202247) | Sea-ice brine microbial communities from Beaufort Sea near Barrow, Alaska, United States - SB 1.2 | ecosystem: Environmental > Aquatic > Marine > Coastal | place: USA: Alaska | collected... | reverse complement strand
TGATGCCATCGACATCCTCATGGCCCAAGTCAGTAACCCTTTTACGTATGTGTATGTACGTGGTGTTTATGTTGTTCTTCCTTTTGTGATACACTTGACTTTAACTAACCACTCTCGACCCCTTCCACTACGCGCAGGAGAACGCCCGTGCGGAACATGGTCTCAACTTCAAGGACCACGCGTGCTCGTCGCCTTTGTGCGGTGAGGCTGCAATCAAGTGCCAAGTCTACGACGGGATTGTCATTGATGCGGTGCAAGGCATGAAGTTCCAAGTATGCGGAAAGCAAGACTGCAGACTGTGCGTGGATGTTGCATGAATTATCGTATATGTATCTATATGAAGTACGGTAAACTTACCGTCCATTTTATGTGTCACAGGCCACCGGGGAACGGGAAGGAACGTTTTTGCCGTAAACATGCTGATTTGAACGGCCGGTGCGCCGCGAGAATTAGCGTAGTGGGAATCTCCCCTATTGCCGCCATGTTCTGCCCCCGCGAGGTGATGCGAGGTGTGCAAACTATTGTGAACGTTCCTGACCGACTGTGGACGTTCACGACTAAACACGTACACTCACAGGCAAACTTTGTTGCGACGACCCCCTTCACCAAGCCCTGGAGGAAGCGTTTGGCAAAATCAAGTCGGAATTCAGGGCGGCTCCTCGGAGGGTCGGTGAGGACATCTGTGCGGTGGACCGACGCGCCGTCGCATACTTCAAGGAGCGCGCGTGGCATCGGTTTACGATTGCATGCTTGCAAATTCTTTTGTTTTTTGTTTTCCCGTGCGGCATCGTCCGAAGCTTCCATTTGCAATTTGGCCATGAAGGCACCACCAAAACAGCAGAGGCCTTGATACTCGAGTATCCGGACAGAGTCGCGTGCTTGCTTGATTGATGCCGATATTCACATTGCCGTGTGTTGTTTTATGGTTTTTACGCACAAAATGAATGAACGTTCGTAAACGTACATAACGGTTAAAGTACGTACATGTATGAACGGCCCTTGCCAAAGTGAAACAAACGTCTTAACTAATTCCTCGTGCGCAGGTACCATCTTTTACGATCAAAGTTGCAAGTTGCTGGCCACGGTGTTGGCGCCTGGCGACGCGCTCGGGGTCCAGTACCTGTATTCTGGGCCTGACGGCGCTTTGTTCATCGTTGACCGTTTCCTCTTCGCCCATCACTCTCCTCTCGACGTCAACTGCCGCGCATATTGCAATCCATACAGCCTCGACAAGACTGGCATGGTTATTGTGCATCGCCGAAACCCAGTTTCGAATGCCGGCAATGACCCTTTGCTGGTAAACGGAATCGGTAAGAGTATTCGACAGATCATGCAGGAGAACGTGCACAACAAGACGGCGCACCGACGTGTGATGCGACGGGAGGAGCCCGCCAGTTCGGGAGCTTGGGTAGAGTACGTATGCGAGGATGTCAGCAACACGGTGGGGCGGTGCATGTTGACAGTATCAAAACTCGAGTTGAAAGCGCGCCTAGTTTCAGCGCTTGAAACTGAAATGTGATGAACCGCTTTTAATTTCAACTTGCGACGCTGCAACACGGAAGTCGCGGAGCAAACGTTCTACAAATTGATGGGGTACAGCAAAGTCATACGGACCATGAGGATGAACTACGAGGTTTCATTTTTTGCGCTCCATGGTAGATTACCCAAATGATACCCGCCACGAGCATTGAAGCTAGATGGCCATGATCCTTCCGGTGCAAACGTCGATGTCCACCGCAACAAGTCCAGGCGGCCCAGTAACATGAGCGCCACGAACACGTTTGGCACGGTTGCAGGGTCACTTCACGGTGATTAGGTCATCATGTTATAGTGCGCGCGCCTGGATCGTTTACAAGCGTATAGAAATAGGACGCCAGCAAACGTTTATATACGTGTCTTGCATAAAACAAAGAGCACTCAATGTACTGTGCAAAAATACGTACGTAAACGTATACACGCGTATAAACGTTTGCGCCCGAAGGTGGTTGTTTGAGGTGCCAACATTTCTCGAACGTACATGAACACATATGAACACATGTAAACGTTTTGAGAAGGTTCCGTTCATATACGAATGCTGTTTAAAAACGTTCACGAATGTATTCGACGCCGATATTTTTCTTTTCAAGTTTAAAGGTTCTGTTCGTATACGCGCACCGGCAGTCGTCTACGGCACGTTCTCAAAACGTTTTTCTTTTGTTTCGTCTTGGATTTACACCCTTGTTAACGGGCACCACGTGAGAATTCCCGATCTTTTGCCAAATACGTACAGGGTAAATGCTCATACACGGCTGCAGCCATTCACGTGCGTCCATATGTGTACATATTGCGTTTATGTACGTTTATCCGGCGGGGGGTCATACCGCGAATCTCCGCTAACCCCAGGGGTAATAATAAATGACGGGGTAGACCATCCCCATTTTCCACGCGGGGCAAACGTTTTCGGTGCAAAAAAATGAAAATGGACAGAACACAGAAGGCGGAGATGAGCGCAGTGCCTGTAACCGCGGGGATGGCACGACGCACGCAGAACCGCATCGCGTCACACGGCTTTTGGTATCCGCAACACCGTCATCAGTCAGGGTATCCCGCGCGGTCCGCTCTTCGCGCTCGGTGACTGGCGTGCGGCGCCCACGTGTGAGCTCAGGGGGCGCGAATCAAGCCAAACAACACGTTTTGGCCATGAGCCAAAAGTCAAATACGTATTTTGGTATTTTGTCGAACGAAAATGTTTCAAGCCGCCAGCGCGGCCTTGCAGGAGGGAGATGATCTACCCGGTCATTTATTATTACCCCTGCTGACCCTCGGCCCGTGTCCAGCCGTGATTCGGTCGGTCGCAGAGAAAGAACCTGCACCGGCTCAATGTGGCGCAGAGAGCCCTCCTTCGCATACTTCGGAGGGGGGATTCCGATATATAAGGATTTGTCCCTTTCCCTGAGACAACCCGTCGAATATGAAAATCAACCTGTAAAGCGCAACACGCGCCGGCCGGGTAACGTTCAGACCGTTTGTCGTTAATAATCCCCGATCGGCGGTATGGTATCCTGAATTACGAACCAACGGTCACTCCGTTCTCAGCTCGATTTCCAAGAACCGCGGACGGAGAAGGTCGAAATATTCGACGTCAACGCTACCTACATCCCCCCCCCACCAAAACTATGCGAAGTCTGGGAACCGACCAGTCAACTCAAGAAAAGGGACAAAGAGCAAATGTGCCCTAAAAACAGAACTGTGATTCAAGGAAACTCTTTCTGTGATTTAGAGGTTAGGGAGCCCCGAGTGTCACGGAGCCCTGAATGTCAAACTTTCGACTGTCTTGAGTTACAGACGGTCGATTTTGAAGCAAATCGCGGGTTTTGGGGGTTTTCGTTTGCGACGGGGCGACCGCAGGCGGCAGGTGGCAACGCCGCCCCGTCTTTGGGGGTGCCCCGACCCGGGTTTGCCTCGTAAACGATATAGTTGTTGCGTGTGTGGGATGCGGGTGGAGCGCCGTGCATTATGGCGCCGCGTCGCCCGCCTCACTGCGGGGGCGATCGCCAAATGGGACACGAGCGAAAGCTAAAAAAGACGCGACAAGTGCTACCAAACGGTGCAAAATGCACGGGGTGACGCCAACTGCGCACGCGCACACGAGGGTAGCGGTCGGGGCGAGACGCTAGTGATGTTTTCGGTATTATCGTCGCGGGCTATGCGTGTTCAGACTACGCGGTTTCGGTCGCCGCGGCGCCGCTGCTCGTTTCTCGCGACGGCGGCACCCGAGCGGCGTCAAAATGCACAGATTAGACGGTCATCATGATTTAAAAAAGTTGGACATACAGGGCTCCCTGCTGTTTTTCGAAGCGCCCAAGGAAACGGGCGTTGCGGTGACAATACGACGCCAAACGACCCAAACTTACTGAGACGGGGTACTATTAGAGTTGTTCCCGACAATATGGCGGGGTAGTTAGGGTTTCAAAACTTTATCGCACGTTTTGGGGACTCACAAAAAAGTTGGACACTCGGGGCACCCTAACTCTAGTGATTTGGCGTTTTCCAGCGGAATGTCCGAACTGTCTTTCTGTGATTTACTGACGGTAGGACGTTCAGGCACGACATTTCGACCACGGGATAAAACGATCCGCTCATTCTGGTCCCGCTTAAACCCGACGCGCCTTCGACCGTGTCCCACATCGCTAGCCGTATCCCACAGCGCTCGCCGCGACGCGCAGCTCGCGTACGAACGCCGCTCTGCGCTCGGGTTTAGGGTGAATTACGGGACGCGTTACGGGCATGGTTTCCTATAACAGGTTTTACCAGTTGTGTTACAATAATAGACAGTCCACCAAGAAACGCGCGGAGCGCGGGTGCGCGCGAAGCGCGCATGCTCAGGGCTTCGCGGTTGGCGCTTGAAACGCGTTCGGAGCTTGCGCATCGGGAAGACGTCAGGACCGCTGTCGTGGCATCGCAGCGTTAGTACCCTGCTCTGGTTTTGAGACCTTTATTTTTGGCGAATAAAATCAAGCACACCTGGTGCTCAGTTGGCGCAGCCATAGCGCCACTTTGCGACGTTTGTTCATAGTGCGTCAGTGGGCAATAGTGGTGTGAGCGTCGACATGAACGGGACTGCCTCCTAGGAAACGCGAGATTTGCACAGTAGTGCGGGGCTGTCGCGGCATCGCGGCGATGGCACCAAGACAAGGTTCTTTTTGCGTTCGTCTATTTTGCCGGCCGAAAAACGCGTTTCTCACTCATAAATCTGAAATGTCTTTCTGTGATTTAGAGCCAAAGTACGAACTATCTAAATAGTTTAGGCCGTTTCTTGAACCAGGATTTGAAACCCGGATCACGGAGTTTGAGCCTGGAATCCTGGAGAATGCACCCTTTTTTCGTTTCTTGAGCCCGATTTTGAAACTTTGTTTCCCGAATAAATCTTGAACAGGGTCGCGACTTTCTTGAACCGTCCAAGACTTGGATATCAAAGATCTGAAACGAGTGGATAACCTACGCACAACCCTCGTGACGTCTGCAGAACGTTACCTGCCCGCGCCCTCGCCTCGCCGAGTGTGCCTGACTGTAAGCTTTGTGTCACGTCCTCCAGCCCATCCGCACTTCCCATCTCCCCGCCACGCGCGCGCCGTGCGTCGTATGAACGACGAGTCGAAATACAATCCGCTGGCGTCGGCTTTTGCCGACGCCTTCGAGGGAGCTTTGAATCCTTTTCCGCGGTTGTTTGCCCCACGTCTTCGCGGCGAATCTGGTGGCGAAGGCTCTCGCCCATCTGGGCGAGCTGGACACCTCTCAGACCCGCCGGGCCGCGGGTTCGCTGCATCCGGTGATCGCGCCGGCGGCGCCGGCGGCGGGAGACTCTTCGAAAAATCCTCGTCAACGTCGGACAACTCGTCATCGCTCACCCCCCATCGCGAGGATGGGATCACCGCGGCGCGCGGTGCTGTGCCTCCGCTCAGCGTTGTCGCCGGCGGCTGGCTGGCTTGACAAGGGCATGTTTTGCCGCCCGCAGGTCGGACTGACCGCCGCCCACGCCTCAAGTGTCTGACTCTCATTTTAGTTCAAGGAACGGTGACGCGATCAAAACCAAAAACCTGAAACTTCAAATGACGTCGATCGAAAAGTCTCAAACCGTCAAGTCTCAATCCTGGTTCAAGAAACGGCCTTAGATCATTATTAGAGCTCTATGGATATCTTAGAATCAGGGGGAATTTCTTTGGCAAATAATGTGCCCAACAATCGTGAAGTTATCGAAGGCTAAGTCGTCGAAGGCTAACTTTCCGGGAAAGCTCGGAATCATTTTTGCAGCAAAGCACGTGCTCGCGGCCCCCGGAGACAGTGTGTGAAACTCGAACTCCACTCCGACGCTGTACTGGACCGCGGTGTAGCCGGGGTCAAAGACCGGGCCCTCTGAAGGTGGTCTGGCACTGGCGCGCGAAGTCTTCCGGACGCGTTGGCCGGGACCGCCGCCTCCCGGCCTCGAGGGCGACAGGCAGCCATGCCCACGGCGGGCGATTGGGGCGGGGGCGGAAGAAGTCCCGCCATGGTGAGCTCCGCGGGACAGGGGTACGCGCTCGGGGCCGAGGACGCTCGAGCAGCTGTCACCGCGGTCGATGGGGTCTGATCACATCCGCGAGGCGAGTCGCCACCCACGGGCATACTGTGTGACGGGGGAGGGGGAGGGTGGGGTGGGTCGGCCAGGCGGTGGGATGGGTGAGCACCAAAACATGCAAGAACTTGCGGGAGCTTGGGGAGGGTTGTCGCGAGCAGACGGGGCACTCACGCTCCAAGATCCGAAGCCATGCTTGTGTCGCCAGGAAACGGTGGGCCCCGTGGCGTCGGCGCGCAATGTCGTCGGCTGGCGTCGTCTCGAGCACGCCGATAAAACACACTGTCTCCGGGGGGCGCGAGCACGTGCTTTGCTGCAAAAATGATTCCGAGCTTTCCCGGAAAGTTACTTACCCTTCGACGACTTATTTGCCTTCGATAACTATCTGACTGTACGCGACTACATACTGTAGGGAAGGATGCGAGAGGGAAGGATGCGAGAATCTTCCAAAACTTATATCACCATTTGCAAGACTGATGTCCGGATTTTCAGTCTATCCGCGAGCGGGCAGCGGGTTCTCAGCGGGTTGGTGTCTATCCGGCTTGATCTCGAGTCGAGCCGGATCCGAGGTCTGTAACTCAAGGGAGAAGAATACACGCACCACGCGTCACTCTGGAGAAGGGGCCCGTCGCGGCATCTTCGCCGTCGTCGACGCCACGCGCGCGGTTTAACCCAACGAGACTTCATGTTTCTGGGCCGCGACTAGCTTCGTAACGACGTGACGGGTACATAACTCGCTGACACGCCATACAAAGCACGCCACACCAGGCCGCACGGCGCCGGCAAAGAGTGTGTCAGCGTATTCGTTTTCTGTTTTTGTTTTACTTCAGTGGGTTGGTTCGACGGGTTATGCTCTTTGCCGGCGCCATTCGGCCTGGTGCGGCGCTTTTTGTACCGCGTGTCCGCACGTCATATACCCTTCACGTCGTTACGAAGCTAATCACGGCCCAGAAACATGAAGTCTCGTTGGGGAAAACCGCGCGCATGGCGTCGACGTCGGCGAAGATGCCGCGATCTCAGATGGCAGTCCCAGATCTCAGCGGGCCGCTAGCGGGTCGAGTCCTCTGAACCCGCTCGCGGATAGACTCAAAATCCGGACATCAGTTTTGCAAATGGTGATAATTTTCTCACACACCCCTCTCTCATCTGTGTGGCACGCGCTGTGTCGGTCGTCTGTTCGCGAGATGGTATGGCGTAAAAACGTTCGCGCGCACCCCCCACGCGCTGGTCGTCATAAAGAACGGCGCGCATGCCACGGCCGCTGCGTCGCACCAGTTCCGCTCAAGGGGCGGCCCACGAGAGTCGCTGGACCCGGGTCACGAGTTTGGGCTTGCACGCGATGCCGTCTGGTCGCGTTTCCGGACCATCTCGCACACCGTCGTCAGACCCCTCTGGTCAGTCTCTGGTCCGGAAAACGCCAGATGGTCCGTAAACGAGACCTGACGGGTGGTTCCGACGAACAAAGGGCGGCGGACGAACATCGCAGGTGCTTTGCGTATCCGCCGGGCCAGGCTTGGCTGAGATCCATCAACCAAGCGCCCCACGCGACCCCCGAACTCTCGCGATGGTGCAGGGCACACGACGCCCGAGAGTCGCGACGCGGCCGGGATTTTAATTCCTAGTCCGTCTAGAATCTCGTCGGACTAGAATCTAGACGGACTAGACTTAGACGACCTTGACCACCAAAGCGACTCAGGATTCTTGAGTTAATAGACCTCCTGTCGCGGCCTCACTGCAATGGTAAGCTGCTCTGGTTTTGTCGAGCTCGTTTTTTTGCCCGTCTGGCCTGGACTTGCAACTAAGCACCTGAAACTCGCCTGGCGCAGCGATAGCGCCGTTTTGCGCAGTTTGTTCGTATCGCGTGTGTGAGCAATGTCGTTCGGAGCGACGGCTTGGACGGAACTGTCCCCTAGGAAAATGCGTGCTTGCGAACCAGTACGGAGGTCGCGGCATCGCGGCGATGGTACCCTGCTCTGGTTTTGTCGACTCGTCTTGACTTGACTTGGAAGCAAGCACCTGGAACTCGGGTGGCGCAGCGATAGCGCCATTGTGCGCGGTTTTGTCACAGCGCGGCAGTGAGCAATATCACTCGTAGCGACGGCTTGGACGGAACTGTCTCCTAGGAAGTGCGCTTCGGCAAAAGTTACGGCGCTATCGCTGTCGCGGCATCGCGGCGATGGTACAGTCGTCTGCTAGTACTGTAGTGCTTGTTTTTATTTCACCACCTTGCGTTGGACAGGCCTCAAGTCCGTCTAAGTCTAGTCCGTCTAGAATCTAGTCGGACTAGAATCTAGACGGACTAGGAATTAAAATCCCGCGACGCGGCATTTATATCGTACACGCAAATCGTAAACTGTAGAGTAGAGCTCTATGGAGATAAGGAGAGGGGTCGGCAGTTCTTTCGAAAAACAAATCATAAAATATGGACAGTTTCTGATTCGTGGATTATCTATATGGCGCGATCGACCGTCTATGAACCCTTAGATTATTGCATCCTTCCCTCTCGCATCCTTCCCTACAGTACTACGCGGTCGGAGCCCCTGTACCCAAAGAAACTGGAAGGTTCAGTGGTGTGTTCCCGTGTGTCGGGAACAAACGACCGACACCCGGCCGACCGGTGTCGAGTTATCAAACCCTAAACTGTAAATCAGTGTGATCTACCCCTCAGTTTCTTAGGGTAGAGGGGATCGTACCGCGCAGTATGTAGTCGCGTATTCGATAACTTCACCATTATTGCCCCATTTGATAGGGGGACTGAACTGCGAAGTAGGGAGCGAGGAAACGACCAGACTTGTTACCCTCGCTTCTCTCTTATACCTTCGCTTGCTGTAATGCGGGCGCGCAGACTGCCTGCTCGTCCGGTGACTCCGGTGTGCCTCCTCGCCGCCCTCGTGCGTCACCCGCCGCGTGCCGGAGCACCCAAGCGGCTCGCCCGCCTAGCGCGGAGCCACCCAAGGAACGCCGCCCGCCCACCTAAAAGATCTCTTCCACCTGGTGGTGACGCGGCCGACGTGTGCATAGGCTTTGTTAAACCCGCTCCAGGGGGACCACCCAACGCTCGTGGTAGGGTATCCCCACGACAGCTCGACAGCTCTACCTGACAGTGTATTCATAGTGTACTGTTTCGCTCGTCCACACCAGCCGCGTCCTCCTCCCTGGACTGGCCGCTGGTTACCTGACTCCTTGCCATAGAGAACATTCTCGCGGCGTCCTCCCCCTTGCCTGTCCACTCGTTTCTCTCAGCTCAACCTGACTGCTCGCTCAAAGTGTGCCGGTGTATCCATGCACAGCTGCACACTCGCGAGCGCAGCCTCCATGTACAGCGAGGCACTATGAGCAAACAGTCTGGTTGAGATGAAGCCCTAACCCGTACAGTACACACTCGCAAGCCGCATCCTCCTTCCTGGTCTGGCCGCTCGTTCGCTTTTCAGCTCAACCTGACAGCTCGCTCATATGCTCGTGGTGTGCCGGTGTACCCGTGCACACTCGCCGCATCCTCGGTGTACGGTGACACATCATGAAGAAGCAGTCAAGTTGAGCTGCAGCGAATTCTGAGCGCCCAGACCCTGGAGCACGAGGGAGGTGACGTCATGTACCGCCCATCAAAGCCAGGTTGCACGGGGGAGGCCCCGATGCTCGCAGTGCCGGCGGCGCTGCGCGCGTCGTTGGGCAAGAGCCTGGCGACCTTCACGACCATGCCCGGCGAGTTTGCGGCGGCGCACATCGCCGCGCGGGGGTTCGAGCCACCCGTGGGCGCCGGCAGGGACCCCTCAATTACCCCTTACACCATCAATAACGCTCGTCGCGTCCCCGGTTTAAACCTACCTCACGATATTCTAAGGCCTCGCGTCTTGAGTCAACTTCCGTCATTTCGTGGTGGGTATCACGTGTATGGCCCTATTCCCAGGTGCCGCGCTCCTGCGCAGCCGCCTGCTCAAGATCCTGTCAGATGAGGTTCTCGCGGAACAACATCAGAGCAATGGGAAGGCGCAGGCGGGCGGGAAGGCAGGCGCCAGGGGAGGCGGTAGGGCCTGACAGAAATAGACCATCGCCCACTCGTATTGCTATTCCGCTACATCAGTCTAGAACTTCCGTGGTCTGATGACTCAAGAGCGGAAATGTCTGCTACGCTATCGCTACGCGCTCTGTTCCAACCACTGAACCACGTGGGTCATCGGAGTCAGAGAAACCGCTGTTTTGAGAAGTGAATTGGCGAGAATGACGCGCGAACAAGGGCTCACATAGACCGTCACTTCCCGATCGAATGACTCAAGAAACGGGGACGCGCCCGACCGGTGTGGCAGCGGCGATACTCGCGGTCCGACCTCATGGACTCCACGGCATGACTACTACGAAGATATTTCGCGCCTCGGCGCAGCCGCCGCCGACACTTTGTATGCCGTTGTTCGTGCGTCATTCTAGCCAACTCACCACACAATTAAAACGTTTTCTCTGCAGTAGGCAACCTAAGTCACTGGCGCCGGCGCGTCAGTGATACAGCGGAATAGGTCTATTGCCCGCCAAATCATAGAACGTATTTCGAACCCTCATTGAATGAGGTGAATGACAACCAGAGCGGTGGCGAGCAATACGTTCTAGCCTAATGGGTGGCGCCACGTCATCTACACGCATTCATTCCCTCGTTTGTCGAATGAAACGGCGTCCTATGACGTGGTGAGCAATATCTACCAGGCCCTAGGAGGCGGCAGGGGCTCGGGCGCACCGTGCGCCATGTCGTCAGATGTGACAAAGGGCGGCAGCGGTGCACCCCACCTGGATACGGTAGGCCGGGCAGATGTTTCTCGCCTGTTCAACGACTCGCATATCTTGATTCGAACGGCATCCTTTGACGTGGCGAGCAGTATATGCCAGGCATATTGCCCGCAACGTCATCGACACGTATGTTGAGCTCTGGTGATTTATATGGCGTCCTATGACGCGGCGAGCATTGTCTGCAAGGTCATAAGACACGGATTCAAACTCGGAGGAAGAGGCAGTGAGCTCGATCAGAGCCACGGAGCCGACGCCATACCTGGACACGGACTGCGAGGAAGAGGCGGTGAGCGCGATCCAGGCCACTGTCCCACGCGCCAAGGACGAGGACGAGTTTGAAGGGGAGGGCGACGAGGTGGAGGATAGGGAGAGCTCAAGCTCGGATGACGACGACGACGGGTTAGGCCCGGAGGAGGAAGAAGTCGAGGACGAGGAGTCGGCGGAGGACGGCAGGGGCTTCCATCGTCCACTTCACAGCTCAACATGAGCCCGACATATCCCGATTATCCGACGAACATTGCTCACAGCAAGCCAAAAAGTCGATGAGTGTAATCCCTTGACGGCTGGCGACGATGGCGGCGGCAAGACGGAGGAGGACAACGGGCAGTTCTGGTTTGGGCGCGCCGCCGCGGAGGCGCCACCGCCGCCGGGCGCCAACCCGTTCGCGATGGTGATCGATTTCGACCCCGCAAAGGTGGGGCGGTGCTGGTTGGAACCAGTGTTTGCAAGCACGGAATACGACGTCGTTGGCGTGACTTCATGCCCGTGTGTGATGCTCTATGAGCTTACCACGTGCTACTTTCTTAAAAGTGCCTGATTTCATCATTTGAAACTAAAATGTTACAAAGTGCTTTCGAGTTTTGCTTTCAATTGCAACTTGCGCTGCTACACATAGGAGGCGACGGAGCAGATCGTGGAGGCGAAGCGGATCTGCGCGGAGAGGGAAACGGCCAACGCGACGGCGGAGGCGGCGGCAGTAGCGGCAGCGGCGGCGGTAGCAGAACTGCTGGCGTCAAGCATCAATGGCATCAGCCTCGGCGGCGGCGGCGGAAGCGGCAAGGGTGGCAGCGATGGCGGCGGCGGCAGCGTAAAATGCGCAGGCAGCGGCGCCTCGGATAAAATGGAAAAGAGCCGCATATCCTTCAGCTTGGACGTGAGCGCCGGCGGCAGGGCCTTTTACTCGTCCACTTCTCCGCTCATCCTGATTCGTGATTTGTCATGAAATAACCCAACATATCCCACAAAATGTGCGCAGGTCTAGCCGAGAAACGGACGAGTGTAAGCCTCTGCCTGGCGGCACCAAGAGCGGCAAGAGCACACCCGGAGGCGGCGGAGGTGGCAGCCGTGCTCCCTCGGATACGGGCGACTCCAGCGTAGCTGGCTCCATCGGTAGGGCGGTGCAGGTTAAACCAAGGTTGACCTCGGGTTGACCGCGCTCGGTTTCAGCGCTGGAAGCGGAAATATGACAAAGTGCTGACAAATTTTGCTCTAACCCTGAACTTGCGCCCTTGAACATCGGCGCCGAGCGCGACGAGCGCGAGAAAACCGCCACCGACGCCGACAAGTACGACACAGCCTCTGTTGCCGGGTCAGATTTCCCGGGGCAGAGTGGTAATTGAGAAGAACATCTCAAAGTTCTGGGATCGATGGTGAATCGAAATCGGGATGTGGGTAACTGGCCACAGATCGGTCGTAGTGTTTCACCATGAACCGTGTCTGCGCGTTTGTGTGAACAATTGCTCTGAAGGTGAGGCATGCGGCACCGTCCAATAGCCGTTCGAGACGTTGTTCTCGATTACCCTCTTAGTCGGTCGGACTACGGCGGTGGCTCCGTCGCAGGCTCCGTCGCCGGATCCGTCGCCGCCACCGCGGGGTCCGAGGACCCACCGCGCGTGGACCCGTCCCTCGAGGCATTGGCCGACTACGATGATGTAGCGAGCCAGGCCACTTCGCACCAAAACGCGGGGGGGTTATTGCGAACGAGCACTGGACCGACGCTGAATTGACGAATCGAATCCACGACTCTGTATGAAGAGTCACCTTGGAAGGTCAGTCAGCTGCGATCTCGGTTCGAGTGCCTGATCTCAATGACCCTCCTGGAAGGCGCTGCTCGAGGAGGATGAGGAGGGCCTGGACAGCGACAATAACGCCGCCACTGCCACTGCGGAGGAGGAGGACTACGACGGCAACAACGATGACGACAACAATAGCGCGCACGGGGGGAACATCAGCGACGGCTCCATCGACGGTGACAAGGAGAATCGCGCGGCCTCGCCGCCGCCGCGGCCGGTGGCGGCACCGGCGGCTGCACCGCCAGCGGCGAGGGCCAGCGCGCGCGGGACCGGGGGGAGGGCAATTATCCGCGCGAGGCACGGGGTTTATTGAGAACAAGCACTCAACCGACGTTGAATCTTCTCTTCCTCCTGCGCATGTCTGTATGAGCATTTGCACTCAAAAGGTACGATGTTCTCCGATCTCCGTTGAGTGCTTCTTCTCAATGACCCTGCTGCAAGGCGCCCGCCGCGAGCCACGGGCGAAGCGGCGGTTGGGGCGGCGGCGGCGGGCGTGATGCCGGCTCCGGTGCCAGCCGCGGCGGCGATGGTGGCGGCGGCGGCGGCCACGGAGGTGGAGGGGGAGGAGGCAACGGCAGGTAAGGAGGCGGCGGCGGTGACGGAAGCGGCAGGGGAATCGTCGGCGGCGGCGGTGGTGGTAGCGACATCCGAAGACAGGGAATGAGGACGGCTGTACATGGAACCTGCCCTCAAGCTGAAGATGTCGAGCAAAACCAACAAGATACTCGCCGCGTCCAATGCGTCGCCGGCGTCGACGGGCGGAAAACCGGCGACTGCGGCGGATGACGAGGGCGCGCCGGTCCCAACCGCGGACACGGTGGTGGGCTCGGCGGTCGTGGGCAGCAGCAGTCACCGCCTGAGTGTTGGCTCTGAGGGAGAACGGAGCACAAGGTGTTCCACTGCCCCGATAGAAAGCATGCTGAGCAGGCATTCTTCGCGCTGCATTATGGCGATAACGGCGATGGGGAGGAGGAGTGTGCGGAGGAGCCTGAACAGCTGTCAACATCATCAACAAAGAACAATAGCCGGAGCGCCATCAAGCGCGAAGGCCCTGAATAGCAAGTTGACTTCGGGGATGTTGCCTGTTGATTCCGTGAAGCGCCAGACATCAAGTGCAACATCGATTCCAGTTCACTGCTCGACGCCTTCGTAGCGTACATATACTTGTGCGAGGCCCTCTCCGCCGCGCGCCGAGGTGCGGAGAGGCCCTCGCTGGGGGCTTCGGCAGACGGCGGTGCTTCCCTTGAGTGCCCTTCGCTTCCCTTCGCTTCTCTTGGCTGCCCTTCGCTTCCTTTCGGTGCCCTTCGCTCTCCTTCGCCTCCTTCGCTTCCCTTTGGTGCCCTTCCGCTGCCCTTTGCTTCCCATCACTTCCCTTCGCTTCCCTTCGCTTCTTTTCGCTTCTTTTCGCTTCTCTTCGGTGCCCTTTCCGTGCAACAGCATGTTGCTCGCTTGCCTCGTCAGTTCACGTAGCGTGCTTTGCAAGTAACGCAACCGCAAGCAAACCGACCGCTCCGATGCAGAGCAATACCTCCAACAAGCGGAAGGCTCAGCACGACGATGATGTCGAGTCGACTCGCGGCTGCGAAGTATCGTACTATATAAACATGGACTTCTGAGGGAGGTCCTACAGCCAACGAGAGTGCTTCACGAAACTCGACTCCTGTTTCCAAGCTCCTCTGTTCCGCAGGAGTTAAAGACTACACAAAGCTCCCAGGATTGACAAAGCTCCGGCAAAGCGAGCTCACTGTCCCGAAACCCAACCGACCTGCTCTCACATTGCACCTCGTGCTCAATTACGTGATTGGTCGAGATTCTTTCACGAAAAACGACTTCTTTCCCCTTCTTCTCTTCCCAGTATAAAGAGGGGTAAAACCAACAGAAATCTCCCGTAAACCGACCGATTCTCCCGATACCCAACTGACCACAGTACGAGACAAAAAAAAAACCTGGCAAGGGGGGTAAGGAGGAAAGAGACCGAACTTCGAAACTTACG
>Ga0307489_10001613_pt1 | contig 14930 bp, 22 predicted proteins | sample SB12metaG_FD_202247 | JGI IMG/M metagenome (GOLD analysis project Ga0307489, IMG submission 202247) | Sea-ice brine microbial communities from Beaufort Sea near Barrow, Alaska, United States - SB 1.2 | ecosystem: Environmental > Aquatic > Marine > Coastal | place: USA: Alaska | collected... | reverse complement strand
TTTTTTTGTTTCACGCGCAGCTGCGCGAGTGCGAGTACGAGTATAGGGTTTCTCGTAATCGTCCTGCTAAACCCTATACCCTAACGCGCCTAAAATCTAGGCGGCCTAAATTTCTAATTGCCGATTTTCGGGTGCTCGTTCGTTTCTCTTCTCCGTTCTCGTATCTCGACATCCCGCGAAGGGAAGCCGCTGACCCGCAACACGTCTGCCACTCCGCGACGACGCACGCCCCGCTCACAGTAAGTTGAGCCAGGGAGTCATGGCGTCTCTCGCGCGCTGCACGATGGGGGCGATGGCGGCGGTGTCCGCCAAGCCCACCGCGGTCGCGCGGACGGCCGCGAAGCAGACGGGAGTGGCGATGCCGAAGGCGGCGATGGGCGCGCGCGCGGGCGCGGCGCTACGCCCCCAGGGCGTGTCCATGCACGTCACAGGTGCATCCCCAACATCCACCTGATTACCCTGCTGCCCAGAAGCCATCCCCGACGACTGTCCACTCAACGCCGCCGCGCCGTCAGCCCATCTACGGAAGCGCTACTCGAAAGCCCCAACCTTTCTATCCCATTTTTTCGCTTCAGGACAAACGATTTCCCGTCACTCGTCTCTGACCCGTCGCCTCTCCTTGTGTCGTACAGGCGGGCGGCAGAGCGTGCGGGCGGCCGCGGGGCTGGACTTCACAGAGCTGGAGGAGGCACCCGCCGAGGAGCTGCCGAACCCGCCCGGCCCGGGCGAGGACGAGGAGGACGACGAAGACGACGGGATGATGGTCATCAACCGCGTGGTACGTCCATCCATTCCATTTCTCACACAAAGGCCACGTCATCACACCACCTCAACCCTACTTCCCTGTGAACCCTTTCGGTTGATGCGCGGTGGTTGCATCGGCAGCGCTTCGCTGGGTGAGACCTGTGTGGTGGCGGCGGCGGCGCACGGACCTGCGATGCGGCGTCGTGCCTGAGGAGGAACCCGGCGTCGTACCCCGCGCCGTAGTTGGGGGAGAGAACCTCGGGCGGACCTCGCTGGGGGCGACGCAAAACGCCCGCCCCCCAGTTCCAGTACGAGGTACACCACCCAGCCAGGTCTCTGTTCCTGACCCTCGCCACCCCTACCCCTCCCGCGCGGCCACAGCGCGCCACGCGCAAGGACGGCAAGTCGGCCAAGGAGGCGAAGCAGTCCAAGCGCTTCCGCGCGGCGCAGGTACGTTCGCGCATACGTCGAGCCTCATTCACACTCCCTCCCTCCCTCCCTCCCACGAGCCTTATCTTTTTGGGCCAGGGCGAAAGCTTGGGTGCCTGCCTCTTCACGTAGAGGCACTCTACCAGTGTCACGATGGCCAGGGCAGGGCGAACGTCTGGTAATGCCTTGTGACACACGTGGAGGCGTCTCGTTCTCTGTCTTGCTCTCACGGGGGGCAGGGTGAAAGCCTGGTGCCTCCTTACACGATGCTTCCTTGTACACGTGGTCATACGCGCGGAAGCATCTCTTGTACCCGTGCCCTCTCAAACTATTCTGACGCGTTGAACCCCTCCAACTTGCTCTCAGCAGGCGAACGTGCCCGGGCGCATGGCCCCGCAGGCGCCGGCGGATAGCATCGCGATCATGGTGTCGAACTCCACGGTCAAGTTTGTGGAGAGCGCGGAGGTGCACATCCGGTAAGAACTGATGGATAGTGCTCGCCACGTCATATGATACCACTGACTCGAGAGACAGGGGTTCAAAATGCATTTGATGACATGGCGAGCGTCACATCATGCCACTTTCTGGAGATCAAGGGTCCAGAATGCGTTTGATGACGTGGCGAGCGTCATATGATGCAACTTCACTCGAGAAACAAGGATTCAAAATGTGTTTGATGACGCGGCAAGCACTGTTCATCAGTCCCTGACATCCGGCTGAACATCGACCCCAAATACAACGACCAGCAGCTGCGTGCGACTGTCGCGCTGCCCAAGGGTACCGGCAAGAAGGTGCGCGTGGCGGTGCTGTGCCAGGGTGATGCCATCAACGCTGCCAAGGAGGTGGGGAAGAGAAATGATGCCTTTCACCCCGCCCGTCCCTGAATCCCTGGGTGAGGCGCCGCGCCGTCCCCGTCGCTCCGGGTCCGCTGTCGCCTTCGCCACGCGTTTCATCAGTGGGCATGGTGCTGAAGCCCGCTGGTGCCGGCGCCCGGACGCCCGCGCCGACGTTTATCATGAGTATGATGTCCAATGACGCGGCGAGCGCGTCTCACCCGGCCGTGACTGGAGGCTGGCGCGGACTTCGCGGGCGCGGAGGACCTGGTGGAGGACATCGCGGGCGGCATGCTGGACTTCGACCTGCTGATCGCGTCCCCCGACATGATGCCCAAGGCCGCCAAGCTGGGCCGCATGCTGGGGCCCAAGGGCCTCATGCCCAACCCCAAGGCCGGCACGGTGACGCCGGATGTGGCTAAGGCAGGGTGTTGCAGGTTGACCCCAGAGGGGAGCCGCTTCTGCGTGTGTAAGTTAGCGCCAGGCTTTCGCCCTGGCCCCCCCTAAACCTGTGCAGGCTGTCATAAGGTTGACGCCGGTTTGATCCCGAGCTGACTGCGCTCGGTCCCTGCGCTTGATTCATGAAGCTACATCATAGTGAACTGCCTCCAAATTTGCTCTCACTTTCAACTTGGGCCCCCTAAACCCTAAACCCTAAACGCTAAACCCTACACGCTAAATTCTAGACTCTACTGCACGGCGGTGACGGAGTTCAAGGGCGGCAAGGTGGAGTTCCGCGCGGACAAGCAGGGCATCGTGCACGTGCCCTTCGGCAAGCTCGACTTCCCGAAGGCCGACCTGATGGATAACCTCAAGGCAAGGCGTCCCCCATGTATGTTCTCCCAATGCGCTAATTCATTTTCAGGCACACGTCATCAAGCTGTTTGTACCTGTCACTGGTTTATCCCGCTTTACACCTCCAGGATGCTCAAGATGAACCGTGGAATGCCTGCGTTGCCTGAGTGTATTAGTCAGCGCAGTGATATGCTCTGGGTGAATGTCATGAAGCTGTTTGTCCCTGATCCCATTGCGTATCCCGGTTCACACCGCAAGGCCACGCAAGGACACGCAAGTGATTTGGAAAGATATTTAGGATGCGGCCCTGTTTCGAGGCGGTTGTGGATGCTGTTGACGCGAACCGGCCGCCGGGCGCCAAGGGCGTGTACTGGAGGACCGCGTACATTTCGTCCACCATGGGCCCCAGTGTGATGGTCGATCACAAGGCGGTGCAGGCCATCAAGCTTGAATAAATATGAAGCTTGTCTAAGTGCGGACAGTGTGCTCCCCACTTGTGTTGGTTAGTCCAGGCTTGTCATTAATTCATCTTGTTGCTTATGTATACTGCCAAGCGCTCGCCAAGCGCCAAGCGACATCGACGCAGTGTTGGCTTGTAGGCGTCTGTGCCGCCATGCGGCCGCCGGGCGCGAAGGGCGTGTACTGGAGGACCGCGTACATCGCCTCCACCATGCGGCCCAGCGAGATGGTTGACCACGGGGCGGTCCAGGCCATCGAGCTTGTCTAAAGACAGTGATCCCCACAAGTGGGGACAGTGTGCTCACCACTTGTGATGACATTACTTTGGTTTTGGATTCAGTCCCAGGCATGTTATAAACTCATTGTGTCGCTTTACAGAACTGCCAAGCGCAGAGCGCTCGCGAGTGCGGCCCTGGCTGTGCAGAGTGAGATGCCTTTATGTATCCCACAGGGACTCATAGTAACTATCGACTCTTCTTCGTATCTTCCCTTACCACACATATTACAGGGCTAAGGTTCAGACTACACTGCTTCACCGGGGGGCACTAGCTACTCAGCGACAGGGCGGGATTGGAGGTGGATGTGGCGGCGACGGCCGCGGCACACTTCATGAGAAAGTCCTGGAAGTGAACACTGGTGGCGGCGGCCCTGGAGGCGGCGGCGAGAGCGGAGGTGGATGTGGTGGTGGCGGCCCTGGAGGCGGCGACCGCCACGATGCACTTCATGAGGTAGTCCTGAAAGTGATCAATGGCGGCTGCTGCCCGGGAGGCCGGGGCGGAGGCGGGCGCGCCCTTCGTGACGGCAGCGGTGGCGGCGGTGGCTTGAGTAGGGGCGGCGGGGGTGGCGAGGGAGGCTGCGCCCTCGGTGTCGGTGGCGGTGGCAGCGGCGGCGGCAGGCGCGTCCTTCTTGATGAGGAGGCACTCGCACTCCACGCCCCGCTCCTCGTCCATCTCCTCCTCCGCAACCTCCTTCTCGGACGCGAAGAAGTTGATATGCGCGAGGTGACGATGAAACTGACTGCGGTGGTGGCGGCGGAGGCGGCGGAGGCGAGTTCGACAGCAGAGGTGCTAGCGACGGCGGGCAAGGCGGCGGCGGAGGATGCCATGGCGAGGGAGGAGGCGAAGACGGCGGCGGAGGCGGGGGCGGCGGGAGCGGCGGATGGGTCCCCGGGGCGGCAGCGGCGGCGGAGGCGGCGAACGCAACTACAGAGGAGGCGGGGACGGCGGGCGGGCCGGGCGGTGGCGGAGGCGGCGAAGGGGGAGGAACAGGCCAGGAAGGAGGCGACGGCGTCGGAAGAGAAGGAGGCGGCGGCGGCGGAGCGGACCCCAAGGCGGCGGCGGAAGAGGAAACGGCGAGAAAGGAGGCTACTCACGGCGGTGGAGGAGGCGGAGCAGGCGGCGGTGGTGGCGGGGTCGTCGTCGGCGGCGGCGGGGGCGAACACGACTGCAGAGGAGGCGGGGACGGCGGCGGGGCGGTGGCGGCGGCGGCCAAGGGCGGTGGCGGAGGCGGCCAAGGGCGGAGGCGGTTGCGGAGGCAGCCAAGGAGGCGGAGGCGGAGGAGGAGGAAGAGGAGGAGGAGGAGGCGGAGGCGGAGGCGGAGGCGGAGGCGGAGGCGGAGGCTGCCAGGGGCGGTGGCGGAGGCAGCCAAGGAGGATCAGGCGAGGAACGCGGCGACAGCGTCGGAGAAGGCATATGCGTCGGCGGCAGCGGCGTTGGAAGGGTCCCTGGGCACGGCGGCGGCGGCGGCGACGGCTGCGAGAGTGGCCGCAGAGCCGGAGGGGACGGCGGGCGGGGAAGCGGAGGAGGAAAAGGGGAGGAAGGAGGCGACGGCGGCGGAGGAGGCGGTGGAGGCGCAGGAGGTGGAAGAGGGGAGAGAGGAGGAGGCGCATACGTGCACGCGGCCTCGGTTCATGGCGGGGGCCCCGGGTTCGTCGTCGGCGGTGGCGGCAGCGGGCAGAGGGCGAAGGGCCGTAAGGCGAGGGATGCTGATGAGGGCGGCGGTTCCCCCCTCCTCCGCAAACCCCTTCCCTCCTGCCCTCATCCCCCCCGCACCCCACCCCGCCCTCACCGCCCGCACACCACCACCTTCCCCGCCGCCGGCAAGAGGGCGGAGGGGCAGACGGTGGGGGACGCGGATAAGGGCGGCGGCGGGGTCCACGGTGTCGGCGGCGTCGGCGGCGGATCCGGCGCCGGCGGCCAGAGAACGAAGGGGCAGACTGCGGGGGATGAGAGCCCCGTCGCCGTCACGCCTCCGTCCCGACACTCCACACGGTCTTCCCCCGCCGCAGTTCCCCCCCCCGTCCCCGTCCCCGGCGCCGCCGCCCCAACCCCCCCGCCTGCCCCTCAGTCCTTCGCCGCCAAGCCCACCGACCCCTTCACTTCCGCCCCCAGACGGAGTCGGAGGGCGAAGGGGTAGAAGGCGAGGGATGCGGATGAGAGCGGCGGCGGCGGCGGTGGGCGCGAAGTCAGCGAAGAGGAGGAAGGTCAGGAAGGTGGAGGAGCAGAGGCGGCCGGGTGCGGAGGAGACAAGCCGCGTTGCGGAGCGCCGAGACGCCATGGGGAGTCGGAGGCGGAGTGGGCGAGGGCTGGGCGGGTGAAATGCTTCGGTGGCGCTGGTTAGCGCGGAACGCTGTCGCGCGCGTCGCGTGTGTGACGCGGCGGGGAGGAGTGGCGCTCTTCAATGACAGGCTGGCTGTCGGCTCAGCCTGTCGTTGTGTTTTCTTGGATTTCTTGTTCGCTGAGAAAAACGCCCCGCCGTGTCAAGTCACCTCAACTGTCACAGCAGGTATCGTACGCGCTAGTGTTTGCTGCGCCGTCGCTAGCAGCACGCTCGCCACGCACGCCACCGCGCCGCCCGTCGCCGTCACGCCTCCGTCCCGTCCGCCCGCTTGCCCCGCGCCCTGTCCCATCACCGGCACCGCCGCCCCCTCCCGCGTCGTCCGCCACCGAGCCCGCCGCCCTCGGTACCTCCTCCCCATACCTGTCACCTCCGCCGTCGCCTCTCACCGCCGTCGCTGGGAAGCACCGCCTCCACCTCCGCCGCCGCGGCGTCCACTTACACCACCGCCGCCTCCGCTTTCCCCGCACCTTCCCCAACTCCAACCCGACATCCGCCCGCGCACCCCGCCACCTCATCCGCAACCTCCCTCCCCTCCGTGCCCCCGTCCCCGCAACCCGCCCGCCCTGACCGTCCCTACACTGCCTCCCCGCCTCCCTCCTCCCCACCTCCTCCCCCTCCTCCCCGGCGCCTGCTCCCCCTGCTCCCCCTCCTCCTCCTCACCTCCCCCTCCTCCCCACAGCCGCACCACCACCGCCACCGCCTCCCCTACCTCCCCCGCCTCCTCGGCCGCCACCAGCCGCCGCCGCCGCAGCGGCCGCGATGGCGCCGCAGACGGTGAACGCGGCGGAGGAGAAGAAGGAGGAGGCACGCGTACAGGCTGCGACTGTGGCGGCGGCGGCTGAGGAGAAGAAGGAGGAGGCACGCGTACAGGCTGCGACTGTGGCGGCGGCGGCTGAGGAGAAGGAGGAGAAGGAGGAGGAGAAGGAGGAGAAGGAGGAGGAGGTTGCGACTGCGGCGGCGGCTGAAGCTGCGGAGGCGGCGCGGCGCAAGGCGCAGGCGCAAGCAGAGAAGCAGGTTGCGGCGGCCCACACGGCGGTGGCGGAGGTGATGACAGCCAGTGCCAAGTCTCGGGAAGACGTGGCGGCGGCTTTGGCGAGGCTAAAAGCGGAGGCGGAGGCGAAGGAGGAGGCGGCGGAGGAGGAGGTGGCGACCAATGCCAAATATGGGGAGGAGGCGGCGGCGGCGGCGGCTGCCGATACCGATGAAACGGCCGCAGCGACGGCGGTGGCGGCGGCGGCCACAGCCCTGGAGTGCGCCACCGCCGCTGCCGCCGCCGCTACCGCCGCGGCCACCACCGCCGCCGCACACCTCGTGGGCAGGGGCTTACACTCATTCCCATTTCCGCTCAACTTGAGCTCACTTTACCCCTTTCCGCTCAACCCAAGCGTACGTTGTCCCCCGCACAACCCAAATTAACCCGTGGATGTGACTCGAGGATGCTCAAGTTGAGCTCCAAGGTGAGCGATGTGTTCCCGAAGTTTCTCAGGTTGAGCTCTGAAGTGAGCGAGTGTAAGCTCCTTCTTGTGGGCGCCATCGCCGCCGACGCCACTGCCATCGTCCACGCAACCGCCTCCACCGCCGCCGCCGCTGCCTCCGCCAACCTCAACCGCGCCTCCGTTGCCTCCGCCGCCGCAACCGCCGCCGCAACCGCCGCTACCGCCGCCGCCGCTGCCACCGCAACAGCCGCCGCAGCAGCTGCCGCCGCCGCCACCTCCGCTGCAGCCGCCGCCGCCGCCGCCGCCGCGAACCACGAGGGTGGGATAGCGGGCACAACGAGGGGCTGCCAGAGCGGAGACGAGGGGAATGGCGGCAGGGGCTTACACTCGTTTCCATTTCCGCTCAACTTGAGCTTACTTTGCCCCTTTTCGCTCAACTTAAGCTTACTTTGTCCCTCATATAACCTAGATTAACCCGTGGATGTGTCCCGAAGGTGCTCAAGCTGAGCTCTACCTTGAGCAATGTTCTCCGAAGGTCGTCAAGTTGAGCTCTGAAGTGAGCGAGTGTAAGCCCCTAAACGGCGGCGATGCAGCGCAGCCAGTGACTCATACGGTACCCATGAGCTTGACGCGTGCGTATGGGCAGACCTCCCCAGGGGTTAGCGTACCCATGTGCTCGACGCGCGCGTATGGGCTCACCTCGCCAAGCGGGAGACTGTTGAGAATTGGGATGTCCGTCCAACATTGACACTGCCAGTCCGACCGTCCTGCCTAGCTGTGACCCTTAGCAAACCCTTATGACAGGCTTGCATGGCTCTCCGGCGCCACTTGTGATACACACACACAGAATTACCTTGTCGCTCGTGTCGCGTGCGTTGCGCCACACGTTCAACAAAGCCGCATCGACTGGCCGTGAGGCGGTCAGAGTTTAGGGATCCCATATCAATCTCCAGGATGACCATACCGATAATGTACTGGACAAACAACACGTGAGCAGGAACTAGAGCTGGCAGCGGCGGCGGCCGTACATATATAATTACATGAGTGAAGCTGTTCTCTCCTGATCACCACAAAAGAGTGGGACAATTAATTAGGAGCCTTTTGGATACAAGTTACTTGAATGAAACAAGGAAATGCGTCGAGCTGAAATCCCATTCTGTGCCCTGCATTCGAGGCCAGTAGAACTGCACAGAACTGGACAGAACCGCTCCACAGAACTCCACAGAACTCAACAGAACCGCTAAACAGAACCTCAACAAAACCTCAACAGAACCGCTTCACAATACCACAAAACCAGTTCGGTAGAACTCCCCCCGCTCGAGCGACGCGGTTCAGTTCTGCCCAGAACCGGTTCAGTACTGTTGGTTCTGCCAGAACTTATTCTCGCAACGAAGTTCTGTTGGGACACTGGTATCAGTCGGCCGCCCACCGGGGTTGGCGCGAAGCGCGTGGCGGTCGACTCATCGATTTTTTCGCGATTCCGATAATCACGATTCTACCCAAATCTCTCGGTTGAACTCGGGGGGTGCAGTGAATGTCTCTCCATCTCACGGGCACACAAGCAAGCGCTGGCGGCCGGAGCACACGCCACAAACGCGCCGCAGCCCAACACTCGTTGACCGCCGCTCACGCGCGGAGCCCGAACGGAGCGGAGCAAGACAGCAAGCAATGTCCGCGAGAGCCAACCCCCGCACACGGTCGGCAGCAAATGGCGCCTCGTCAGTTCCGACGCAAGATCCCGCCGGGGCCGCGCGCTTCGCCGCGCGCGAGGCAGGGCCTCACGGATATTCCTCGCCACGTCATACGACGCCACAGAATTCCAGACGCCAGGGTTAATAAAGCGGTGGATGACGTGGCGAGCAATATCTGCCGCGCCCTAGCCTGCGGCGGCGCCTTACGCCGAGATTCGCGGCAAGCCATTCGACGCGTCTGAGTTCGCAAGGCTGAAGAACATGTACATCGGCAAACTTCTGTACGACGGGCGCATCAACGAACACCCGGCGGTCGAGCCAGTGATTCGGGAGGCGCTTCGCGCCGGGTAGGGCCTGGCGGATATCGCTCGCCACGTTGTAGGTTGCCATATAGCTCAAGAAAAGAGACCGCAAATTGCGTTGTTACTCAGGTAGGCTAGCGATATCTCCAGGGTCTCCGGGACTCAGGCCCCTGTGTCGTAAGAAAATGGCGTTCTGGTCGGCCGGTCCCAAGTATGGAAACTACTTTCACGCGGCCGAATCCGGTCGGCGATGTGACCAAATGACGCTGTCGATACCAGATCTCTGTCCTTGCGCCATACAAAGCAGGCCATTTGGACTGCCTTATGGTTTGTTTTTACGACACAGGGGCCTGAGTCTCGTAGGTACTCAGGTACACGAGGTTGCCATTGCTCAAGAAACGAGATTTCAGGGTGCGTTGGCGAGGCGGCGTGCGACATCCACCAGGCCCTGGCGGAAGGGACGACGAGGGGGCGCTGGTGCTGCTGCGACAGGTGTTTCATGTGGACGCGCATCCGGTGGCATGGGACCATCCCCTCCCGCCGTGGCTGGTGGCGGACGAGTGGGACGCGGAGGTTGAGGAGGTTGTCCCGGCGCCACCGGTGGTCGAGCACCACGTTGTGAACGAGGAGGAGACGTTCATCCTGCTGCCGCCTGTGAAGCAGGAGGTGGTCGGGGCGGAGACGGAGGCTCTGAAGATGGATCGCTTGAAGGTTGAGGCTGCCGCGGCTGCGGCCACGGCTCAAGCTGCGCAGGCGGCGTTGCGGACAGCGGAGGAGGAGGCGGCAGCTAAGAAAGCGGCGGAGGAGGAGGCGGCGGCGCAGGAGGAGGCTCGCTTGCAGGCTGCGGCTGCCGCTGCTGTTGCTGAGTCTGCAGAGGCAGCGCGGGTTGAAGGGGAGGCGGCGGCGGCTGCCGAGAAGGAGGCGGCGGAGAAGGAGGAGGCGGAGGAGGAGGCTCGCTTGCAGGCTGCGGCTGCCGCGGTCACGGCGGCGGCTGAGGCTGCGGATGCGGCGCGGCGTGAAGCGGAGGCGCAGACGGAGAAGGAGGCGGCGGCGGCCAACAAGGCGGCGGAGGAGGAGGTGGGCCGTTGCCAAGTCCAGAGAGCAGGCGGCGGTGGCTGCCAAGGCAAAGGCCGAGGCGACGGCGGCGGTGGCGGCTGCCACCACCACCGCCGCCGCCGCCGCCGCCGCAGACCTTGAGGGCGCGACCGCCGCCGTCACTATTGCCATCGCCGCCTCCGCCGCCACCACCGCCGCCGCTGCCACTGCCACTGCGACTGTCGAGGCTGCCACTGTTGCTGCCGCCGCTGCCGCTGCTCACCTCGAGGGCGCCACCGCGGCAGATGTCGCCGCTACCGCTGAGGCAACTGCCGCCACCGCTGCCGCCGCTGCCGCCGTCGCAATCCTCGAGAATGCCACCGCCGTTGACGCCGCGGCAACCACCGCCGCAACCGTCGCCGCTGTTGCCACCGCCGCCGCTGCCACCGCCGCCGCTGCCGTCTCCAACCACAAGGGTGCGAGAGCGGGCACCACGAGGGAACGCGAGGGCAGGGACGAGGCGAACGGGGGCGGCAAAGTGCGGCGAGTGACTCCGACGGTACCTGCTGGGGAGCCCGTCGCGGCCGGCGCACCAACTAACAACGTGACGGGCAAGTACGGGCGGACGCCGCTGCACCACGCCGCGTTGAGCGGCAACGCAGCGGTGGTGCGTGCGCTGCTGCTGTGTGAAGCGTTGGCTGTGCACGCGACGGACAAGGACGGGTGGACGGCGCTGCACCACGCCGCGATCAGAGGCCATGCGGCGGTGGTGCGCCTGCTGTTGCTTGTTGAGGGGGTGGCGGTGGACGCGACGAGCAAGAAAGGATGGACGGCGCTGCACTGCGCCGCACGGTTCGGCCGCGTGGCGGTGGTGCGCGCTCTGCTGCTGTGTGAAGGGGTGGCGGTGGACGTGACGGACAGGGACGGGTGGACGCCGCTTCATCACGCCGCGTGGAAGGGTCACGTGGCGGTGGTGCAAGCGCTGCTGCTGTGTGAGGGGGTGGCGGTGGACGCGACGAGCAAGGACGGGCAGACGGCGCTGCGCCTCGCCGAGCGGAACGACCAACGTGATGTGGCGGCGGCGCTGGCGGCGAAGTGGGGGCACCGCGGTGCACAAAGCGCTGCACACGCCCTCAATCTTGACTGAACAACTGACTGAATGCATGTGGCGGTCTCGGAAATGTACGGTAACTCTGTAAACAATGCAAACACTCTACCACGTGTCAGGCTGTGAATAACGTTAGCTAGAGAGAAGAGGGTTGAACAACTCTTCTCCATCCAGTACCACTGGTACGACATACTGTCCGAAGTTTCACTGTGGACATGTACATATCACATATCACATATCACATATCACATGTCACATGTCACATATCACATTCTCACATTCTCACGCATCACTCGGTTAGTTTCTTGTACAGCAACTTGATAATGTCCGACTATACAAACAACATGAGAGAAGGAACAACTTGTATGTATCGAATCGAACCGATCATGAATGCATCCTCGTCACGCGTGGTCCCAACCCGCGGCTATCACTCGTCCACTTCTCACCTCAACCTGAGCCGTTTTGTCAATTGAACCACCCTGCCAACGTATTCCACAAAAACTGCACACGTCAAGCCGAGAATTATGGGACGGACAAGCATAGGTAACCCCCTGGTCCACACCCCCCAGCGGCCAGCGCGCGAGGTCCCCCGCGCCAATCGGTGCTGCACGCCGCTTGTGCTGCCATACTAGTTGGGCGAGCTCTTTGGTCGATTGACTATATTGAGTGATGTCGTGTTGGGCGAGGTGACCATACTGATGTGGGTGATACCGGGCCGAGCTCTTTGGTCGAATGACCATATTGAGCGGTGTCGTGTTGAGCGAGGTGCCCATGCTTGAACGTGTGTCGCTTAACCTGCCCTGATGATCGCGAGCGCGACCGATGCGACGATGCGAGAGACTTGGTCAAAACGGTAATTTTATTTATCATTAAATCTAATCGAAGCCAAGGGCGCCCAGTACTGGGCATTAAACCATTTAATTTAATAAAAGAATAAACTTCGACAAATTGCGAGCTCTACAGACTTGACAGAGCAATAGGCGGTTCCAGGATTCAGGGTTTACACCCTCAACCCTAAACCCTAGAAATACACAACCGCGGGGGTTGTAATGCGGCAAAAAAAGGTTATAAGCGGCGTTTTTTCAGTTGGTGACAGTCAATGCGACCGGTTCTGAGTGCTTGTATGCATGTATGCGATAATAGCAGGTTTAGGGTTTAGGGCTCGCAAACCCTAAACCATGTATGCGGCGATAGCGGCGATAGCGGGTCAGGGCGTCCTGAACCCGCGCGGCGGCGGCAGCGGCGGCGGCGGTGCTTGAGTCGAGGCGGCAGAAAGGAGAGAAGAACATAATGTCCCTCTCCTCGCCTCTCTGCTCCTCTTATGTCCGCTCCTCTCCTCCCGTCCCTTCTCTTTCTCTCTCTTTCTCTCTCTTTTTCTCTCTCTCGTTTCCCTCCCATCCTTTCTGTCTCTGACTTATGTTGTACTTGCTCCTATATTTTCCCTCCCTCCCTCCCTCCCTCCCTCTGCTGCTTAGAAGAGGCTGTAATTGCCCGGCTGAGAACCGGCCCCGGTGCCCTCTAATAAGTTATCAGGCAGGTTCGCTTCACCCGAAGGCGCGGCGGCGGCGGTGGCGCCCCCGCTGAAACTGGAGGCCCTGAAACCTGTGCCATCCACAGCAGAAGACCCGAGGTCGAAACTGGCGCGCGGCGAGCCCTTGGCGGCGGCGGCAGCCAGGATCCCACCTTTATCCTCCCACTAGGGCCAGGCACGGGAAGAGCAGAGGATAACGTCTCGACCGACATTGAATCGACGATAAACCGGAAGTTGGACGTTCACGAGGATGAGGGTTAATGCTCGTACGATAGTCTGGGCGTCGATCGGCCACCATGAACAGAGTCTGCGCGTCTCCATGAGCATTCACCACACCCTCGCGAATGTCCGAATTTCGGTCGAGACGTAATTTCCAATAACCCTCGTGCCCTACCTCCCACAGGCCTGCACCGCCAAAGCTGCCACTGCCCATGCTCACCAGCGCCACGGGCGTAGAGGTTGAGGTGGAGGTGGAGGTCACCGAGTCGTGCACCGGGCTGCTGTTGTTGGGAGCGTAGTTCCCGGGGGCCTCGAAGTAGGGACTGACATTTGGTGCTCACCACGTCATCAAACGCAATTTGAACCCTCGTTCCTTGAGTACATGGCATCGGATGACGTGGCGAGCACTATTGGCCAAGTTATAGGATCAACATGCAGTTTGAACCCCGAACCCTCGTTCTTTGAGTTACCAGCATCCCATGACGTGGCGAGCACAATCCATCAGTCCCTGCCTCGAAGCCGCCCCACAAGCCGCCGCCGCCGGCCGAGCCCACGGTGAAGCTCCCGCTGCCGCCGCTTCGGCCCAGCCCCCCCCCGGAGCCACTCGAGCCGGGCCTGGCCCCTGCCCCGTTGATGTCCGCGCCCAGGTTGACGCCGCTGAGCAGGCTGGTGATGCTCTCGGCGGCGGCCCGGTCGGTAGGGTCTGATAAAAGGTGCTCGCCGCGTCATAGGATGCCATTGAATCAGAACACGAGTGTTTAACTGCGAAGGGTTTGATGGACGGAGCTCGAGTACACTCCACGTCACATGATGCCGTTTGATTTACTCAGGAAACGAGGGTTCAAAGTTGCGTCTGAAGAAGTGGCGAGCACTATTCATTAGACCCTACCCGTCGGCTCCGGCCCCCGTCGTCATCGTGTACGGATTCACCGAGGGCACTGCCCCTGCATCCGTGCTCGCCCGCGCCCCCCGGCTCCTGTCACCGGGCGCGCTGCCGCCGACACCGTTCATGTAGCCTGCGCCCTCCATGTTCCCGTTGGCCGCGCCCCCGGGCATGCCCCCGTTCCCGGGCATGCTGCCGTTCATGTAGCCAATGCCGTTGGCTTGCGCAAGTGCGGCCGCCATCCCAGCAGGCGAGTCGCTTAGCGAACGGCTCAGCATCCCCCCGCCCATGCCCATGCCACCCTGTATGCCCCCCTGCATACCGCCCTGCATACCCATGCCTCCCTGCAAGCCCTGGTGCATGCCACCGTTCATACCACCGTGCATGCCCCCGTTCATCATATTCCCGTTCATGCCCCCGTTCATACCGTTGAACTGCTGCTGCTGTTGCATGACCCCGTTGGGCGGCATCGGCGGGCGCTGCTGCTGCAGTGCCGCCCACTGCTCCGCCTGCTGCTGCCCATTGAACTGAGCCCCTCCACCGTTCATGCTCCCGTTGAATCCACCATTCATCATGCCCCCGTTCATCATGCCCCCGTTCATCAAGTTTCCGCTCATGCCCCCGTTCATCATGTTAGGGTTCATGCCCCCGTTCATACCCCCGTGCATACCATTGAACTGTTGCTGCTGCAGCTGCTGTTGTTGTTGCTGATACATCATAGCATTCCCGTTGCCGTTGGGTGCCCCCATGCCGGTGGGTGCCCCCATTCCGTTGGGAGCACCCCCTCCGCCGCCCATGCCATCGGGTCCGGGTGCGCTGCCGCCTGCGCCCATACCAGCCAGGTAC
>Ga0307489_10001612_pt1 | contig 14935 bp, 27 predicted proteins | sample SB12metaG_FD_202247 | JGI IMG/M metagenome (GOLD analysis project Ga0307489, IMG submission 202247) | Sea-ice brine microbial communities from Beaufort Sea near Barrow, Alaska, United States - SB 1.2 | ecosystem: Environmental > Aquatic > Marine > Coastal | place: USA: Alaska | collected... | reverse complement strand
ACCAGGGTCTCAAATGTGGAGGATGACGTGCAAGACAATGCGGCAGGATAACGTGGCGTCATGACTTGAATGGATTGATTGAGTGGTCCATAGGACCTTGCCTGCGGCGCGATGTATTCGGCGATGGACAGGAAGCGCTCGTCGTCCACCATGATGTAGTAGAACATGCTGTGGTGCAGCAGCTCCAGTAGGTTGTTGGAGCTCCGCGTCAGACCCTCCAGGAGACAGCCCAGCAGGAGGGTCATTGAGAACAAGCACTCGACCGATATCGGAGCATCACCTACCTTCAGAATGAATGCTTATACAGGCGCACATACCTACAGGCGCACATACTCGGTTCGTCGATTCAACGTCAGTCGAGTGCTTGATCGCAACAACGCCCCTGCCGAGGCGGTGTACGGCGTGTGTGCCCTGCTTCACCGGCGCTGCCCAGGCTCCTCCAGGTCGCTTGTACTCGTGCTCGTCGTACCGCACGGCAGGGGCTTCCACTCCTCCAATTGTCTGCTCAACCTCAAGCCGTTTTCGTCACTAACCACCCAACGTATCCAACAAGCAGTGCTTACGTTGAGCTGAGAAGTGGAGGAGGGTGCGCCCCTGCCGCACGGCGCGGAGCGTGACGGCGTCGACCGCGAAGGTCTTGAACGCGGCGTGCGCCCCCGTGGGCACCCCCCGCGCACTCCTAACCACGAACCCATAGATTCGCTGTAGATCCTGCGCATAGGGCCTGGTAGATGTCGCTCGTAACATCAAACCCCACGTCATAGGATGCCACTCAACTTAAAACGAGTGTTCAACATGCAGTGACGACGAGGTAGGCGGGTGCCTGTCGGACAGAGACTGCTCGCCACATCAAAGGGTGCCACTGGACTCAAGAGGGGTTCAAGGTGCGTGTTCATGACGTGGCAGGCAAACTCTGCCTGGCCCTACGCGTACATACTCCGCATTCTTCGGAGGCTTCAGACCGAAAGTCCCAATGACGTCCGCCAGTCGCCGCGCCGCGCAGGAGGGTCATTGAGAGCAAGCACTCGACCGAGATCGGAGCATGACTTATCTTCAGGGTGAAATTGAGAACAAGCACTCGACTGAGATCGGAGCATGACTTACCTTCAGGGTGAACGTGATAACAAGCACTCAACTCAGATCGAAGCATAACTGACTTACTGGGTGAATGCTCATACACACGCGCGGAGTATATGGAGGAGGAGCGGGAGCTTTGCCGTCGGTCGATTGCTTGTTCTGAATACCCCTCCGCTCGTAGTGACGCGCAGAGGAGGAGGGGGAGATTCACAGTCGGTCGATTGCTTGTTCTCGACACCCCCCTGCCGCGCCCTCCAGCGGAACGTTCTTGCGCGGTGGCGTGGGCTCCAGTGAGGCGTGCAGGCGCTCCAGGCGGTTGCCAAGCGCCATGGGCAGGTTGATTATGTCCTGGTTCGGCAACGCGCCGTTGCGACCTTCGGGTAGGGACTCATGGATGGTGCTCGCCACGTCATAAGATGTCATTTAAAGCATAGGCATTTAACCCAAGAAACGAGGGTCAAACATTCGTTTGATGACGTGGCGAGCACTAGCCATCAGTCGCTACCTTCGGGCGCCAGCTGTATGGAGCTGAAGGACGTGCCGTTGGGCAGCTCCAGGACGTAGGCCTGCTGGATGGCGCCCACGCGCCCGAAGGAGCGCCTGGCCACGTGCGCGGACGACGGCGAGTGGTACTCCGTGAGCCACGCGTCGGCGCCCGCCGTGCGGGAGGGTCTTTGATAACAAGCACTCGATTTGAGAAAAATGCATGACTCCGTCACGCTGGATGTTCATACAGACGCACGGAGGAGGAGGAGGAGGAGAAGGTGGAGGTGGAGGAGGAGATTCAAGGTCGGTTGAGTGCTTGTTATCAATACCCCCCATGCCGTGGGCCCCCAGCGCGCGTCGGGTATGAGCCACAACAGATCCTTGGCGAGCCACGGCGCCTTGGACAGGTGTGAGAACAGCGCGAGGCCGAGGCCGAGCAGGAGGGTCATTGAGAACACACACTCGACAGAGATGAGAGTGTGAATCTTGAGCGTCAATGCTTAGAGTACAGACGAGGAGGAGGTGGCCGAGGAGGAGGCGGAGGAGGAGGAGGAGGAGGAGGAGGGAGGACTTGGAGGAGGAGGAGGAGATTCAATGTCAGTTAAGTGCTTGTTTTGAGTAGACCCCTTGCCGAGTGCTGCGGCGTCGGCGGCGACGTCGCCCGAGGCCCCAATGGGTGTCGCGAGCACGATGCCCTCGCGGCCGTCGCCCTTGGGGGCCTTCGCGACGCTGTGGAGGTTCCGCCCCGTCGCGCCCGGAACCGAAAAGTCCTGGAGGTACGAGTCGAGCTGCAAATACTCCAGCTCCGTTGCCGCCCAGTCCCTGAGCGCGTCCGTCGCGTCGCCGCCGCCGCCGCCGGCGGCTCCGTCACCCGAGTTCGCCACCGCCGCCACTCCCTGCACCGTAAACCGCTCCGCCTCCTGCGCGTGGTCCCATTTGAAGGTACACAGCGACTGGCCCTGCAGGAAGGCGTTCTCGTCGATGAATGTTTTCCGCGCGAGGAGGGGGAACGTGAGGACGCCGAGGAGGCCGGCGAGGTACAATGAAGTACTAACGATGGCGTGACGCCGTACGAGGCTCGCCGCGATGGCCACGATCTTGTCGCGCGCCGCCGGCATCGTGCTGCTGAAGCGCGCGCCCGCACTGGTTGTGATGGTGTGCGACGAAAGTTGGGCACCTCACTCTCGTGCCGTCTGAGGTTTAGGGTTTCGACTTCAGGGCAGGGTTTAGGGTTCAGGGTTTAGGGCGCGGGCATACGGCGCGTGGGTTGCGGGTTGCGGGTTGCGGGTTGCGGGACGTGAATAACAGGTGCCGAGGATGCCAGCCAGGTGGAGCACCATTGGCATGGTGCCGTAGCAGGCTCGCCGCGATGGTCACCATGCTGCCGCGTGCCGCTGCCATCATTGTGTGGGTTGCCACAGGCGCGCCCATACTCCATGTAGGGACAGCGCTGGGAATTGGGCACCCGACATGCGCTGCTGGCCACAGGTTTTTATCAATTTACGGTTTAGTGTTTCGAGTTCGTCGGGGTTCGTGGGCATCACGCGATTCATGACGGTGAAGCAATGCACACACGAAACGGATACCAATCGAAGGTGGGGGCGGCTAATGATAACACGCACTCACCTAACGTCGAGTCGACGAAGCAAGTCTGCGCGTATAAGCATTCACCCTGGAAGGTACTTTACCGGTGAGTCATGATCGATATCGGTTTGAGTGCTCGTTGTCACTGACACTCCTGTAAGGAGCATATGCCTGAGAATGATCGGACGTTGGTGGCTTGTGAACAGTTTCTCACAATTGTACAAAGAATGAAGCGCTACAATGCCAAACTGACAGACGGAAGCAGCACCTGCCCGGAGCGGAGCGTTGAGCGGGTCACTGCCTTCGCCCCCGCCCACGCCCCCGCCACGCCCCCCATCCCTGCCCCCCCACCCCCGCCCCCATCCCCGGCCCCGGCCCCCGCCCTGCCCCCGTAATTCTATAACTTCACCCACTCACGACACATGCCAGAACCACAGCGCCCGACCAGTTCTAGAACCACTCGCCGCCATTTAGAACTTGGAGGCGGTGAAGTCCTGCAGGAGCCAGAAGCCGTCGGTGGACTCGGCGTCCTCGTCCTCCTGGATGGCCAGGAAGTGCAGCCCCCCCACCGCGTTCTTCACCCCCTCCCACTCCTTCGCCTCCTGCGACAGCTCCCCCCGCCAGGGTCCCCGCACCCACTCGCGTTCTGTTCGATTCAATTAGGCGAGGGCAGGTTTGGATACTGCTCGGTTGGTGCACCGCCAGTACTACGCATTTCATCACCCAGACTGCCGTGCATTCAGTTCAGACGACCGCGGTTCAAGTACTTGGACTCAACGTGGAATCGACACCACTCTGATTTGTGTTTCCTGAGCCGAATCTAGCTGAATGAAGGAAATCACCGTGTCCGCAACAAGCAGTGAACTCTAGGGGCTGGAATGCGTAGTAGCGAGTGAACCCAAGCGACTGTGCGCTCATATTATACCCGAGCACACATCAGCGGGCCCCGCCTTGGACTTTTTGAAGCGGGCGTATTGCCAGCTGTCGGCCACGCCCGTGTCCAAGATGATGATGGACGACTCCAAGTCCACCGAGATCCCCCCCAGCTCCAGCCCCTTCGTCCACCCCGCCAGCGCCGCCGACCGCCGGGGCGTAGGGCCGCAAGCTGAAATTGAAAGCATTGTCTGTAGGCGGTTCATCACATTTCAGCGTCACAAGGCTGTTCGTCACATGTTACCGTGAAGCGCGGAATACAAGCGCGGTCAACGGTGGATGACCCTGCACCACCCTACCGTGTGTACACCGCGATACCCGGGATGAGCGTGTCGTCCGCCATGTCCTCGTCGAACGCCAGCAGGTCCCCGTAACAGGGCCTGGCAGAGAACGCTCGCCTCGTCACGTGATTACGTCTTATTCAAGAAACGAGGTTCTAGAATATAGAGGATGATGTGGCAGGCATTGTCCGTCAGGCCCTACCCCAAACACCCGCCCGGATTTGACCTGCTCCGCCTCCTCCTTGACCCCGGCCAGGGGCAGCGCCACGAAGGCCCAGGACTCGCCGCGCAGGGCGTCGGGCAGCGGCATCGGCGAGCTGTTCTCGAAGCCCATCATCGGCGCCGCCTGCCCGTCGTACCCCGCCTGCTAGGGACTCATGGATAGTGCTCACCACGTCATCAAACGCATGTTGAACGCTCGTTCCATGAGTTGGATGACATCCTATGACGTGGCGAGCACTGTCTATCAGTCCCTACCGGGTGCGGCTTGTACACGTTCTCCGCGCGCCAGTCGAGCCAGGAGGTGAGGGTCTGGCACCGCCGCGATGGCAGCGGCACCACGCCCGCTTCGTTGCACGCACGCGTGATGATGGTTTGCATCTGCGACCGGAAAAACTTGAACTTGCGCGGCTTGACGCCGCGCGGTAGGGGCTCACACTCGTCCACTTATCGGCTGGAAGTCACACACTTCTTGTGGGATACGCGGGGTGGCGTCAGTCTGTCAGGTACATGCGGCTCAGGTTCAGACAGGGGCCAGGGCGAAGCCTGGTGCCTCCTGGTACGCACGGGAGCGGGAGCGTCTCTCTCTCTCTCTCTCTCTCTCTCTCTCTCTACCTCGGCTCAGGTTGAGCTCGAGAGTGGACGAGTGTGCGGCCCTACCGCGCGCGACGATGACGCGGTTGATGGCCTTGGACAGCTCCACGCTGTTGATGCGGTTGTTGGGAAAGAACTCGGCGTGCTCGAAGGAGCGTGTCTCGTCGCAGATTAGCAGCTCCCACATCTTCTTGCCGCGCTCGTCCTTCATAGGCCGCGAGCAGAAGTCGAGTTGCCACTCGACGTCGGACTCGACGATGACGCCGCCGCCGGCAACGTGTAGGGTCAGCGTGGGATGGTGTGTGTGTATTCAGGACGGGAGCGCTTGCCACATCAGGGGATGTCGGTGCCGTTCAACTAAAGAACACGGGGCAGACACATACAGGTGCGGATGTCAGGCGCATTTATTCCATGTATGACGTGAACCCCACCTGCGGCGCCGTCCATGACGTCTGGGATCGCGGCGACGTGAGACGGCCCGCGGCGCGACACGGGGGCGGCGAGAGTAACGCCCTTGGGGGAGCGCCGCGCGGCACCCGCAGCGGCACCCTGCTGGCGGCCAACAGTGTGATGCCTCCGTGTTCCTCCTCTCGGGGCCGACGCGGCGGCGGCGGTGGCGGGGGCGAAGGCGGCGGCGACCTGGGCGGACATCGTGGGGGTTATGTGGGAGTCTGTGGGCGGCGGCAGGCCTCTGAAGGACGCTCACAGCGGGCAGTGGGCGTCGCGTAGCCGCGAGGTGTCGAGATGGGTGTCGTGTTCTTGTCACGTGGCATCCGCAGGAGGGCGAACCAATCAGATGGCTGCGATCCCGGGGAATGGGAAGTGGTCCACGTAACATTATCCACGCTTTTATCCGTCTAGTAACCTGATAACCGCGCTGCGGCCGCATTTGCAGCTTACCGTGCACTGCCATGCCAGTCTACTGGCACGTGGCACTCACTGGCACTTGCACTCTTGGCCCATCACCCTATTACCAGCGCGCCATTATTCTCGCGCTCGACCGCGCTGCCGCCATGTGCAACATAGATAACAGCGCCTAATACATTGAATATTAAGTGTTGCACACTCCGTTGTTCTATCCTAATTATCTCCCACCCCCACTCTACCTAATCATGCTCCGCTTCCTCCCCCAATGCAGCCTATCATGCTCCGCCAATCTACACAATCATGCTCCTCCTTCACCCTCGCATCCTCTGCCCAATCATGCTCCGCTTCCTCCTCCGACCTACCCAAGCACGCTCCGCCAAACTACCCAATCATGCTCCACTTCCTCCCCCATTCTACCCAATCATGCTCCGCCTCCTCCGCCAATCTACCCAATCATGCTCCGCTTGCGCCCCCGCGTCCGCACCTCGGCAAACTTGTTGAAGGATGCACTCCACTGCCTGGAACCAGGGCATGCGTAGGTATTTCAGCTTAACTTGAGTATCATTGAGGTAGTAAGTGGGATAACTCACAGCGCTTCCACAGTCAAACAGCTTAATGCCAGCTGAGAAACACACTGAGTGAAGGCCCTGCAACTTGAGTGACTTTGAGTATCTTTGAGCAACTTTGAGTATCTTTGAGGGTTGCCAGTGGGTCCGGGATAAAAGGATGAAGGTAAGCTGGGGGGGAGGGGAGACGTAAGCGCGGCCCTGCTTGGACGCCGCCTTGTACGCCGACATAATGTGCTCGAACAGCTTGTTGGCGGCGTGCGTCGTCGTGATGGCGCGCTCCAGAGGGCAGGGCCGCACCCAGCACGTTTCGGCTTGATGTGAGCACCTTTTGTGGGGTACGTTGGGGTTATTGGGTGGTTTAAGTGACGAACTCGTCTATAATGTGTGAGATCCAAAGTGGAGGAGCTGGTGAGGGTGAGGGCCTGACCAGGACGTAGAGGTCCACGCCCTTGTCCTCCGGGATGATGGAGTTGTGCGCCAGTCCCAACTCCAGGGACTCATGGATAGTGTTTCCCACGTCATCAAACGCATTTTGCACCCTTGCTTCTGGAGTTAAATGACATCCTATGACATGGCGAGCACTATCCATGACATGCTATGACGCGGCGAGCACTATCCACCAGACCTACCGAAATCGATGAGCACCACCCGCTTGTCCACGTGGTGGACGAGGATGTTGGAGGTTGTGAGGTCACCGTGGATGAGGCCGCCGTCGTGCATGGCCGCCACCGCGTTGCCCACCTGCGCGCCGATGTCCTTCATGCACCCCTCGTCCATGCCCTCGCGGATCAGCTCCTTCAGCGCGCGCCCCGCGCAGGAGGGTCATTGAAAGCAAGCGCTTGACAGAGTTAAAAAAAACAGCTTACCTTGAGTACGAGTACGAATGCTTATGCAGACGCGCGGACGAGAAGGAGGAGATTCAACTGGTCTCAACACCCCCCCTGCCTCGACGTGCTCCATGTAGATGGCGGACTGCACGGTGTCGACGTAGTACAACGATGGCGTGACCACCCCCAGCTTAGGGCCTGGCAGACATTGCTCGCCACGTCATCCAACGCGTCGTGTCATGAGGTAAACGGCATCCTAGGATATGGAGGGCACTATCTACCAGGCCCTCGAGGTGAAAGGCATCCTGTGACAAGGCGTGCAATATCTACCAAGCCCTACCCCAGCTTGCGCGCGCGGACGATGGAGCGCGCCTCCATGTTGAGGCGGCTCTTGGTGAGCTTGGCGTCCAGCGTCGGGTGCCGGTACGTCTTCTTAAACCCTTGCTCAGGGGCGCGGGCGTACACTCGCCCGCGTTCCGTCTCAATCTGAGCCGTGCTTGTCACGGAAGCCACGTCACGTGTCCCCTACATAGTATTCATGTTGAGCCGAAGAGTGGACGAGTGGGAGGCCCTGCCGCTGCTTGATGATGGTGGGGCGCTGGCAGAAGTTCACGGCGAACACGCGGCCCTGCGTAGCGGGGCCAACACAAGTGCTGCACTTTTCATGTCAACTTTTGGACCTCGCTCGACAGCAATCATGGTGCTGACCGGGAGCGATGTCACCGTGAAGTCGGCGAGGGGGTAGTGCATCGCCACAATCGCTGCGACGTGTCCCACTCGAGAGGAGTTTGATCCTGACACTACTTCGTTTGTCCACGAAACCACCTAATACACGCAACTCGAAGATAGTCGAGTGCAGCAGAGAAAAGTGAGTAAGTATTGTTTTACTGAGGAGGGGGGCGGTCATTACGGTTCGGCCGTGAAGGCCTTGCCTCCGCGCCCTGGCTGATCATCTTGCCGTACCCGCCGAGCAGGGCCACGCAGAAACTGCTCGCCACGTCGTGCGACGCCGTGTACCTCGAGGAACGAGGGTCTAGAACGTGGAGATTTCTATTACTCGACAGCCAAGCGATGGGATGCTATTTGCTACGGGAAGCATCTTTCAAATGTCACCACGGGAACGAGTGCCAGGTTCCCGGCGCTGGGCGAAGTGCTCGCCACGACGTGCGATGCCGTATACGTCGAGAAAGGAGGGTCTAGAACGTGGGGGAAGAACGTGGCAAGCATCATCTGCCAGTGCCAACCTCCGAGGAGATCGATCAAGTCCACCTCCACCGGCTCTTTTTTGGTCTCCGGCGCCGCCGCCGCCGCCGGTGCCGCCTCGACCTTCAGCTCCGGCATCGTGAGATGCCGCGGCGCGTGCAGGCGTAGCGTACGCACCGTTTGCTCGCTCGCTGTGATGGCGCACTGTGGGTAGCGTGCGGCTGCAAGTGCGGGCGGGTGCCGATGGTGCCTCTCCTGCTCCTGCTCCTCACATAAACCCTATAAACCCTAAACCCTGAACCCTATATAACCTAAACCCGTTTGACCCCCCCACGGATCTGCGCAGACTAATTCCCTAAATGATGCCAGCCCGCGGGCACGCTCACTCACACGCTCCCCGCGAACAACGCACCGCGATCCGGCCGAGAGCAGAAGGGACACAGGCGTGCACGAGGCGCAACACTTGAGCGTTGAGGAGCCATGTCGTACGGGGGAGGAGGAGGACGAGGATACGGAGGGGGACGAGGAGGGGGCTTCGGATCCGGAGATATGGCTCGCCTCCCTGTAAGAAGGCACCCCAAACCAAACACATCCCCCGTCTTCGGCGCTCCCTTCCTGCCGCTTACTCCTGCCCGAACCCCGCAGCTCCGCTGGGCGTTCCCACCACCATCGTTGCCATCACGCGCCGCCGCGTATCGGCTTTATTCTGCGAGCGGCTCGCTGGCCGAATGCTGAGCGAGCCCCCTCAGGCTCAGACCCCTCTTCTGACAAGTCGTCGCGTTGTCTTCACCCCCCGCCCCGCCATCAGGTGGGCGGCGACGAGCGCAAGCGCAAGTTCGAGCAGATGGACGCCAGCGAGGTGCGGCGCGGGCCCGACGGCAGCCTGGAGCTGGTGGCGGCGCCCAAGGCAGGGGGACGACACTCTTCAACTCTGATAATCTAAATTGAATTCCAGCTGGTGCCCACTTATTTTTCTCAGGTCCCAACCAAACATTAGGGTTGGGGCTCTTCTCAACACCTTGGCAGACACCCGCTGCGCTGAGGCGGTGCAGGATGACCCTGGGATGACCGCGTTTGGTCTCAGCCACTGAAGCTAGGGTGTAAAAATCTGTCCCCAAACTTTGATTTCAACTTCAACGAGAGGCAGTACCCCAAGGTGGACCCGCTGGGCGGCGGGGAGATGAGCCTCGAGCAGGCCAAGGCGCTGCTCGGCAAAACCAAGAAACACAAAAAGGAGAAGAAGGAGAAGAAGAGCAAGAAGGATGGCAAGACGAAAAAGGAGAAAAAGGCGGGGGCTATCATTTATAGAGTCTATACACTACACGACATTACACTCCTCCGCTTTTCAGCACAGCGTAACGTAAGCCGCGGCAGCTGGGGCCTTACATTTCACTCCTCACCGTTTCGGTGTAACGTCAGCCGTCGCAGCCGTGATTTTGTCCCTGAAGCCGCTTTAAGCCACGTTGGAGCCGTTGCACCTCAACACGCCGAAGGCGCTTACAGTACGTGTGATGCGGTGATGGGGAATGAGCGTTGGGCGCTCGTCGAAGGATAAGAAGAAGAAGGACAACAAGGGGAGCGGCAGCGATAGTGACAGCGACAGTGAGGGTGGGGCGGGGGGGGGCGACGGCGGCGGCGGCGGGGGTGAGGGGGACTCGCGGCAGTGGAAGAGCAGCGCGGGCGTCAAAAGCAGCGCCAAGGAGGGGGGCAAGGTAAGGCGGTGCAGGTTGATTACAGGTTGAACCGCGCTTGGTTTCAGTCCTTGAATATTCTTCACTACCGTCCATCGAGCCCTGAGGAACTCACATTGGTGACTGTTACCCAACTTCCCCCGCCATTTCTATCGAATGACTTGCTTTCCGCCTTCAAACGTTGCTTTCAATTTGAGCTATTGCGGCGCTACAGCAAGGACAAGGGCAAGGAGGAGTGGGGTAAACCCCCGGGGCCCGAGGTGACCGTGCAGCCCATCGGCGAGGACGATTACTTCCTCAAGAACCACGAGTTTGCGGCGTGGTAGGGCGGTGCAGGTTGACCCGTAGTTGACCCCGTTGGACCCCAGGTTGACCCCGGGTTGACTCCAGGTTGACCCCACGTTGACCTGTTTTACCCCAGGTTGACCTGGTTCATCCCAGGTTCACCGCGGGTTGACCCCGGGTTGACCCCGGGCTGACCGCGCTTGGTTTAAGCGCTTAAAGCTGAGATACGATGAAACGCCTTCAGGCTTTGCTTCCAATTTCAACTTGCGGCGCTGAGGCGTGGTTGAATTATTCGCGCGGGACGTTCTTCACCGACCTGAAGGCGGACGACGCGCGCGCGCAATTCAAAGACTTCGCCGTGGAATGGAACAGCCGCAGGCAGGGGCTTACACTCGTCCACTTCTCGGCTTGCTCTGAGCACTTCTTGTGGAATTTGTTGGATTATTGGGTGGCTGCAGTGGCACGGGGGCCAAGGCGGAAGCCTGGTGCCTCCTCAGAAACGCTGACTCGTCTGTTTCTCGGCTTCAGTGGCCCGGCTGATGTTGAGCTCAAAATTGGACGAGTGTTGGTCCCCAACTGCCGGCTGCCAGCCCGCCTCTATGCGGGGGTCACGCTGTCGGGCCGCAGGTAGATGAGTAGACATGTTAGTGGCGTCCAGTGAGATGGAGTTTGTAGAGGTTATTTAAAACACATCTTTGCTGCATCGCTAACGCTACGACTCGCGCCCTTCACCTCACCTCGTCTGCGGATATCAAGGTTTTCGTCTGTCACGGGGTGACCATGCGTAATGTACCGGACGATGCGTAATGTACCTGACGGTATGGCGTGCCGCACACGTTGTATGGAAACGTAAATGGAGTTCCATGGGGTAGCAGCCCTGTAGACTACTTCGAAGAGAGAGGGGTTTGCGGCCAAAGCGCACGCGCCTCAAGTGAACGGGAGCGAGTCTGGGAGGGGCATGCGCAGAAGTAGAAGAAACGCCCCCTGCAGACTTGCTTCTGAGAAGAGGGGCTGCGAGATTCACCAAAAGAAACGGAGTTGTCAACCCGTTTTTGCTGCCACCTCAGCGTTACGACGAGCACCCCTCTCCGACGCCATGTATAAACACGAGCGCGCCCGCCCACCTCTGCACTGTCTATCCGCTCCGCCAGAGACCCACAGCTCACTCGTGAATTACCCTTACCGGTATCGGCGCCATGGACGCCGCGCGGCTCACGGCGCTGAAGCGCGACGTGCGGGACGCGCTGCTCAACAACAAGGTGAATCACTGATTATCGCGTTCCCCGCCCTCCGTCCATCCCATCCATCGTTTGGGGCCCGAGCACGCGACCTTTCAAGTCAGAGTCGCTTATAATCGCTTACCATCCTTCGGGAAGCTGGCTCACTCCCTAGGTACGGGTGGCGTCATTCAGGCGCCAGCGTCCCGACTTCTCGCGTCACACAAGCTCCTTCGCAAAAAACAATCTTGACAACTTCGCGACGAAAACGAAAAACCGCGGACGTCGTAAAACCGTCGGCATGTCCCACGCTGGCGCGGCGCGTGTCAAGCGTTCTTTCAGTGTTTTTGTATATCGTGCACACTCGTTGCATCCTCCTCCCATTCCCTAGCCTGTGCACTCCCTGACTCCTTGACCCCCAGACTCCCTGACTCCCTGGCCTGGCCACTCCCGTTCCCTGACTGTTTGCTCGTTGTCCGTCTGTACACACTCGCGCAGGTGATTGCGTTCCCCATCGCGTGCCGGGTCGCGTGGCATGCAAGCGGGACTTTCGACGTGCGTGACGGCACTGGAGGGTCTGACGGCGGCAGGGGTTTGCACTCGTCCGCTTCCCAGCTCAACTTAACGCCGTTTCTGTCACTGAAGCTATGCAACGCATCCCACCAAAACTCCAAAACTGCTGAAGTTAAGCCGAAAAGTGGACGGTTGGACTGTATAAAGCCCCTGCGAGCATCCCACCAAAACTTCAAAAGCGCTCAAGTTAAGCCGAAAAGTGGACGAGTGTAAGCCCCTGGACGGCGGCACCATGCGCTTCGAGCCCGAGGTGAGCGACCCCGCCAACGCGGGCCTGGGCATCGTGCGTGACGTGCTGCACGAGGTCGGGCCTGGTAGATGGGCCACCAAACGTCGACAACTAAATCCATTCGGTCAGGTGCCCACCTGCTCCAAGCAAGGCACCATGTTCTCCACGTCATTTAACTGGACAGTAAGATGCCATTCAACTCAAGCAAACAGCGGTCAAAATGCGTATCGAGGACGGGCGCGCAACGGGCCTGGCAGATACAACTCGCCACATCACAGGAGGCCTTTCAACTCAAGAAACGAGGGATCGACGCACGTTTGGGTGACGTGGCGGACAGCATTGAGGTGTCCCTGCCGCGGGGTATACAAGAAGCACTCGGACGTGATCTCGCAGGCCGACCTGTGGACGCTGGCCGGGGCGCTCTCCATCGAGTTCGCCGGCGGGCCGCACGTCCCGCACGCGCTCGGCCGCGTCGACGACACCGACGGCGCCAAGTGCCCGATGCCCGGCCGCCTGCCCGACGCCTCGCAGGGCGCCGCGCACTTGCGGGACGTCTTCCACCGCATGGTACGGCGGTGCAAGTCGACTCCTGTGCTGAAAGCGCTTGGAACGATGTGCTTGAAACTGGGTGATGAACTGCATGATGAGCTGCTTTCAATCTTTACTTTCGAACACGAGTTGCGGCAGTACAGGGTGGGCCTGGGCGACCGCGACATTGTGGCACTGAGCGGCGCGCACACCCTGGGGCGGTGCCACCTAGTGCGCTCCGGCTACGACGGCAAGTGGCGGGGCCGCGACACTCCTCCACTTCCCGCCTCCACCTCAGCCGTTCTCGTCACTCAGACTGAAACCACCCAGCATATCTCACAAATGATGTTTCCGCTGAGGTGAAAGTGGACTCGAGTGGACGCCCCTGGCGCATGGACGCGGTCGCCGCTGCGCTTTGACAACGAGTACTTCCGCAACCTCATGACGCTGACGTGGCAGCCGCGCCAGTGGCGGGGGCGCGACACTCCTCAACTTTTCGGCTCAACGTTGCACACCTTCCTTGGGATAAGAATGAGGAGCAGACAGGAGCGTAGCTCCTATCTAGGATTCCAGATACAGGCTGTACTAGTACTGCCGACATTTCAGTGTGTCGTGACAAGAAACGTCTCAGCTTGATCAGAAGATGTGAGGCCCCTGGTGGGAGGGACGGCAAGTTGCAGTACACGGACTTGGAGACGGGCGAGCTGATGATGCTGCCCACGGACATGGTAGGCCGGTGCAGGTTGACCCTATGAACCCCAAGTTGAAACCGCCTGGAACTAAGCGCTTGAAACTAGAGTGTGGTACACTGCTTTCAACTTCTTGTTTCAAATTCAACCTGCGCCCCTACAACATGGCGCTCAAGACCGACCCGGCCTTCCGCGACTTCTCTGAGCTCTATGCGCGGCGCGGTCTCGCGCACAAAGCTCGCCACGTCATAGGATGTCATTTGAACTCTCAAGAAATGAGTGTGTGACATGTGTTTGATGACGTGGCTTGCACAATCCATGGGTCCCTGCGGCGCGGGACCAGGGCGCGTTCTTCCGCGACTTCTCTGCCGCGTACAGGTAGGGCCGTGCACTTTAACCCCAGGTTGACCCAGGGCTGACCGCGCTTGGATTCAGCGATTGAATCCAACATATGTTGAACCGCTTTCAAACTTTGCTTTCCAAGTCCAACTTGCGGCGCTACACAGAGCCGGCTGCTGAGCCTGGGAACCAACGCGTGCCCGCACCTGGTAAGGCGGTGCATGTTCCCCCTATCAAATCCAGGTTCAAAGCGCCCGGAACTAAGCGCTTGAATCTGAAGTATGCTTAACTAATTAACTGCTTTCAAGTTTTGCTTTCAAAATCAACTTGCGCCGCTACAACCTGGCGGCGCTGGCGGGGCGCGCGGCGGCGTCGGAGAAGGCGGCGCGCGGCGCGGCGTTCCGGGAGGCGGCGATGCACGGCGTGGCGGACATACTGCCGCTGGCGCAGGGCGTGGACGTGGACGGTGCGGACGCCGGCACCGCCCGCACCGCGCTGCACAAGGCGGCCTATTGGGGCGGGGCCGCAGTCTGCTCATCCACCTGCTCATCTCCCCCGCCGTCATCCCCCTCCTCATCCTCTCCTCCTGTTCTTCTGCCTCCTCCTCCTCCTCCTCCCCCTCCTCCCAACTCCTCCACCTCCTCTTCCTGCTCCTCCTCCTCCTCCTCCTCCTCTCCTCATTTCCCTCCTCCTCCTCCTCCTCCTCTTCCTCCTCTTCCTCCTCCTCCTCCTCCTCCTCCTCCT
>Ga0307489_10001611_pt1 | contig 14938 bp, 24 predicted proteins | sample SB12metaG_FD_202247 | JGI IMG/M metagenome (GOLD analysis project Ga0307489, IMG submission 202247) | Sea-ice brine microbial communities from Beaufort Sea near Barrow, Alaska, United States - SB 1.2 | ecosystem: Environmental > Aquatic > Marine > Coastal | place: USA: Alaska | collected... | reverse complement strand
GGGGTGTATTGGGTGTGTGTTATGGGTATATTAGGGGTGTACTAGGGAAGTATTAGGGGTGTATTGGGGGTGTATTGGGGGTGTATTGGGGGTGTATTGGGGGTGTATTGGGGGTGTGTTATGGGTGTATTAAGGGTTTGTCATGGGAGTATTAGGCCTACCATGGCGCGGCGCACCTCCGCTAGGTTGGCGGCGGCGGCGAACGCCCCCGACTCGCGGCTCTTGAGCGCCGCGAATCCTTGAGCGGTGACGGCGGTGTCCAGGGCGCGGCGCACGCGCTCCTCTGCCGCCGCCGCAGCCTGCTGCAACCGCGTGAACCAGGGGCGTACACTCGGACACTTTCGAGCTCAACGTAAGCGCGTTTTGTACGATACGGTGAGTGTATTTCGGGGTTCAGCGATGAAAACGGCTTGAGTTGATCTCAGAAATTGACGAGTGGAAGCCCCTGCAGTGAACTGCTCCAGCGCCACCCGCAGCCGCCGGCGCGCCTCCTCAGGGGCGTACGACGTGCGCGCGAACCGTTCCGCCACAAAAGTCGCCGCTCCCATGCCCCTGGCGACGCTCACCATGGCCTCACGCCCAGCCCCGGCGCCACCCCTGGCCCCGCTCTCACCCGCCGCCGCTGTCGCCGCCTCCATGGCCCCGGCGACGCTCAACCTGGCCCCGCGCCCGGCTCCGGCCCCACTCTCCCTTGGCTCCCTCGTTCCCACCCCCGTGCCAGATGGCGTTGATGCGCGCGGTGCTCTCTTGTCGGGTGCTGCGACAGCGGCGGCCACCTCAATTTAGCGGCGCAAGTTAAAACTGAGAGCATTGTTGGAAGGCGCTTCATCATAATTATTTCAGCATCAACCGCAGAAACCAAGCTCAGCAAATCTGGGTCAACCTAGGGTCAACCTGAGGTCAACCTGGGTTCAACCTAGTTCCAACCTGGGGTCAACCTTGCGTCAACCTTGGGTCAAAATGGGATTGACGTGCGGTCGACATGCACCGCCGTACCTTGAGCTTGGCCGCCGCCGCGGCCGTAGCAAAGGCGGACATCTTGGTGGGCGGGGGCCTGAATACGGAAGCGAAGGGAACCCCCTCGTCGTCCGCGTCATCGTCGGCGGCGGCGGCGGCGGCGACGGTGGGAGCAACGGCAGTGCCGGCGGCTGCGGTGGCTGCAGTGGCGGCGGCGGCGGTGGCGCTATGTCTAGCGGCAGCATGACTATTTCTGGCGGCAATCTGAGCAAGCCCGCCCTTACTTGCCCTAGCCGCTTTCCCCGCCGTGTCCTTCACCAATGTCATCATGTCCATCGCCTCCGCGCGGGACCTGCGACCAGGGACTGATGGATAGTAATCGCCACGTCCTAGGAAGCCATTTGACTCGAGAAAAGAGGGTTCAAAATACGTATGACGACGTGGCGAGCACCATGCATCAGTCCCTACCCGCGGCGGATGGGGCCCTCGGAGCTGCGACCGGATGCGGCGCTGGCCGACGAAAACCGAGGTCCAGGTTTCTTATCGTCGTCGCCGCCGCCGCCGCCGCTGCTTCCACCGCCGCTGTTTCGCATGGACGCAGAGGACATCCGGGGCGCTTTCTCTTTCCCATCTCTCCCAGCCAACTTCTTATCGGACCAGCCACCCTTCCTAAACGCGGCGGCGGCAGCTTCGGTGGCGGAGCGCTCTTCCGCCATCTCCCCCAGGTCGTACTCCCCCTCGCGCTAGAGCCAGGCATGTCATGCTCGACACATCATAACAAGTCATTCGACTCATGCTCGACTCATCTTCCAATAGGCCGAACTCGCTATATCGCTTCCCGCGCCAAGCGCTGACGCTTTGCGCGCTTCTCTGTATGGGCATTCAACCTAGCGCCCGCTTTCCCGCGCGGAGCGCTGATGCTTTGCCCGCAACTCTGTATGGGCATTTCACCCATGCGATATACCGAAGTTGGCCTATTATCAGGTCCCCCCGCCATGCTGATCTACGAAGGGATAACGTGCTTGTCCCTGCCTCGCGTGGCGCCCGCGGCATGACGATCGGGAAAATATCAAGAAGCGAGGGCGGGAGCCCGCCTGTGTGTAGCGGCACAAGTTGAAACAGACAGCAAAGCTCGAAAGCAGTTAATCATATCTTCGTTTCGAGCGCTCAGATCCAAGCGCTTTCAACGTGGGTTACATTGGGTCGACCTGCACTGCCCTACCTACGGGCAGGGGCTTACACTCGTCCACTCTTCAGCTCAACATAAGCGCCTTCTGCGTGACCGGGGGTGTACTTAGGGGTTGATTCGGGGGTGTTTATGGGGTGGTAGGGGGTATTAGGTGTGTTCAGGGTGTGCTTTTGGGTCAGAAACGGCTCAAATTGAGCAGAAGAGTGGACGAGTGTGAGCCCCTGCCTACGGGCACCTCTTCCGCCGTGGCGCTCTTTTTGATGAAGGCCGCGGCCGCTACCTTAATCTTGGCAGCGCCGGTCGCCGACGTGTAGCGACGCAAGTTCAAACTGAAAGCGAAACTTGAAAGTGGCTCATCTTGTCATAGTTTCGAGCGCTTTACACCAGGCGCTTTCAAAGCGGGTTTCATCGGGCGAACCTGTACCGCCTTACCGAGGCCACCACGGAGAGGAGTGACGGCATCTTTGGAGCGGCCGCGGGAGCATCGGCGGCGGCGGCATCGACAACTGCAACGGCGGCATCGGCGGTGGCGGCGGTGACGGCGCCGGCCCGGCCGAGGCGGGGGGCGTTAGCCGTCTTAAGCTCTATCTTTGAGGCATCGGCAGCGGCATCGACAGCTGCGACGGCATCGGCGGTGGCGGCGGTGACGGCGACGGCACGAGTGAGGCGGGGGGCGTTCGTCGTTTTCACCAGCTTCGGGGCGGCCGCGGCGGTGACGGCGATGGCGGCAGGGGCATCGGCGGCGGCGGCGGCGGCGACAGCGGCGGTGGCGTCGGTGGCCGAGGCGACGGCGGCGGAGAGGCGTGGGGCGGTAGTCGTCTTCATCGTCCCCGCCCCCGCTCCAGACGTCGACGCCCGCGGCAGTTGCCCAGGCGCTGCTCCTCCTTTGACCAGCGCCGGCACCTTCAGGAGGTTGAGGCCGGGCTTGAGCCTCCGCAGCTTGGCGCCGGCCGAGAAGGAGGGGGACATGGTGGGTGGGCCCTGCACCGCGGCCAGGCGCTTCCCGGGAGCCGCTGCCGGGTCGAAAGTCAGCGTGGCCTAGCAGTAGGGACTAGTGGATTATACCCGCCACGTCATCAACCGCAATTTGCATCGATGATTCTTGAATGAAACGGCATCCTATGATGTGTTGAGCAGTATCCATCAGTCCTCACCTCGCAGCCCCCGGCGCCGCCCGCGCCGCCGGCTGCCGCGTACACCTCTGACCAGGGGCTTACACTCGTCCACTTTTCAGCTCAACGTAAGCACGTTTCGGGGAATGTATAGGCAGGTTTGCTTTATAGACTCAACGGGCCTGCCAGGTAAGCGGAACGTGTCCACAGCTCGAAATCTGACTATGGCCCGTTGTGAAAGCGACTGAGGTTGAGGTGAGAAGTGGACGAGTGGAAACCCCTGCCTCCGCCAGCGCGCCGTGCAGCTGCTCGCGCGCCTCGTCGGCAGTGATCTGCGCAGCGGCCAGGCATGAGGGTCATTGAGAACATCCACTTGACCGAGATCGGAGCATGACATACCTTCAGGGTGACTGCTCATACAGACGTGCAGTCTCCACTCGTCGGACGAGAGCTTGTTCTCAATTCCCCCCCCGCCAGGTTGTCGCGCGCCACACCGGCCGCGCCCTCCGCGCCCTCCAGGTCGCTTGCGGCGATCAGCGCGGCGGCGCCCACGTTGTAGTGCCGTAAAGATGAAATTGAAAGCAAAATTTGAAAGCGGCTCATCATAATACAAGTTCACTCGCTGAAATCAAGAGCGGACAACCTGGGGTCCACCTGGGGTTAACCCGCGTCAACCTGGGGTTAACACGAGGACAACCTGGGGTCAAGACGGGGTCAATATGGGGTCTAAGCGGGGACAACCTGGGGTCGACCCGTGGTCAACCTGGGGTCAAATTGAGGAAAACCTGGGGTCAACCCGGAGTCAATCTGGGGTCAACACAGGGACAACAAAGGATAAACGCGAGGCCAACCTGAGGTCAACCCGGGGTCAATATGGGTCAAAACGGGGACAACGTTGGGTCAACCTGAACCGCCCTGCCACCTCCATGGCGCGGTCGACACCCCTAAACCCTAAATACTAAATACTAAACCCTAAAATATAAATCCTAAACCCTGGGGTCAACCTGAATCGCCCTGCCACCTCTGTGGCGCGGTCGACGACGCGGTCGAGGTCCGCGGCGAACGCCATGCCCGGATCCGCGGTCACGCCCGCCGTAGCGCAAGGGCTTACAATCATCCATTTCTCAACTCAACGTAACAACTTTTTGTGAGTCAGTGACAGGTGTCGCGTTGTTTGGCGTGGTTAACAATATCGATTGGTCACAAGTAGTCACAGACTGGACCCAAATGAACGGCGCACTGATCGAAACGGCTCAGGTGAGCTGAGAAGTGAACGAGTGCATGACCCTGCCGCCGCTGCCGCCGCCGCCATCGCTGCCGCGCCGCCGCCGTCGGACTCCGCCGCACGGAAGCCTGACACCATCTCCTTTGTCACCGCCACCATACTCTTCCCGCGGCTCACGCGCGCGTCGTCCGCTGCCACCACCTAGGGCCTGACAGATAATGACTGCCACGTCATCATCCACATCATAGACCCTCGCTTCTTGTGTTGAATGGAATCACATGAAGTGGCAAGCATTATGTGTCAGGCCCTACCAACTCTGTCTTTGCCGCCCCCGTCCGCAGCTGCACCTGCCGCGCGAACTCCTCCTCCACCCGCACCGCCGCCGCCATGCTGTAGCGGCGCAAGTTGAATTTTAAAGCAACATTCAAAGAGACTCATCATAATTTAACTTCAAGCGCTTCGTTCCAGGCGGTTCAGGTTGCACCGCCCCAACTTGCACCGCCATACCATGCGCTGCCCCTCCACAACCTCCACGGTTTCCTCCAATGCGTCGCAGTCCCCGCGCAGAGCCTCCGCCGCCGGGTAGGGACCGATGGATGGTGCTCGCCAAGTGGTAGGAAGTCATTTCACTGAAGAAACGATGGTGCAAAAATGCGTGTCTATGACGTGGGGGGTAACGAGCCTGGCGGATATTGCTCGCTACGTCATAGGACGTCATGTACCTAAAGATTGAGGGTTCATCATACAATTGAAATCGTGGCGAGCGCAATCCAGCAGTCCCTACATCCGCGGCGACGGCGTTAGCGCGTGCCCGCCACGCCGCCACGGTCTGCTCCGCGCACTCCGCGGCGTCGTCCTGCCCGTCCGCGTACAGGTCCGCCACAATCTCCTCGGTCCGCGCCGTCAAGCAGGGGCTGACAGTCGTCCACTTCAAAGCTCAACCTGAGCCGTTTTTTTCATGCAACCACCCAACGTATGCCACAAAATAACTGTACGTTGAGCTGAGCAGTGGACGAGAGTAAGACCCTACCGCAAAGCCGCCCGCCGATGCCGCGGCGACGTCCGCTTCCGCCAGTTTCTCCCGTGCCGCTTCCATGCGCTAGAGCCTGGCAGGTGTTGCTCGCCACGTCATAGCCACGCGCGAACGAAGCGATGATGTTGCTAGCCACGTCACAGGATGGCATTCATGAAATAAACCGAGGGTAATAGGATGGCATTTGCTTCGTTAATGCGGGTCGACGATGTGGCGAGCAATATCTGACAGGCGCTACCAGGCGTGACGTGGCCTGCTCCGCCTCGAGCTCGAGGGCGTCGAGAGCGGCGCACGCGTCGGCGACGGAGGCGACGGCATTGATGGAGAGCCGCTCTGCTTTCCGCGCTGCAATAGCCTCCTTTGAGTTGTCGTCGATGGCGGTCGCCACGCGGTTCCCCATTGTAACTGCGATACCCGCGGTCCGCACCCGCTGCAGCGCCGCGCGGCCGCAACCCAGGGACGGATTATTAGAGCTCGCCACGTCAAAATATGCCATGGAACTCAAGAACTGAGGGTTCACAAAGCGCTTGATGACATAGCGAGCAACATACACCAGTCCCTACCACGCCCAGCTGCCGGGCTCTCCGCCACATGCGCCTCCTCCTCCGCCCGCCGCCGCGCTTCGTTCGCGCGCTCGCGCTTCACGCAGGGCATGGCAAGTTCTGCGTGCAACATCAAAGGATGACATTCACCTCAAGAAACGAGGGTTCGAAACGCGTGTCAATTATTCGATCACGTGTTGGGAAGTATCGGCCAGACCTCCACCGCCTCCTCGCGGAAGCGCTGCGCCGCTGCCGTCGCCGTCGCCTTCGCCACCGCCGCGTCCCGCGCGTCCTGCACCCGCGCCAGCGCTGCTGACGCCTTGCCGTCGTGTAGCGGCGCAAGTTAAATTGAAAGCAACGTTTGAAAGCGGTTCATCATATTTCAGCTTCAAGCGCTGAAACCAGGCCGTCAATACAGGGTCAACGTGGGTTCAATCTGCACCGGCTTGCCGTCGTGGAACAGCACCTCCTTCTTCCGCGCCTGCCCCATCAGGTAGCGGCACAAGTTAAATTGAAAGCAAAGTTTTAATGCGGTGCATCGGATTCCGGCTTCAAGCGTTAACATCAAGTGCGATTGACCCGGGGTCAACCTGGGGTCAACCAGCACCGCCTTACCATCAGGTCATTCGCCCTGATCTCGCTCACCACCGCCGCCGAGGGCCGAGCTAGGGCGACGCAGGTTGAACCGATGAAACCCGAGTTGAGAGCGCATGGAACTACACTCTTGAAACTAGTTGTCATGAATCACTTGCAAACTTGACCTCCAATTTCAAATTGCGCCGGTACAACAAGAACTAGAAACAACGCAACACTCGCCACATCGCAGGATGAAGGATGGCATTGCACGCAACACAAGAGGGTGTCAATGACAACGCGGTGGATGATGGGACGAGCATTGCTCAATGGGCCCTACCGGCGCCGGGCTACGCGAAGCGCGCCTGAGCATACTCCACATCACGCCACCGCTGGACGTGCCGCCGCTGCCGCCGGATGTGCCGCTGGCGCTGGAGCTGCGTTTTGGTGGCGATGTGGCGCCGCTGTCGCTGGCTGCGTTTTTGTTTTTGGTTTTATTGCCGGGCGAGGCAGCCCCGGCGCCGCCCTTGAGTCAGGGGCTTATGGAATACACTCGTCCACTGGTTGGCTTGACGTGAGGACATTGTGAGGGATATATGGGCTGGTTCTCGTAATATGGTGACAAATCAAGCTCATGTTGAGCTGAGAGGTGGGCGAGTCGAAGCCCCTGCCTTGAGCTTGCCGAAAGCGGACGCAATTTTCTTCTTGGTGGCCGCCAAGCGCTCCAAGCGAACCTTTTCTGGGTCCTCCTCGTTACCCAGATCTGTGAATGAAATCGCCTCCGCGCGGCTTTCGCCAATGAGCCCGTGCCGTAGGGTCGAATACACGGTGCGGTGCCCGACACGTCACACGATTTCTTCAACTCAATGGAAGAGTGTTGGAAATGTGGTGGATCGCAAAGCAAACAATGTTCGCCACAACTGTTTGCATGTGGTGGATGGCAAAGTAAGCAGTGCTCGCCGTGCCATAGCATGTCATTCTACTCATTAAGTGAAGGTTTGGGGTTTGCTAATGTGGTGGATGACGTGGCAAGCCCGAGCAGTTTATACGTGACCCCCCACCTTAGCGCTTGTCCAGAGACTGCTGGCGTATGAGAATGTCTCTCTGAAACTTGGCTGACTGCCGCTGACGTGGCGGGAGGGGCTGAGGTGATTGGCTGACTGCCACTGACGTGGCGGGAATGGCGTAAGTGATTGGCTGACTGTCACTGACGTGGCGGGAGGGGCTATCGTGATTGGCCCCGCCGTAGCGCTCGTCGAGAGACTGCTGGCGGATGCGCATGTCTTTCTGGAACTTGGCGCGCCGCTGTGTAGAGCCGCAAGATGGAATTGAAATCAAAGTTGAAAACTAAAAGCGGTTCATCACCTTAGCTTCAAATGCTGAACCCATGCGCTTGCAATGAGGGTTTCAACATAGTTTCAAGCTACACCGACCTACCTCTGGTCTAAATTCGGCACCACGTGTTCCACGCCATCACGCACCGCCTGGTGTAGCGACGCAAGTTGCAATTGGAAGCAAAACTTGAAAGCCGTATATGATATATTAGTTTCAAGCGCGGAAACCAAGCGCTTTCAACCCAGGGTCAACCTGGAGTCAACCTGCAGCGCCGTCCCACCTGGTTGACGTACGAGAAGTCATCGGCGACGCGGCGGTGCTGCTCCAGCTCGGCCTCGTTGCGCTGCGCCAGCTGGCGGAGGTGCGCCACGCTCTGCGCCGCGGCCGGGGGAAAGCGAGTCAGGCGCTTGAAGCCATTCGTTGCCGGCGGGGTCCCTGAGCAGACAGTCCATGGATACTAACATGGACACTACAACGGGCGGTGGTGCCGGCGCCAGCGGCTTCGGGTGCACCATGTGCACAACTGCCGGGCACGGTGAGGGCGAAGGTGCCGGCAGGGTGCCGGTACATTCTGAGCAAACAGTCAGGGGGCATGAGTGCTGAGTGGGCACCACCCAGACACGTCCACAGCTGACGGAAATGAGTGGGGCGCGGGGTCATGTTGAGACGAACGCGGGGGGAGCCACGGGGGTACCGCGCGTGTAGGCCGGATACGAGAGAGGGGACATCGGGGCACGCCGAGCGCCGCAATGGGCCCATCTGGTCGAGGGGGAGTGACCCGTGAGTGGGCACCACGCACCCAGCCGGGGCTGACGAACAAATCAAATGGGCGCCGGGTCTGTTGGACGATAGCTCGAGAAACCACGGGGAATGACGCGCGTATAGGCCGGGGACGGGAGAGGTGGCGTCAGACTATCGGGGCACGTCGCACCGCGCCCATCTGCTCCTCGATGTTCCGCGCGAACCCGGCCCCCGCCATGGCTGGAGGTGATAGACGGCACGCCCGCGGCTGAAAAGTGAAAACTGCTCTCCAAAGTTTAACGGTCGTATGACGGTGCGACGAGTTTGCTTCTCTCAGTAAAGCGCCACCCGCCTAGCCTCGTACCCCGACGGCATAAGGGTGGAGGGAAGAACATTGAAAGGTACGCCTCTGCCGCGCGGCGCCTGTGAGGGGTGGCTCAAGTGGTTCCGGGATGCGGGAAGCATGTTTTTACAACGGCCAAGAATCCGAGCGAATCCGACCCTCAACTATAGCTACTCGAGCGAATCCGATAGAATCGTGACTATGATGCGACGTCCTGCTCGACGGCTCAACGACGCTACATCAAAGGCGACCCGTGCCAGCAAGCGGCCTGGAGGTGGAAGCGCTGGCGGAGGCGTGGGCACGGGAGCGGTGAGGTCGGCCGGGGCGGGTGGTGGAAGCCCTGCTGCGAACTCCCAGGAAGGGGAGGGGGGAAGGGGCGGTGGGGCAAACGAGCGGTGGGCTGCCCGAGCATCTGTCGCCCGGGTCGGCGCAGGGTACGACGTCGGGTTGGAAGCGCTCGCGTCGGTCACAATGGCAGAGCCGAATGAGATGGAGGAGGTGTACTTCGACTGCGACGTCCACGTGTCGCACCTCGGTTGCCTGCTCAAGATACGCGACGACATAACGTCCAAGAAATGGCAAGGCATTTTCACGTTTATACCCCGAGGTATTCAGTGAACGCATTGTTTGAGGTGGTAGGTTGGGGTAGCAACCCTCCAGCACGCGGCATTAAGTGGCGAACTCGCAGTCCACGCCACCGCAACCAGCGGCGGCGGCGGCGGCGGCGGCGACTGGAGGGTTTGGGACAACGTGGCTCAAGTTGAGTTGTAAAAGGGACGCCGTGAAAGTGGAAAAAGAAATCGAGTGAGTCGCCACGCATTGAACTGAACTGAAAACGACGAGCCGCGCTGGTGGCAGCGGTGCTAACAGGGGTCATTCAGGGGGCACTCACAAGCGCCGTGGCGCCGCCGTGGCGCCGCCGGGGAGAGAGTGAAACACTGTGGGCCGGGGCGAGGTGGTACACATGAGCTGAGCAAACGGTTGGGGTCCGGGCCCTGCAAACTGGCGACACGCGGTGGTGGTGTACGGCAGGGGCTTACACTCGTTCACTTCTCAGCTCAACTTGAGCGCTTTTTGTGGCATAGGGGGTACGTGTAGGGGTTGTGTAACCCGTGTTCGGGGGGTGTTAGGGGGTCTGTAGGGTGTGTAGGGTGTTTTGTGTGTGTCAGGCACGGCTCAAGTTGAGCTCAAAAGTGAACGAGTGTAAGCCCCTGGTGAACGGCTTTACCGCGTGGTCGACCGAGGACTATCGCGGTGACGGCGTGCAGTGCAACGTGGAGCGGCTGACGGGCAGGGGCTTACACTCGTCCACTTTTCAGCTCAACTTGAGCGCTTTGTATGGGATAGGGGGTGTACGTAAGGGATTGTGTAGCCCGTGCTAAGGGGGTGTGAGGGGGTGTTAAGGTCGTGTAGGGGGGTTTATTGTGTCAGGCACGGCTCAAGTTGAGCTGAAAAGTGAACGAGTGTAAGCCCCTGCTGACGGGCGGGTACCGGTTCCAGTGGGGGCACTTCGAGCGCGTCGAGCAGGCGCTGAGCCAGAAAAAGTCCCGGCAGCGGGTGCGCACTCCTGCCCATTAAAAGAGTAACTATTCCAGCTCAATACTGCACAGCTGTACTAGTACCAGCACGCACACTCGCCGATGCACCTCCCTGGCCTGCCCACTCGTTCCCTGACTCATTGCTTCTAGTATGCCCGTACACAGTCGCCGCCCTGCCCTTCGTGGCCTGCCCACTCATTCCCTTCTCGGCTCAACCTGACTGTTATAGCTATGCAGCCCTTGGTTCTCGACGCGTCGCTCACGCTCCGCTGTCGCGCTACGTGAAATTAATCCTCCAAATTTCGACTGAGAATACTCCGTCCCATCCTCTCCCCTTTCACGCCTCGCGCCTCACCCTCCTCCCGCCTCACCCTCCCCCCGCAGTTTTCGCCTGACGATAAGCCGTACCACGTCGACGACATGGTCGCCAAGGGTAGGGCACGCATGGCGTCCAGACTGTTTGCTCATGGCGGACTGGTACACAGCTACACACTCGCCGCATCCTCCTCCCTGGCATTACACGTGTGTACGGCTTCGCTATGGCAAACAGTCTGGACGCCGTGTCCGGCCAGGGAGTTGGTTGCGGCGAGTGAGTGTGCTATGCCAAAGGCGTAAGGTTGAGCCCCAACAGCTCAGCCGCATGCCATGCCATTGCCATGAATCTCTAGTCTATATCAGTCAGACCATACAGACAGCAACATAGTGCGTACGGGTACACCGGTACTCTATGAGCAGACAGTCAGGTTGAGCTGAGACGGAAGCCAGTATGCTGGGTGTCAGACCCTGGCCAACGGTCTGCTGTTGTTCACCGACGAAAGTAGCAGGGTGAAAGAGGAGGAGGAGTACTTAGAAGATGATGAGGTGGCGGAGGATGAGGGGCGGCAGCGCGAGCAGCACGCGCAGGCTCCGGGCGCGAGCTTCGAGGGGCGCGAGAAGGCAGGCGCGGACGCGGTGGCACCTGCCTCTCGGCAGGCGCGGCTGCCACCCGGGAGCTACGCGAATACTGATGTCGAGGGGGATTCTGATGATGAGTACAAGGAGGAGGGGGAGGAGGAGGAGGAGGAGCAGGAGGTGGAAGACGAGGAGAAGGAGGAGGAGGAGGAGCAGGAGGTGGAAGACGAGGGCGAGGGCGAGGGCGAGGGTAACAACGTCAACGGGGCCGCAGCCAGCGGGGAGACGGACGACCGACGCTCCTCTCACGTCGTTGGCGTGTCCTGGAACCGAACAAAACATATATGGGAGGCAAGAATCTGGAGAAACGGCAAGCGAGTAGGCCTTGGAAATCACGCCACCGAGGAGGCTGCGGTGCGGGCAGTCAAAAACTACGCCGAGGACGGCGTAGATCCTGTGAAGCGCCGAGGCGTCTGCAGCAGCTCTCAGTTCAAGGGTGTTCACTGGTGCAAGGGCAGTGGGAAATGGCAGGCGTTTTGCTTGCGCAAATACCTTGGCCGCCACGCCACGGAGGAGGCTGCGGCGCGGGCGTACAACAAGGAAGCTGAGCGCATCGGGCGTGTCGACCTCAACGTCATCCCGCCGGCCGGCGACGCTGACGACGGAAGCAACACCGCCCTCGCGCTTATGAGCCTGTCCGCATGTGCACACGCGCACGCTGGTGCGGGTTCCGAACGCGCCGGCGCACCGACCACACCGGTGCCCCCGCAGAGCAAGAAGATACGGCCGGACAACACCACCGCCGCCGCCGCCGCCGCCGCCACCACCGCTGCCGCCGCCGCCACCACCCGCGCGCTTCCTGGCCCGGCCGCACCTGCGCGCGCGCACGCCGGCGCGGGCTCCAAACGCGCCGCACCGACGACACCGGCGCCCCAGCAAAGGAAGAAGACGCGGCTGGACACCTCGGCGGCGGTGGCGGGCGCGAGGGCTACCGCGGCGCCGGCTGCGCACGGCGCAACACTGCAGGCTCGCGTCAAACAGGCGGAGGAGGCGGAGGCGAGGAAGGAGGATGAGGAGGGGGAGGGGCGGCGCGATCTACACGCGCGGGCGCCGGGCGCCAACCTCGTCGGACGCCCTGAGGCGGGCTTGGGCGCGGCTAGGGGCTCAAAACGCGCGGCACTATCACCACCGGCGCCCCAGAAGACACAGATGATGCGGCTGGACACCTCGGCGGCGGCGGCGGCGGCGGCGGCGGCGGCGGGCGCGAGACCTGCCGCGGCGGCGGCACCAGCGAACGCAGCGGCGCGGGAGGCGGCATTGCAGGCTCGCATCAAAGCTGAACAGGCAAAGACCAAGGTGGCGGAGGGAAAGGTTGTGGTTGCGGAGGCACAGGCCGCGACTGAGAAGGCGAAGGCTGCTCTGACTGAGATGCAGCTCGCGGCGCACGTGGCGGAGCAGGCGGTGGCGGAGGCTGAGCGCACGGCGTCGCGGCCAGTGGGCACGTGACAGGTGGCGGGGCGGCCAGTGGGGACGTGACAGGTGGCGGGGCGGACAGTGGGGACGTGACAGGTGGCGGGGAGGCGCAGCTCGCGGCGCACGCGGCGGTGGAGGCGGCGGCGGAGGCTGAGCGCACGGCGCTGCGGCCAGTGGGGACGTGACACGTGGCGGGGCGGCCAGTGTGGACGTGACAAGTGGCATGGCGGCCAGTGGGGACGTGACAGGTGGCGGGGAGGCGCAGCTCGCGGCGCACGTGGCGGAGCAGGCGGCGGCGGAGGCTGAGCGCACGGCGGCACGCGCCGCGTGCCTCCTCCGCGACTACATACATACCACACGACATTCACGCACAATGCACTCGAACTTGATGGCGAGCAGTTTAGATACCAATGACACGGCGACACGGGCAGAAAACATCAGCTGAATGTATTCATTGATGCGGTAGCTCGACACTCATTGGTGTAACGAAACGATGTAACAAATGACATCCCCTCTCTTTCCTGCTCGTCCACCGTAGCGCGATCGCTAGGTGCGCGTCGCCGTGTGTGCAGGGCGCTGTGGCGGCGGGCGCTGTGGCGGCGGCGGAAAGTGATCTCAGAAGAAGAAGGGTTTGCTATTTCCTTGGAGCTGGCGGAGAGGCGAACCTTGGCCAGCTGGATAACGAAAGCATATTTCCGCTTCTGGTAGCTTATGTTTGTCATCCGGGCAGGAACGTATACTTGCAAAAGCAATACTCGTGTAAGCGGTGCCCGAGTCCGAGCACATGTGAGCGCGCGCTGCTGGCCAGACCGGGGTGTCCGCGTGCGTCGTCGTAGATGGAGGCATCAGGCTGTCGCCCTGCCCCGCATGACGATGCGAGCACCGGTATACTACACTACACGACACTACTACACTATACATGTACGCGGAGGTAGCGAGGCAACAGGCTTCCATTCTGGACTTGTAAGGATGGCATGCTCTGACGCGATGGCGAGTTTCCGTTCTCGTGCTTGAGTCTCGTGTGTGAGTGAGTGTGTGCATTCAACAACAGCAACCAAGTCACCCAGCTAGAGCACGGAACAGCAATTGTTTAAAGGGCAAGATGCAATGATCTAAATGACAAAAATCATATGTATGTTTCGTGGCGTAGTGCAAACTAGAGCTAGCTGTGTGACAATATTGTCCACATCGCTACTAAAAGCCGCACCCGGCGGGAGCGGTCGCTAGGCTGAGGCGGGAACATTCACGCCCGCACCCCTCAGCTTCTCCGCCACATACTGCTTTTTCGCCTCGTTCCCGCTCAGCTCATTCCACTCGAACCACGGCACGATGACGACCGCCTCGTGGCGCTTCTTGAGAAACATGTCGCGCAGCTCCGTGCGCACCGTCCTCGTCGAGGTGCGAGACGCTGCGCCTGGCTCAGCCCCCTTGCCGCCAATAGAGACTTTGATGAAGTGACTCGGCCCGTCAACCTCCAGCGCGACGCCAGCGCCGGACATGTACACGTCGGCCGAGAAGTAGCCGTCGTCCGTCAGGCGCTCCACCTCGTGCGGAGCGCCAAGCTCACCGAGGATTGAAGCAACCTCTTTATGGTCCCTTGACACGTGTACGTCATCCCGAGCGTTGCGCATCCATGCATCCCGCGCCTCTTGCATGATCCACGGCGGAAACGTCACCGCACCCCGCACGTCTCCGTCGACCAACTCGGTGTGTATCAAGTGTGCGTGGAAGAGTTTGCGAAGAACAACATCCTTCAAGGAGTCCACATCGAAACCACCAGCCGCCTGCCACAGTGAGGGATAGCACGTGGGGAGCAAAACTCCTCGCGTGGCACCCAGAGCGAGTCTATCTATGTAACGATTGACTCAGTAATTAGAGTATACGCGCTTCGGTCATCATCTTGAAGTGTTCACGTTTCTTCGATTTGGTTTCCAGGTCTTTTATTGTCTGGATCTCGAGCGACTGCATGTCGCTCAAGACGCACTT